>OGYL01003128.1_pt1 | contig 10992 bp, 12 predicted proteins | sample 1576541 | NCBI WGS metagenome assembly OGYL01 (sample SAMEA3541551, study PRJEB24748) | human gut metagenome | biome: human gut; feature: human-associated habitat; material: faeces | place: China | collected 2012 | reverse complement strand
TATAGATTTGAAAATTGAATATTAACTGCATATATATAATGTTATATGCAGACAAAATAAAGGTTATGGTACTAACTTGGTAGTTGGTATCATAACCTTTTATGTTATATATATGTTTACCATTTTAGTCAAAGCAGTTATAATGTAAAAGAAGAAAAATGTATATATGAAAATATGTAAATAAGAAAATATATAGTGCTAATTAAAAATAGATAATGGGAAAAGCTAGGTGGAAGCATTGTATATAATGTAACATTCTTCCAAGGTATATTTACATAGACAATATATAAAATAGTTATATAGGAGAAATTTATGAATATAAAAATTGAGTGGAAACAGTGTTTGAAAATTGGAATAAGTATATTCGCACTTTTTTTGTGTATTAACTACTGGAATGTGGTAGCTAATACGATAAGTGTGTTTATTAGTGGTGTTACTCCGATTTTAATAGGGTGCGTGGTTGCGTATATGGTTAATATTTTTATGTCAGGACTTGAAAAAAGATATTTTCCTAACAGCACCAAAGAAGGTGTTATAAAAAGCAGAAGACCTGTATGCATGGCACTGGCAATCGTTATTGTTTTAGGTGTGATAGCACTTTTGATTTATATGATTATACCAGAATTAATCAGATGTATTGAGACTTTTATTAATGGCATGCCGGATTTAATAAAAGAAATTTCTCAAAATAAATATGTTAAAAGAATGGTTTCTCAGGAAACATTAGACCAACTAAAAAACATGAAATGGGATAGCTATTTGGAAAAAATAGGTGGCTTTCTGTTTTCAGGAATTGGTGGTGCGGTAAATGCAGTGGCTGCTGTTGCAAGTTCTGTTATATCTGTTGTGGCAACTATTTTAATTGGAATTATTTTTTCTATATATTTTCTAACAGGAAAAGAAAGATTAATTAATCAGACAAAAAGAGTAATAAAAGTTGTTTTTAAGGAAAAATGGTATAACAAAATAATGCATTATATTTATATTTTTGATGATTGTTTTCATGGTTATATTGTGGGCAAATTAATTGATGCAGTTGTCCTTGGTGGGATGTGTATGCTTACCATGTTTATTTTAAGATTGCCATATGCGGTTATGATTGGAACACTAATAGGTTTTACTGCATTAATACCAGTTGTTGGTGCATATGTAGGAACTGCTGTTGGGGCAATTATGGTATTAACTGAGTCACCAATGCAGGCTATTATATTTATAATTATTATTATGGCAATTCAGTTAGTAGAGGGAAATGTAATTTATCCAAAAATCATGGGCAATTCAATAGGTCTTCCCGGAATTTGGGTTTTGGCAGCTGTAACTGTAGGTGGTAGTTTGTTTGGAATAATTGGTATGTTAATTGGTGTTCCAATTATTGCGGGATTCTATAAGATAGCATCTGAAAGTATTCATAAAAGGGAAGAAAAACTAAAATAAATCCTTTTAAAAAGTGCAAAAACAACGCTAGAAATATTATTGAAAAAATACTACAAAAGAAGTATTATATATTTTGTAGAACTAACAAAAGTTAGTAAGGACAAACAACTAAGGAGGAAAAGAAAATGGATGTATTAAAGAAAGTAGGAATGTTCGCAGCTGGAACATTATTTGGAACAGCAGGAATTAAAGTTTTAACAAGCAAGGATGCAAAGAAAGTATATGCTAACTGTACAGCAGCAGTTTTAAGAGCTAAGGACTGTGTAATGGATACAGTTACAGCAGTACAGGAAAACGCAGAAGATATTTATTCAGAAGCACAGCAGATTAATGAAGAAAGAGCTGCTGAAGAAGATATTTTTGAAGATGAAGATGTAGTGGAAGACGAAGAAGGCGAAGAAGAATAATGAAATTTGTTATTAAACACGATATAAAAGGAAGAATTCGTGTACATTTCATTAATGGAAAAATGTCTTACAGAGACGCTGATATTGTTCAGTATTATTTTGAAAATCTGGCTTGTATAGAAGCGTGTAAAGTGTTTAATAGAACAAGTGACGTTGTACTTAATTATACATGTACACGAAATAACGTACTGAAACTTTTACAGACTTTTTCTTATAAAAAAGTTAATGTGCCTGATACATATTTAGAGAATACAGGTAGAGAACTAAATGAATATTATAAGGAAAAGCTTATTGACAGGGTAATGGTACGCTATGGATGTAAGTTTTTACTTCCAACAAGTGTAAAGATAGCATTGACACTTTATAATGCTACAAAATATATCGTCAAAGGCATAAAGGTTTTGGCAAAAGGCAAACTGGAAGTGCCTGTTTTAGATGCTACAGCCATAGGTGTATCTGTATTCAGAGGAGATACATCTACAGCAGGCTCTATTATGTTTTTACTTGGTATAGGCGAGTTACTTGAAGAGTGGACTCATAAGAAATCTGTTAGTGACTTAGCAAAGAGCACTGCCGGACGACGTGACGGTGAGCGGCACCAAGTTAAGGAAAGGCACTTACCTCTACGGCACGGTGACGGGATTCTCCAGCCAGCGCGTGAAGGCGACCATCACCAGCATCCTTGCCGGGGACAAGTTCATCAAGGTCAAGCTGTCCGTATTCGACAACGACGGCATGGAGGGCTTCTACGTGCCCGAATCATCGTTCCGCGATTTCGTGAAGGACGCTAGCTCCAACGTGGTGCAGCAGGACATCAACATAGAATCCGACGGCGGCTACGGCTCAGGAATATCCGGCGAGGCCATTGCCTTGCAGGCCCTGCAGAACATGTACAACTCTGCCACTTCCGCCCTGTCATCCAACATCCGGAAGAACAAGGCGAAAATCAAGTACAACACCATCGTCTACCTCATCAACTCGGACGATGCGAGGTAAACATGATTTGAAAACAAATACATACTTATATATGAAAGCAAGAACCATCTTACTGACTTTGCTCTGCGCCATGGGCATGATCGCCTACGCCAACGAGAAAATCTATGTCAACCGGGACGTGACCACGCACATCGTCATGCCCGAACCCATCAAACTGGTGGACATCTCCACCCCGAAGATTGCCGGAAACCAGTGTACGGATAACATTGTCCGTATCAAGCCGTACTATGAGGGCGATTCCATACAGTCAGGCGGCTACACGGAAAACGAACTGCTGGGCACCATCACGCTCATCGGGGAAAGGCACATCGCACAATATGACGTCCTTTATACCGAAGAGCCGGGACAGGCGGCCGCCATCTTCGAGGTGCCGTACACCCACACGCAGTCCTACATCAACCCTGAAGTCACCATGCCCATGTCCGAAATGGCACGCTATGCGTGGGCGGTGTACGGCAGCAGGCGCAAGTACAACCAGATCGTGACGAGGGTGCACGGGATGAAGGCCACGGTCAACAACATCTATGCCGTCGGTGACTATTTCTTCATTGACTATTCGCTGCGCAACAAAACGAAGATTCCCTACGACATCGAGGAGATTCGCGTGAAGCTCACGGACAAGAAGGAAACCAAGGCGACCAACTCGCAGACCATTGAGTTGTCGCCCGTGTTCACGCTCAACTCCACGAGGAAGTTCAAAAAGGACTACCGCAACGTGATGGTGCTGCCCAAGCTGACCTTTCCCGACGAGAAGGTGCTGCGCATTGAAATATCCGAGAATCAGATCAGCGGACGGGGCATCGTGCTGACCGTAGAGTACGAGGACATCCTCCATGCGGACGGCTTCGATGCCGACATCCTGAAGGATGCCGCCTACTATCCTTATTACTATATCTCTTATTCCGACAAATGATGAAGAAGTATCTGATTACCTTATGTTGTGCGGTCGTTGCCATTAGCGCGTCCGCACAGGGCAAGCTGGCGGTAAACGCCGGCTTCCTATTCCCCTCCACTCTGAACGCGACAATCGGCTACGAGCGACCGTTGTCATACGGGAATACCGTGGAGCTGTACGGCGAGGCCGGCACCCATTGGCAGGAAAAGGATTTCTGGAAAGGCTACTATTGGGACGGGGGCGTTGTCTACAAGCACCGGCTGGGGCGCTATAAGAATCTTATCCTGAATGGCTGTATGTTGCCTATCTTGGTTCTTTTGTATGCTGCGTTTCCGCTTCGGCCCGCAGTTCGGCGCGGTGCAAAAACGGTTCTTCATCGGGTTGGAGGGAGGATTTGAATACAGCTATGTGTTCCAAAACGGCTGGGAGTTCACCCTGATACAGAAGAACAATGTGAACTTCCTGCATGGCGACACGTTCCGCAACGGGTTGTTGCTTGGAATGAAAATTCCTTTTTAACCACTTGTAAACAAGACAGAAGGCATGGCTTTTGAAGAGACAAGGGAACAGCAGCAGATGTACAACTACTTCCGCAGCTGCATATACATCTTCCTTATCATAGAGATTGTGATGAACCTGCCCGTCACGGCGGACAACCGCATCACGCAGTTCATTCTCGATCTGTTGGGGCGTTTCAAGGTATTCAACACCGTATCGGGCTGCAAGGTGGCGGAGCTGGTGTGCATCTGCATTGTCTGCATAGGGACGAAAGCGAAGAAGGCGTTGAAGTTCAACGTGCGCACGATGGTGGTCTATCCCGTGCTGGCCGGGTTGACCCTTGTCGGGCTGTGCTTCGTGTTCCACGGGATGTATTTCGGCATCAGCTGGTTCGGCTTCCCTGCCAACCGCATCCTCTACGCCATCTGTTCCGTAGTGGGCACCATGTTGGTGCATCAGGGGTTGGACGGTATTGCCAAGTATTACAACAACAAGGTGGGCGAAGACCGCTTCAACTTCGAGAACGAGTCGTTCCAACAGTCGGAGAATCTTGTCGCCAACGACTATTCGGTGAACATCCCCATGATATACTATTGGAAGCGGAAGATGCACAGGGGATGGATAAACATCATCAACCCGTTCCGTGGGACGATTGTGTTGGGAACGCCCGGTTCGGGCAAGTCTTTCGGTGTCATCGACCCGTTCATCCGGCAGCACGCAGCCAAGGGCTTCGCCATGATGGTCTATGACTTCAAGTACCCCACGCTTGCCAAGACGCTCTTCTACCAGTTCTGCAAGAACAAGAAGGCCGGCAGGCTGCCTGCCAACTGCGGTTTCCGCACCAGCAACTTTACCGATGTGGAGTATTCCGACCGCATCAATCCCATACAGCGGAAGTACATCCCCGACCTTGCGGCGGCTTCGGAAACGGCGGCTACCCTGCTGGCATCGCTCAACAAGGGTGGCGGCGAGAAGAAAGGCGGTTCGGAGGCGTTCTTCACCAACTCGGCGGAGAACTTCCTCGCGGCCATCATCTACTTCTTCGTGAACTTTCACCCCGTGGGCTTCAAGGACGGCAGGAAGCTCAGGCGCTTCATCCTACACGAGGGAAAGAAGCTGGAAATCGTCATCAGGAATTGGGACGACTTCAACGCCATAGACAAGGACGGGAACGTGGTGCTGGATTTCGTGGACGAGAAGGGCAACGATGTTTCCACAGACGAGGACAGGATGTTCGTGGACTTGAACGGTTACAGCTATAAAGACCGCACAAGGAAACTGATACGTATCGACCGCTGCTGGTATGAGGACAAGGACGGCAACGTGGTGGAACCGGACACCATTACGGGGGAATATTCGGATATGCCGCACGTGCTCTCTTTTTTGGGCAGGCCATACGACCAGGTGTTCAACATCCTGATGCAGGACGACAAGATTGCTTCTCTCATGGCGCCGTTCAAGAGCGCTTACGAGAACAAGGCCAACGACCAGTTGGAAGGAATGGTGGGCACGCTCCGCGTCAACGCCGCAAGGCTCGTGTCGCCGGAGGCCTACTGGGTGTTCACCGGGGACGACTTCGACCTGAAGATTTCCGACAGGGAGCATCCGAGCTATCTTGTCATTGCCAACGACCCGGAGAAAGAACAGGTCATCGGCTCGCTCAACGCCCTCGTGCTGAACCGCCTGATAACCCGTGTGAACTCCAAGGGGAACATCCCGGTGAGCATCATCGTGGACGAGCTGCCCACGCTGTACTTCCACAAGATAGACCGCCTTATCGGCACGGCACGGAGCAACAAGGTGGCCGTGACGCTCGGCTTCCAGGAGCTGCCGCAATTAGAGGCTGATTATGGCAAGGTCGGGATGCAGAAGATTATCACCACGTGCGGCAACATCTTCATGGGGGCGGCACGCAACAAGGAGACGCTGGAATGGGCGCAGAACGACGTGTTCGGCAAGGCCAAGCAGACCTCGCGCTCCATCTCCATCAACGACCAGAAGGTGTCCACCACCATATCGGAAAAGATGGACTACCTTGTGCCTGCCGCCAAGATAGCGGACATGGCCACGGGATGGCTGGCCGGACAGGCGGCGCGTGACTTCACAGCCACGGACGAGAGGATGCTGGAGAAGTTCGACATCGAGCGGTCGGAGGAGTTCAAGACCACCAAGTATTTCTGCAAGACGCACTTCGACATGAAGAGGATTAAGGACGAGGAGGAACATTATGTGCCGCTGCCCAAAATCTACGAGTTCAAGAATGACCGGGAAAAGGAAATCCTGCTCAACCGCAACTTCAAACGGGTCAATCAGGAGGTGGAGAACATGGTCAAGGAACTGCTTGGAATGAGCTAAGTAATTGTCTAACTGTTCTTGATAATATATTGAATGATAATAATATATGAATGTCAGTTCAACTTCATATCCGTTAAAGATGTTTCCGCTATTGAGCGGCAGCGCATTGAAAATCATCGCCGTGGTTTCTATGGTTGTTGACCACTGTGCATACTATCTTATGGATGGCAATACAATGGCTTATGAGGTGATGCGGTGCTTCGGCCGTATCGCCTTTCCCGTGTTCGCTTTCCTGGTTGCGGAAGGCTTCGCCCATACACGGAACAGGATGCGGTACTTCCTTTCCCTCCTGTTGTTCGCAGCCGTCAGCGAAGTGCCGTGGTATCTGTTGAACGGCGCGGACGGCACGCACAACGTGATGTTCACGCTGGCCCTGGGAGTGTCGGCATTGGCCGTTTTCGAGAGGCTTCGGGAACATCGCATTCTATGCTGTCTTTCCATACTGCTGACAGCATGGTTGGCGGCATGGTTGGAAACGGACTACGAATGGAGGGGTGTACTGCTAATTGTGGTGTTCTATCTGTTAGGATTTGGCAAGGGTAAATTCGTCACTTTGCGTAGGATGATGCAACTGCTGTTTGCCTTTCCGCTGATGATGTACTACGGCATAACCGGTGCGCTGCTTGCGTGTGCGGTCATCTTCCTATATGACGGAACAAGGGGCTTCATACACGGGAATGTGGCAAAATATGGATTTTATATTTTTTATCCTGCACATTTACTGCTCTTTTTTTGCTTGTCAGTCAATGTTTTAAGGCTATGACAAAATGATTCTAAAAAATTGGCTACCTTTGCAATAAATCTTTGCTAAGTCTTTATGACGAAGCTGTTTAATGCTAACAACCAATTTATTGAATATATGAAAATATCATTGGTATCGGATAAAAATCAGATTATTGCAAATATCAAGACCATTGAAAAGTATTTGATGGGTGATTCAGACAATGATTTTGACATAATGGCTAAACATATAAGTCATGGACGGGTATTCATCGCCTATAAAATTGATGGTGATTTCCATTTTGCACCAAGTAGATTCATTGGCTACGCCAACAATACATTAGAACGGCACAAACAAAATCTTGACAAACACGGAACTATAACGACACAGCAAATTACCCGTATTCTAGGACATTCCAATATATATTCACAAGAACTGGAAGATGCTTATAAGACTTATTGTTTTTGGTTAGGCAAACAGCCATCTAAGAATAATAGAAGTTATTGGTGTTTGGAGGACGAAATTCCATGGGAATCTGGTAATAGCCACTTTTTTGAGGGAGGTAGGAAATTAGTGACCCATATGAAAATAGAACGTAACAGCAAAGTCGTTGCTGAAGCCAAATCTATATTCAAAAGGAATCATAATAACGAGCTGTATTGTGAAATATGCGGATTCAATTTTAAGTCTGTTTATGGTGAAATTGGTAAAGATTTCATAGAAGCTCATCATAAAATTGGATTAGCAACAACAGATGGTGAACACAAAATAGAGCCTTCTGACTTTTTAATGGTATGTTCTAATTGTCATTCTATGCTGCACAGGGCTAATATATCAATCAATGAATTAAAATCAATTATAAAGGGATGTTCACACAAAAAATAATAGAAGAATTGCAATCTTACGTTTATGCATTGGTAGACCCAAGAAATGACTGTATCTTCTACATCGGAAAGGGCAAGGGGAACAGAGTATTCCAACATGCAGAAAATGCTCTTCAAGAGAATATTGACGGTCACAATCTTAAACTTGAAACGATTCGTTCCATTCATCAGGACGGCTTAAAAGTTAAGCATTATATTATCAGGCATAAATTGTCAGATGAAACCGCTTTTTTGGTGGAGTCTGTACTTATAGATATGCTGTCATACACTAAATTCAACAAGGAGAACCTGCTCACAAACATTACGAGTGGTCACCATCAATGGGACGAGGGTATAAAAACCACAGAAGAATTGTGCTTATTATATGATTGCCCCAAGATAACCCTCCAAGAAGGTGAATTGCTACTTCTTGTGAGTCTGAATAAAAGTTATGACCAATCTAAATCAACTGGCATTTACAAGCGAGCAAACGATTATGAATCAACCCGTAAATATTGGCCGATAAGCAAATCTATGATTACAAAAATCACCTATGTACTAGGTGTGTATAAGGGTATTGTAAGAACGGTATATAAACCGACAAAATGGTTGCCTTACAAGTGTGCAGATGATGGAACACAATTCAAAAAAATACGTTATGGATTTGAAGGGATTCCTGTTCCTGACTCACCCTACTTAAACACTGATGTATCAGAATATCCATTTGGTAGCGGAAGTTCGATAAGATACATAACAAAATGATATATTAGATCTTGTATCTTAAATCATTCTTAAAACTCCGATTACTTCCCGAATGTAATTGGGGTTTTCTGCATATCCTATATCCCTGAGCCATAACAGATAATTTCCTCCCTTATATCTGTACTGAACCTTAGTATAATAGGCCCGGACACTTTCCGTCCAATGGTCAAACTCAAAGTATTTCCCTGTCCTTGGGTTGGTCAGGCCGAACAGGTTGTGCTTGTTCCTGCATACCGGAGATGTGAACCATCCGGTTTCAAGGATGGCCTGTGCCAATACGATTTTCGGATGCCGTATGCCGTTTCGTATGATTTCCGCATAGAGGTTGGGAATGGTCAGTTCGGGAAGTTCTGATTTCGGGGATGTCCTTTTGTTACCTTTTTGGCCTTTTCCCTTATTCTTTTCCATTATCGGGGTATGTATGTGCAAGGTGTCGTTTCTGACACTTTGCACATCGTTTCTGATTGTATCATTCTTTTTTGCAGTTGCTTGCATTGTTTTCCTTCCGGAATCGGGCATTAAGTCCGAGTCTTTGATAATGGTGTAGAACTGTGCGGAAGCCGTGACGGGCAGAAGCAACAACGTCAGTGACAGCAGAATAGTGTTGCGCATTTCTTTTTCTCGTTTGGGTGAAAATACTTTTGCAGGGTGTTCAAGCGGTTCCGGCCGCAAAATTAACCCGTAAAAACAAGTTTGAAGAAATGGACAACAGAAATCTATCCGAAACGCTGCCCTACGGAAAGTTGGCGATGCTGGGCATTGACAGGGAAAAGGCAGACCTCCTGCCGCAGGAGGTGAAGGGAAAGCTGCTCTCCGGCGAAGTCACGCCCCTTGTGCAGGTATCCATCCGTGCGCAGAGCGGCAATGCTGTCACGCTGCCGCTCAAACTCCAGATGGTGGCCGACAGGCAAGGCAACCCGGCTTTGATGGCCTATCCCGTCAGGGCGGCCCTTGAAACGGAACGCAACAAGGCTATCGCCCTGACGGAACAGGAAGCGGAACGCCTCAGAAAGGGGGAGGTCATCCAAAAGACCGTGGACGTGAACGGCGAAAAGACCCGGCAGTACCTCCAGTTTGACCCGGAAACGAAGTCCGTCATTCACCGCCGTGTAACTGAAATACGGCTGGAACAAAAGCTGAAGGACATGGAGAAGGTGAACGACATCGAGCTGGGCACGCAGCAGAAGCAACAGGTACGTGACGGCAAGCCCGTGGAACTCAACGTAGGCGGCGAAAAGGTGTCGGTCGGCGTTGACCTGAGGGAGCCGCAGGGTTTCAAGGTCATCAAGGGCGACCTGAAGGAATGGGAACGGCAGCAGAAGATTCGTTACGACGAGCTGCATCCCGAATACCTCGGACTGGTGCAGACCGACAACAACCGTTGGGAATACCGGAAGGTCGTGGACAGGCAGTCGCAGGAACGCGCCATGAAGCTGCATTCCCCAAAAGAAAATATCACTCAAAGTCTAAAACGCTAAATCCATCCGCTTATGGCGAAAAAAGCAGAACTGGAAAATGTCCCAGACGTATTGGGACAGTTTAACGCGCTGAAACAGAAGCATCCCGACGCCATGCTTCTCTTCCGCAAGGGGGACTTTTACGAAATGTACAGGGAGGATGCGGTCAAGGCCGCCGCCGTGCTGGCCATTACGCTGACCAGCAGAACCTTTCGCGGAGGGAAAGAGCCGGTCAAGTTCGCTTCGTTTCCCTATCATGCCTTGGACGTGTATCTGCCCAAACTGATACGCTCCGGGCAGAGGGTGGCCATCTGTGACCAGCTCGAAACACCCAAACTGAAAAAGGAAGAGCAAACCAAGCAAAAGACCGGGGAGAAAACCAAGGTAAAAGAAGAAATCACACCCAACAATACCGATATGGCAAAAAAAAAGAAAGAACAGGCCGTGCAGGATAAGCCTGTCCAAACTGACCCCAATGAGGTGAAGGAGAAACCTGCCCGTCAGAAAAATACGGAACAGAAGGCCGCTGCGGAACAGAAACCCGAAGCAACTTTTTATATCCGGTCTTACCGTAGCCGTATTTACCGTAGCCATACTGGCCGTA
>OGYL01003122.1_pt1 | contig 11004 bp, 10 predicted proteins | sample 1576541 | NCBI WGS metagenome assembly OGYL01 (sample SAMEA3541551, study PRJEB24748) | human gut metagenome | biome: human gut; feature: human-associated habitat; material: faeces | place: China | collected 2012 | reverse complement strand
AAGCTATGACGGCGAGCGATACAAAGTTTCCGTGCAGACCTTCTGGTGGGAGAGTAATCCGGACCCGAAGGAGCGGGAGCGAAAACCTTTCATCCGCAAGCATTTCTTTCCGCAGTTCGTTACGGAGGAGGGTGTCGTGTGCGTTGAAAAGGGTGTTTACCGACCCGTTGAAACCGAGGAATTGGTAATCCGCGAGATGAACAGGAAGGAGCTCAAGAAACACCGCGGAGGCAAAAAGCGATAGGGAGTTGTTCAAGGCCTGATTTCGCATCGGGGATGCAGTATTTTCGTTTTTCGGCGTTTTACTGGATACAAAGGGATGGAAACCGGCCCGGCTGAAAACAGTTCCGCGCGACGCCCGGCTTGCATAATCTTTGTAATAGGTTATTTAAAAACGAAAAGGCAATGAAACGACTGATTTTATTGGCGGCGGTGGCGTTTTTCGTCATTCCCGCAGGGTTCACGTTTGGGTTTGCCGCAGGGCTGGTGTTTTTGCTGGCAGACTCATTCTACTGCCGCCTGAAAAAAAGCGGCCCGGAGGAATATGCGGTGCACTGGGCGCTGGCTGTATTTTTGTGTGTGCTCTACATTGTGGGTGCTGCCTATGGCATGAAGCAGTTCACCACCATTTGCTTTTACGGCGTGGTTTGCTTTTTGTCCCTTTATTTTTTGCAGACGGGGCTTTTGCGCACCGACTCATTTTTAGAGGACAACAAGGAGCTTTCCAACGTGCCGTTTGTAAAAATCCGTTCTCAGGCGGGGGCGGTTTTGCTCGTTTTTGCCGCGGTGACTGCGGCGGTGATGGCGGTTGTGAAAACGGTGTTGATGAGCGCTGTGACGGCTGTGCAAAACGGCATTTTGTTTCTAATTAGAATGGTTTTGGGAAAAATAGATGTGGGAAAGCCCTCTGAAATTCAGCAGGCGGAGCAGATTGATTTGGGCGGCGTGTTTAATGCCGGCATTTTTGAAAAGAGCGGCGAGATTTCGCCCATTTGGGACATTTTAGACAACATTGTGTTTATTTTGGTTTATGCGGCGATTATAATTGGTGCAATTGCTCTGGCGGTGTTCGTTTATGGCAGGGTGAAGGCCCTGTTTGCCGGTGCGAAAGAGACGGATAAAGACGTAACCGAGCGCATTGTGCCGGACAAGGTGGAGCGCGCATTCGTGCGCCGGGGCGCAAAGGCGCGGAAAAAAGCAGCAATCTCCGGCCCGGCGGAGAACGTGAAAATAAGAAAGCTTTACCGGCGGTTTGTTCAGTCCGCCCTGCCGGAAGGGGTGGCGCAGTCGGCAACCCCCGGTGAAATCAGCGAAAAGGCAGGCGGCGGCGACGTGCAGGCAATTTATGAAAAGGCGCGCTACGGCAAAGAACCATGCGGAAAAGAGGACACCGAACGGCTGAAAGCTTTGGTGAAAGGAAAATAAAAATGAATAAGGCCGTTCCCAAATGGGCAAATCTTATAAGGAAGTAATTCCTATGTAAGTTACAGTGCAACCTCAAAAAGGGGTTGCACCGTTTCTTTTTATGCTACAAAGCGGTAGTCCTGCCTGTTTGAATTTTGGTATCAAAATCCGATGCTATCATTATCACAACCTGCATATCATTCATTATCGTCTAATTTTAGGTGACGAAAAAGCTGACACCTTTATGTGTGCGGCATTTCAAAAAATAAAATTATTTTCCTCCAAACCTTAACCATATCGCCCATTCAGACACTATATTGGTGAAATCGCCGGTGAGGATTCAAACAAAAGGAGGTGTTAGCGTGGATAAGCACGAACTTGATTCTCGAATAACGGAAACAGCAATGTCGCTTTTTTCATATTGCACTGCTCGTACATCGAACCATTTTGAAGCAGAAGATTTAGCCCAAGATATTATATTGGAAATTTATAAATCAGCTGATAATATAAAAAACACAGACGCTTTTTATGGGTTTATGTGGGCGGTTGCCAGAAATGTTTATAAACAGTGGTGTAAGAAGAAAGCAAAAATAAAAATGTGTGAGTTGAATGACAACTTGCAACTTGAAGATTTGATACCTGAAGATGATTCATCAGAGGTTTATATATTACGCCGTGAATTGACACTTCTTGCAGAAAAATATCGTAGAGCTATTGTTCTGTATTATATCGAGAATAAATCTTGTTCGGAAATATCCTGCATACTCTCCGTTAGCGAAAGTATGGCTAAATATCTACTATTCAAGTCACGACAAATTTTGAAAGGAGGTATGGTTATGGAAAGAAATTACGGACAACAGAGTTACAATCCGAAAGGTTTATCACTCCTGTTTTGGGGCAATGGCGCAAACCGGTATTATCATTTGTGTGATAGCAAAATTTCTCAAAACATCTTGTTTGCCTGTTATAACGACAAAATTACTGCTGAGCAAATTAGTTTGGAAATTGGAGTCCCCCTCCCTTATATAGAAGATAAACTCAGCGAGTTGTATGAATATGAGCTCTTAAAAAAAGTTGGAAACAGATACTATACAAATATTATTATCTTTACACAAGATTTTCTGAACGAGGTAATGACAAAAACCGCTGACTTAAAAGAACGAGTAGCTGAACTTATCATTGAATCAATCGAGAAAAATGAAACTGAAATCAGAAATATTGGTTTTATCGGTTCAGATATGAATAAGAATTCATTTAATTGGCAAATGGTGAGTTTTATTCTTTATCGTGCAGTTATTGAAATTCTGCAAAATAAAATTAAGGTGGTGTATCCCAAAGATAAGTTCGGCACAGAATGTTTTGTTTGGGGCGAAGAAAAGTGCGAAATAAGCGATTGGAATTCACAATTTGGGTTCGGTATTGCAAATGTTGAGAACAACAGCGGCGATTATGTGCAATTTATGGACTTTCCAATCAACGGGGAGATGGTGCATCAGTATTGTTTTAACAGACAGAATGTAACCAATGTGTTTTTGGATATTGCAAAAGGCAATACTGTTCAATTTAGTGAAAATGATTTAGCTACTGCTGCAGACATGGTTAGGAAAGGCTTTGTGCTTCAAAATGAAAACAAACTGACTGTAAATGTACCCGTATTCACTAAAGAACAACATCAAAAGCTCAAAGAAATTTTGTTAGACACAGCAACTCAAATCTCTGATGAAGCGGAGCTTTTAATGGATACGGTTAAAGAAATACTAACAAATCACATACCAGTTCACCTTAAAAAGTATGCAAAAGATATGGCATATCTTAGATTATTTGAGGATGCTATATCAGCTCCGGTAACCAATTTAGTTGAGCATAAATATCTGCTTCCCTATAGCGGGAATACAACTCTTCCTACTACATATATTATTCTGAAATAATAACAATACTACGAACAGTAATGCCCGCAGACTTGTTTTAGTCTGCGGGCATCAATTATTATGTGAATATGAAGTCCGCATTGATGATCTAAATCGTTGTACTACGGACGGCATTCATTTTACCTGCTCACGCCATTGTATTCATGGACTTTAATCGTTCCGTTACGCCTTGCCATTTGACCATTTCATTTACCAGCCGAGAAAACATACTTTCCGCCTGTCCATTAACGTCAGCAAGCCGTTAAGCTTTCGCTCGGTCGGCAGACTAGTATAAAAAGATTTTTTACTTCCTGATCAGGCGATAGCAAAAGGGCGGCCTTTTATTTTTATTCGTTTATCAGTTTATAAATCACATAGTCATCATGGGTCAGCGCGGTGCCGTCTTCCGCGCAGGAAACGGTACACTGTACGCCGTCCTTTTGGGCGGTGTATTCATACACGCCGTCGTGCTCGTCTAATTCCGGCTCAGAAAAGTTAAACCCCAGCTTTGCAGACAGCACATCTTTTGTCACAACGCTGTCGTCAAAATCCGCCGCGTCGCGCAGGGTGGCAAGGACGAAAACGCATTTTGCGTCCTGAGGAACGTCTTCAAACTGCTGTTCGTCGCCGCCAAACCAAAACCACATGTCAGCGTTTTTCAGTTTAAAAACCGTCGCCCCGCCATAATAGGTTTCCTGGTCTTTTTCGCCCAGGGCGGCCTCAATTTCCGACTTGGTCTGGTTTAAATAGTCCCGGGCAAAACGCCGACCGTCCTTCTGCTCTTCGGCGCTTTTTGCAGCAGAGGGGCCGTCTGCTCCCTTTAAAAACACCAGCCCGCCGCAGCCAGAGAGCAGACAAACGCTTACCAAGCAGGCCAAAAACAAACACAGCTTTTTTTTCATGGGGTTCCCTCCTTTTTTATCAGGCGATTAAAAGCGCGTTTAACATGTAGTTAAAGTCGCCGATTGCCGTTCTGCCAACTTCGCCGTAGATTGAATAGGTCACGGTGTAAACGACGCCGTTTTTCCGGCCCATGTAAACCGTAATGTCCGGCTCGTGGTCGGTAATGCCAAACACGGTGCGCGGCGCTGTATATTCAATTTTCATAAACTCAATGCCGCCCAAAAGCACAACGCCGTAGGAGCGCAAAGTGCCGGAAACCACGGTGACAATGCCGTCTGCCACGCTTTTTACATACTCGTCGGTTAAGCGCGCGTCCTCGCCGGTGTAAAGGTCAGAACGCACTGAGAGCGAGGCGTGGCCCGCGTCTGTGGTGGTGCTGATTTCAAAATCCGTGCCGTCGGGCGCGTCGGTCTTCACGTCATACCCCTCAAAATAGGGAATGTTAAAGGCCGAAACCGCGGTTTTTCCGCTTTGGGTCAGCTTCTTTACGGAACTGAAGCTCTCTGCCGCAGCTGTTTTTGCCAAAAATGCCTGAGAGAAAATGTTTACACTGCGGTCCTGCGCGTTCCATTCCACGGTGCAGCCAAAGCTTTCAGCTACGGCCCGGGTGGGCACCATGGTGCTGCCCTCTGCCAGCTGGGGCGCGGCGTCTAACGTTTTAAACGCGCCGTTCACTGTCATTACCTTGTTGTTCACCACCATCACCACGGTGGTGTCGCCCAGCACGGAGGTCACCGTCTGGGTTTCGCCGTTCCAGTCCACGGAAGCGCCCATGGCTTCGAAAATGGCACGGACGGGAACCAGCGTTCTGTCGTTTAAAATTACCGGCTCCTGGGTAAATTCTACCGGCGCGCAGTCTAAAACCACGGTGATGGGTTCTGCCGCCAGCGCCTGCGTGCACGCCAGCAGCATGACGCAGCACGCCAGCATACTGATTATTTTTTTCATATAAAACATACTCCTTTTTTTTCTATTCAAGTTTAAATTTAACAATTTTGTAATGATTATACCACCCGATGCTGAATTTGTCAAGTTTGCCGCGGATTTGCAGGTTTTTTTAAGCCGCCGCTTTATTTTTTTCACAGAAAATTGCGGATTGGGCTTGTAATTTTTGTGAAAATGTGGTAAAATAAAAGCCTATACAAATAATTTAAAAATAAAGGAGAAGAAGCGGTATGATGAAATTGAAAAAACTTTTATGCGTGGCCGCGGCGGCTGTGATGGCGTTAAGCCTTGTTGCCTGCGGAAATTCTGATTCAGGTACTTCTGCATCCTCTGCGCCGGGCGGCGCAGCCAGCAACAAAACTTATGTAATTTATTCGGACAACGCGTTCCCGCCTTATGAGTTCTTAGACCAGTCCACAAACACCTATGTGGGCATTGACATGGACATTTTGGCGGCGGTTGCCAAAGACCAGGGCTTTCAATATGAAGTGAAAAACGAGGGGTTCGACGCCTCTATGGGCGCGGTGCAGGCAGGCCAGGCCGATGCAATGATTGCCGGCATGACTATTACCGACGCACGCCGGGAAACCTTTGATTTTTCCGAACCCTATTTTGAAGACGGTCAGATTCTGGTCGTGAAAAAGGACAGCGATGCAAAAGATTTGTCAGACTTAAAGGGCAAGCAGATTGCCGTAAAAACCAGCACCCAGGGCGCGGCCTATGCCGAGAGCAAAAAGGATGAATATGATTTAAAACTGGTGTATTATGAAGATTCACCCACCATGTACACAGCCCTAAAGAACGGCACAGACGATGCCTGCTTTGAAGACCGCATGGTAATTCAATATACCATCGACTCAGAAAACTTAGACCTGAAAACCGTGGGCGAGGTGCTCAATCCCGGCGACTATGGCTTTGCGGTGAAAAAGGGAACAAATCCCGAGCTGATTGAAATGTTTAACAAGGGCCTTGCCAACATTAAGGCAAACGGCGAATATGACAAAATTTTAGAAAAATACGGCTATCAGTCTTAACAGACGCTGTGCGCCGGGGATAAAAGCGCGTTTTCCTTAAAGGCGCGCTTTTATCCGGCCGGCAATATTTTAGAAATCAGAGAGAAGATTTATGGACTTTTTAAGAACAATTCAGGAAGCGACGCCTCTTTTATTAGAAGGCATTAAAATGACGGTGGCAATTTCGCTGCTGTCTATTATAATTGGTATTATCATCGGGCTGATCACCTGTTTTTTTGCCATTTCAAAGTTCCGCGTGCTTCGCGGCCTTTCGGGCGCATATGTCTGGATTGTCCGCGGAACGCCAATGATTGTGCAGGCGTTTATCGTATATTTCGGCGTTCCCCAGCTCATTCAGCTGATGCTGACAGCCATGCAAATTACGGATACGGTGCGCATTTCACCGTTTCTGGCAGGGGTTATCACCCTGTCTTTAAACGCCGGGGCATACCTTTCCGAAATTTTTAGAAGCGGAATTAACGCCGTGAGCCGCGGACAGGTGGAGGCGGCCAGAAGCCTGGGCCTTTCCCACTGGCGCACCATGACGAAAATTGTGCTGCCCCAGGCCTTTAAAATTACGCTGCCGTCTTTGGTGAACCAGTTTATCATCACCATTAAAGACACCTCCATTCTGTCGGTTATTGGCCTGGCAGATATTGTGAACCGGGCAAAGGTGTATGTGGGCAAGTCTTACCAGTTTTTCGCTACATATATTCTGGTGGCGGTTTATTACCTTGTGGTAATTTCCATTTTAATGCTGGTGTCAAAATATTTGGAGAAAAAAGTGAATTATGAACATAAAAGTTAACGTAACGAATTTGCATAAATCCTTTGGGAAGTTAGAGGTGCTCCGCGGCATTGATTTACAAATTGCCGAGGGTGAGGTGGTTTGCATTATCGGGCCGTCCGGCTCGGGCAAGTCTACCTTTTTGCGCTGCTTAAACCAGCTGGAAACGGCCACCTCCGGCAGCATTGTGGTGGACGGGGTTGAAATCTGCGACAAAAAGACCAACATCAACCGCGTGCGGCAGAACATTGGCATGGTGTTTCAGAGCTTTAACCTGTTTTCCCATCTCACGGTGTTAAAAAACGTGATGCTGGCCCCGGTGGATTTAAAAAAGATGGACAAAAAAACGGCTGAAGAGAACGCCAAAGAGCTGTTGGCCCGGGTTGGCCTGGCAGATAAGGCTCACGTTTATCCCCACCAGCTTTCCGGCGGTCAGCAGCAGCGTGTGGCAATTGCCCGCGCACTGGCCATGAAACCCGACATTATGCTGTTTGACGAGCCCACCTCGGCCTTAGACCCCGAGATGGTAGGCGAGGTGCTGGCTGTGATGAAAGAACTGGCCAAAGGCGGCATGACAATGGCAGTGGTGACCCATGAAATGGGCTTCGCGCGGGACGTGGCCGACCGGGTGATTTTTATGGACGAAGGCGTAATTATGGAAGAAGGCACGCCGGAGGAGATTTTTAAAAATCCGAAAAACGAGCGCACCCAGGCATTTTTAAACTGTATTTTATAATGATAAGGCTTTTGCACCGCTTTGTGCAAAGGCCTTTTTGTTTTGCAACAATCATCATAAAAAAGTGGGGCGTTTTGCAAAATATGTGTTGCGGTTTGGTTCGCTTTGCGATAAAATAAGCTTGAAATTTATATTTGGAGGCTTTTTAATATGAACGTGAAAATATTAAAAGAGTTTGATTTGGGAATGAAGCTGGGACAGGTGAAGTCTGTTCAGCTGCACATTTCGAAGGACGAGCCGGAATATATTTTGTTCGGATATTCCGAGTCGGACAACATTGACCCCTGGGAGGAGTCGCTGCACTTTCCCACAGGCCGCATGAACTTGGCGCTCTACGGCGAACAGGGCCAGCGTATTTGGCGGCGGGAATTTGGCATTGGCGTTATTCCCGGCACGTGGTTTTCGCCGTTTTTGGCCTTTGACTTGGACAACGACGGAATGGACGAAATTTATTTTGTGCACAACACAGACGACAAGCGCCCCTTCAGCGTGTTGAGCACCGTTCTGGAAAAAATTGACCCCCGGGACGGCTCCACCATGGGCACGTGGCCATTCCCGGTGAAAAATACGGTAATGGAACCCTTAACCCACTCCTACCGCCAGAACATGACGGCGGGCTATGCCAACGGCCAGCCGGTGTTAATCACCGCCCAGGGAACCTATGGGGACATGTTTTTGCAGGCCTACAACTCCGACATGTCGCTTCGGTGGGAACGGGTAATCGGTGCAGACGAGCCGGGGCCCAGGTCTTCCCACGCTATTTCCGTGTTCGACTTTAATGAAGACGGCGTTGACGAAGTGTTCTGGGGCGAGCGCCTCATCTCCATTGACGACGGTCACGACGTTGTGGTGTGCACCGACGGGGAATTCCGCGGTCACAGCGACACGGTTCTTCCGTTCCGGGCGCCCGACGGCAACATGTATATTTACACCTGCCGGGAGGACAAAGATTTTGTAGGCTGCTGGCGCGTTGTGACCTACGACGCGCAGGGAAACGTGGTTTGGCGCGCCGTGCAGAGCGAAGTGACGGGTTACAACACCAACCACATGCACATTGGCTGGGTGATGACCACAAAGCCCGACTACCGCAAAATTGCCCTGGCTGTGAAAATTGAGCCCATTGCCATGCACATTCCGTCGGAAACTTATCTGTTCGACGCGCTGACGGGCGAGCCCGTTACATATGATTTTCCCATTCCCCTGCACAAGTGCGTGCCGGTGGACTTAAACGGCGACGGATTTCATGAATTCTTTGCCGAAGGCGTGCTGTATGACACAGATGGCAAGGTGCTGTGCCGCCCGGGCGGAACGAAAATGAACCTGACAAAGCTCTTCGGCTATCCCGGTGAACAGCTCATTTGCTATTATCCCGGCGAAACAAAGGTACGCATTTGGGGCGATGTTGACGCTGTGGACTCGGATTATATGAAAAAACGGTATGAAAACGGATATTTAAAACACATGACACAGCTCACCGGCTCGGGCTATAACTCGACCCCCACCGTGACCTGCGCAATGTAAAACGGAAAAAAAGGCCGCCCTCAGGCGGCCTTCCTTTTTTTGTTTCAATTTATTTAGCTTCGTGGGTGTTTTCAAAGAAAACCTCACTCATCAGCTTCGCGGCGAGGTTAAAGCCGCGTTGAAACATTTCTTCCCGTTCCAGATCGGACATATGAATATAAACCGTAAGCATTTCGTCAAAAATGTCCAGCTGGTCTTCATTTCCCAGCTTTGCTGCCCATTTTTCCAAAATGGTGTTTACCTGTTCGTTCTGTTTCCAAAATTCTACGCTCCTAGGCTCGTAATATTTTACAGGACCTAAGCTACCAATATAAATTCTGTGTAAAACCGATTCCATTCTTATCACCTCCTATCACTATAAAGCCATTATATATTATTTTTGAGATATCATAATTCCGAAATAGAATTATAACTACTATAAATATAAAAATTTTTATTATATAAAAAATATGACATTAGTTTTGAACGACCTGCGCGACTTATTTTTAGGCACACCAAATTTTATTTCGAAAGGCTCAAAGTATTGGTCGTTACTACAGAATGTTTGTGAAAAAGAGAATAATTTTACAAAAGATGAATTAGAAAAGTTTGAAAGCATTTTTAATGATATGAATGCAGCAAACTGGGTGGAGGTTGAAAATGCCTTTCATCAGGGCTTTTGCGCCGGGGCACAGTTAATGGCTGAAGTATATATGAATAAAAAATAGGGTTATTACGGTAAATAACAAAACCGGCGCTACCTTTTGGTAACGCCGGTTTATGATTTAAAGAAATAAGTCTGCTACAACCCCAGAGGCATGGTAAACGTAAAGGTGCTTCCCTGGCCTAAAGTGCTTGTTACCCACACGCGGCCGCGGTGCAGACGGGCAATTTGCTTCACCATGGAAAGTCCCAGCCCCATGCTGCCGTTTTCGTTGGTGCGGGACTTGTTCACCTGATAAAATCGCTCCCATATTTTTGGAATGTCCTCCTCCGCAATGCCCATGCCGTCGTCGGTTACGGAAAACACCGCGTTTGCACCGTCCTTTTTCAGCGACACGGCCACTGTGCCGTTTTCCGCTCCATACTGGCAGGCGTTGGAAATGAGGTTAATAAACAGTCGGGCAATCAGCCCGCTGTCAGCCATTGCCACAATGTTTGGCTCAATGTTTAAAGAAAAGGCTGTTCCTGTTTGGCAAAGCTCCTTTTGCTCGTCGCACACAATTTCTAAAAGCTCTGAAAGGTCGGTCTCTTCCAGACTGGGTGCAACATTGCTTTTGTCCATGCGAGAAATGGTCAGCAGCTCGGAAATGAGCTTGGCCATCTTGTCACCCTGACGCTTTACAACGCTTAAAGAGTCCCGGAACTCGCCGTCGGTTTTGGCGCAGTCTAAGGCAAATTCGCACTCGGACAAAATCACCGCAACGGGGGTGCGAAGCTCGTGGGACGCGTCCTGCGTAAACTGTTTTTCCGCCTCAAAGGAGTGTTCAATTTTGCCTAACATCTCGTCGAACACCGCGGCAAGGCGATAAACCTCATCTTTGCCGTCGCCAAGCTGAATGCGGCGGGAAAGGTCGCTGCTGTCGGCAATCTCCTGGGCGGTTCTGCGCATTTTGGCAATGGGCGCCAAAGCCTTTCCTACAATGAAATATCCGCCTGCCGCCGCGATGAGAATTAACACGATAATTAACGCATAGTCCGCCGCCACGGTGGAGTTTACGGCATTTAAAGCGCCGGAAATGTTGATAACGCCTTTCACCCACACATCGCCTGCATTGTCGGCGCGAGTGCATTCTGTCCATTGCAGTG
>OGYL01003121.1_pt1 | contig 11004 bp, 10 predicted proteins | sample 1576541 | NCBI WGS metagenome assembly OGYL01 (sample SAMEA3541551, study PRJEB24748) | human gut metagenome | biome: human gut; feature: human-associated habitat; material: faeces | place: China | collected 2012 | reverse complement strand
TACCTTATGCCAAGCGGTGCAAGGTGACTATCGAATCGCCGGACTTGAAGATTACTCCGGAGGGGAAAATTGAGAGTAAGACCATTGTATACTATGCTATCAATTACCGCACTTATACTTCTCCGGTCAAGGTGATTTCTTTCTCGGCCAAAGAGTTGAAGAAGAATGCCCGGCTGATAGCTGCTGTCAATAAGAAGCTGTCGGAAGGAACACCTGGTATTGATACTCCGCTTGCGGGAAGAGAAAGTACGCTCAATCTGGCGGCTTCTCTGGCTCCGGGTGAAAGCCGTAGTTTTACGATTGACGGCTCTCGTGCCATTCGTCGTCTTTCGATGCGGATTGATGCCGATGACCGTCGCCAAGCACTTCGCTCTACGGTCTTGTCCATTGCCTTTGATGGGGAACTAACTGTCTGGGCTCCGGTCGGTGAGTTTTTTGGGGTAGGCTATTATCCCGTTGCAACTGGTACGTGGTATACGCGGGCCGTGCAGGATGATGTGATGAGTGCATGGTGGGTGATGCCTTTTGAGCGGAACTGTACGATTACCTTGACCAATTATGGGGAACAGCCGGTGGAGATATCCAAGGCTGCTGCAGTTAGTGGAAAGTGGCAGTGGGATGAGCGCTCCATGCACTTTGGTACCACATGGCAGCAGTTTACGCATATCCATGCCCGGGGCGATGAGTTTGCCCAGGACCTTACGTTTGCCGATCTTAAAGGTAGGGGCGTGTATGTGGGAGATGCGGTTACTGTCTATAACCCCAACTTGGGTTGGTGGGGAGAAGGAGATGAAAAGGTGTATGTGGACGGTGAAACCTTTCCGTCACACTTTGGAACGGGTACAGAAGATTATTATGGCTATGCCTGGGGGCGCTATGAACCGTGGATAAACCATCCTTTTGTTGCCCAACCCATAGGAGATGGTTGTTATGCTCACATAGGTTTGGCGCAGAATACCCGTGTTCGTAGTTTGGATGCGATTCCGTTTACCCGGAGCCTGCGCTTTGACATGGAGTTATTCGATTGGTCGAATATACACCTTAATTATGCTCCGATAACCTTCTGGTATATGCTTCCCGGAGGCGAAATACAGCCAAAACCCTTTGTGAGCGATGTACGCGAACGGGTTGCCAACCAACCGTCAGATATTTTCGGTTCAGGGATGAGTCTGGTTGTGGAGGGCGAAGTCATGCAGCCTCGTCCGGGGCATATGGGTTCCGTTGAATTGCAGACCAACTTCCACCCCTTGTGGAGTGAGGGTATGCAGCTCTACTGGAAAGAGTTTAAACCGGGAGATAAGCTGTCATTAGTTTTTGACAGTGAAGTGGAAGGAACTTATTATGCGAAAATACAGTTCACTGTGGCGCCTGATTATGGTACATTTGCCCTTCGTGTAAATGATAAGGTGATTACTCCGGAAGTCAGTCTGACCAATGGAGAAGTGTCTCTGCTTTTGGTGAATCTTGGGCGGGTCAATTTGAAAAAAGGAAAGAATGAGTTGCAGATTGAGTCGATTGCACTGGCTCCGGGACATGATACCGGTTTCTTTGGGATTGATAAGTTGACTCTTCGCAAATAATTCTGTAGACGTCTCTATCGCAGGGATTGTACTTGTATGGATAGCTTTGGATAAATAAAAGTCCAAGGCTATCTTTTTTGTATCAGTTCTTTTTCTATGATAAAATGCTATCTTTGTCCTCAAAATAATAGGTAAGATGAAACTTCGTTCACTCTATATCCTTTCTATTGTAGGGCTGCTACTGGTAATTGTGGTGCAGATTGGTGGTATGATGTATGCTTACGACAATACCAAGAAAGAGGCGGAACGCGCACTGAACGAATGTTTTCGTCTGGCTTTTATCGAAACGGTGGACAACGAGATTAATAATTTACCGTTTCCTGACATGACTATCCCTTTTTACTCGTATCTATCCAAAGACAGTATCAGGTCTTTCGAAGATGAGATGTTTTTAAACTATCAGCAGGCAGCTTCCTTTCTCGAAGATGTATATCATGTCGCCATTCCATTAGATGTGATGGCGAGGTTGGTAGAGAAGAAACTGAAATGGAAAAATATAGACCGGACTGTAAATATCCGTCCTGCGACGGACAGAAGCAAGCGTTCGGTATATGTACGGTTCAAGTCTGTTCTTTCGGAAAAAGCCTGGTTGAATGAGAAGAAAGGAGAGGCCATTGAAGCTGTCATGTTTTCTCCTTTTATACCGCTTGTCAAGGATATAGTCTTTTTGTTCCTTCCTACGCTTCTCTTGGTTGTTTTTCTGGTGTACAGTTGGGCCAGGCAAATGGATTCCATACTTAAACAAGGTAATGATATTGAGAAGCAGCGGTCTGCTTTTTATGTGCTGGCAGAGAAGATGAGGTTGCCGATAGGTGAGGTACGTAGTCAGATATCGGAGAGCCGGTGGGCAGATATAGAAGCCTCGGGGCAACATTTGCTGGACATGACAGAACATACGCTTACGGGAGCTAAGCAAAGCGAACGGCAGCGGCAGGTGCGCAAGCAATATTCTTTTAAAGTCTTTTCGATTGTCGGGTTGATTGCCGGCTGTCTGCTGATGGTAGTCTGGTTTGTCTATCTGTACCGTGCTTCTTTCAAAGAAACTGCCTATCAGGTAAATGATTGTTTTGAAGCAGCTTTTTATGACGAGGTCTTGAAACGCCGCCTTTCTTTGCTCTACGAACAGACTGATAGGGATGGAAAGGATGAATGGGAAGAGAGTGTTGAATCGCCTTTTGCAAAGGAGCAAAGGGAATTTCTGGAGAAAGAGCAGTCGAAGTATAAGGTGAACCGCTTTGGAGTGGTACATATGTACAATCCGGTCGATTTGAATTATCGACTACGCTCTGCTTTGATTATGCAGCGCAGCATCAATGAAAGCGGAATGGAACTTCCTCTCTCCGTGCAGTACCTCGATTCTGCTTTTGCTTCCAGGTTGGAAGCCTTGGGAATGACCTATAAGAGTGGTATCCGCCAGTACTACGCTCCCTCCGATAGTACAGTGGTGGAAGCAGGATATGCCTCGGCAAAATATCAGGATATTTCTTCCCGGTTTATACCGTTGAAGGAGGACAGCATCCTTTGTATACAAGGTGTGGTGAAGAATCCGTATCGCTACGTCATAAGTTCCGTATGGTATCTGTTTCTGCCTCTTTGGGTGATGTTTTTGGTGGTGTTGGACTGTATTCTCGGCCAGGTGAAAGTTTTGCGTACACAGCGGCATTTGGAGCAATTCCAGAAGGATTTTACTTATGCTATGATACACGACATGAAGTCTCCTCTGAGTTCCATCCTGATGGGAGCTCATATTCTGAATAGCGGCAAATTGTCCGGTAAGCCCGGAAAAGAAGAGAAATACCGGCAGGCGATGATGGAAGAGTGTGAGCATCTGCTTACCCTTTCCAATCGTGTACTGGTACTTACCAAGCTGGATGAGGGACATTTGGAACTCCATCAGGAAGAGGTGCCTTTGCGGCCTTTACTTGATGATATAATTGCCAAAATTTCTCTGAAAACCAGCAAAAGGGTAGAATTTACGACCGTTTATCATCGTTGTGAAATGGTGTATGCCGATGCCTTCTGTTTGCGTGAAGTGTTGGGCAATCTGCTGGACAATGCCATTAAATATTCCCATGAAGAGGTAAAGATAGATATTATTTGCGAATTGGAGAAAGGCTTCTGCAAGATAAAGGTGTGTGACAACGGATTGGGTATTCCCTTAAAAGACCAGTCTCTTATCTTCAACCGTTTTGAACGTTCTGCAGCAGTCGGGCGAAGTGGAAGGGGCGGTGCTGCAGGTTTTGGTCTGGGCCTGAATTATGTACAGCAGGTGATGCTGGCACATGGCGGCAGGGTAGAAGTGGAAAGTGAAGAGGGGTGCTTCAGTGAATTTACACTCTACTTTCCTATTGAGACTGTATAAATTTACCACACGTGGAGATTCAATCCTTCTGATTTGTCAGTAATATAGGAGTCTCCGCCGAATGAGCGTAATTGCCAGAGGATGTAAAGGTCGTCGAAACTCATGACAGCCAGTAATATTCCAAATCGTGTGACATCATAATTGCCACTTGTCATACCATATATAAGGGGCAATATACCCAGTAGCAGGAAGGGCAGCAGGCATGTGGTGCGATATTGCCACATGCGTATCGGCGAAAACAATCTGAACAACAGTTTATGTAGGAATAGATTTACCAGGACAGCTGCCAATATACACATGAAGAATCTGACCAGCGATAGATGGCTGGTTGTTTCTCCATGTATCGACTGAAACAGAATCAGCATTGGTACTGCAAATACTATGGCAGCTATGATGCCGTATTTATTAATCCTCTTGCCCGAAACTACTATCTCTGTCCCTTTTCGGCTTTTTGTTATTGAAATATCTGCTTTCATAGTGTGGATTTTTTGTATTGATGTTGCAAAGGTAGAGTGGGGCACATGCTTCATAAGTTATCGCTACGTTAATATTAGGTTAAGAGGCGTTGTTTTCCTCGTTTATTTTATAGCAATATGACTGTTGCATTCATTCTTTTCCTTATTTTTGCAATATATAATAAACGCATTATGATAAAGTTATTGTTGGTAGAAGACGATGCAAGCTTGAGATATATAGTTCAGGGAGGGTTGGAAGATATGATAGGCGGTTATGAAGTGATTACTGCCGCCAATGGCGAGGAGGGCTTGAAACAGTGGAAAGAACAACATCCTGATGTGATAGTATCTGATATAGAAATGCCCGTTATGAACGGTTACGAGATGGTGAAGCGTATCCGCGAGACAGATGGGGAAACTCCGATTCTGTTCTCCTCTGCCCTGATATCTCCTAAAGATGTGGTAAAAGGTTATGAAATCGGTGCCAATAACTATATAAAGAAACCGTTCATTCCCGAAGAACTGGATGCACATGTCCACGCCTTATTGAAGCTTTCCAAAGGCGAAAAATCGAAAGACACGAGTCAATGCTACAAGATAGGCAAGGAATATGTGTTGGATGCCACACATGCCACTTTGAAACATGCTTCGGGTGTAAACAAGACTTTGACTGTGCGCGAGACAGGTTTGTTGCAGATGCTTTGTGAGAAGCGGGGAGACGTTATCCGCCGGGAAGCTATCTTGGATAAATTCTGGAATACGGAAGATGATTACTTTGCTTCCCGCAGCCTGGATGTATTTGTGACGAGACTTCGGAAATTTCTTTCGGAAGACGAGTCGGTAACCATTAAAACAGTGAAAGGAGTAGGATTGATACTGATAGAAAATTAATAATGTATCCTTCTATATTGCAATAATTTAGCAGTACATGTACTGTTCTTCTGGTTTATTTTCGTTATTTTTGTATAGCAGTATTATATGAATATAAAGAAGGAGGGTATATGCGTATAAAACGGAAAGTCAGTATCTCTTGTCTTGGTGGTCGTTTGGGAATCTGCCTGCTGTTGGCTTTTGTGCCGCAATTGCTTTTTGCGCAGGAAGACAGTGTACGTTTCATTCGTGACAGTATACAGATACAGCCGGAATTCAATGAATCTCTATTCTCTCCTTTTGAGCTTCCTTCTGAAAACTCTGCCCCTTCTTCCATGTTTCATCCGGAGCACTCCTATTCCCTGCCCGATTTTTCACTGAAAGAGTCTCTTCGTCTGCCTTATCAGACCAATCCTTCCCTGCTATTTCGGGGAGATTACAGTACAAGCGGTGTATTAAGACAGTTTCCTCACGGTATGTTATTCGGTTCCGGTGGGCAGACCAGCGTATCGGGTATCGGACGTTTCAACAATGCTTCCCTGGGATATCAGCATGCCTTTAACCAAAGGCTGACGCTCCAGCTTGGCGTAGATGCCATGAAGATAAATATGATTCATTCCACCGGGCAGGCTTTCAGTACTTCGGGAGCTTTGCGGTATCAGGCTTCGGACCGTGTAGCTTTTAAGGTTTTCGGTTCGTATGCCATAGGAAATACTTACGGGATGGATACCCACCGCTACGGTGCCACCATGTCTCTGGATATGTCCGAACGTTTTGGTATGGAAGTTGGAGTACAACGTTATTACGATGCTTATCGCGGTCGTTGGGAGACGGTTCCCGTTGTGATTCCCTATTATAATTTCGACAAGTTTAAATTAAGTCTGGATGTAGGTGGAATCTTGTATGAGATTCTGCGTAACACCGTCTTTGATAATAGAGGGGGCAGTGGCGGAGCGACTATTGCCCCACCACGTTTTCAGATGCCGCCATTGAGATAAGATAAGTATAAATCAGCTTTTTGTAGGGACAATCATCAAACAGTTTACTACTGTTACATAATATTATTGCTAATGTAGAAATACTTTCATGATATTTCGTTTATTTTTTGTTTTGCTGTTCGTTTTTGTGCGGACAGTTGTCCGAAAATGGACATTACTATAAAATAGTTATTCTTTGATAATCAGTGATTTAATTCTTTGGCACGCAGATTGACTATATATAGGCGAAGGCGGTTACGAAACAACAACCTCCTCAGAGAAAGAAGTAATAACAATAAAAAATAACGATTATGAAAGCAACAGTATTTTCAAAAGCAGTGGTAATGATGGCAGTGGTAATGGCAAGTGTAATGAACTTTTCTGCAAGTGCGGCAACTCCTGCCGATTATGTGAAAAACGAGGAGATGACCGGCGAACTGATGACCGCCAAGACTATCTTCCGCAATGAGGACGGACACCTTTTCCGTCACCTCCGCTACACTTACACTTATGACAGTGAGAACCGTGTGACGAGCAAGGAAGCTTTCAAGTGGGATAGCGTAAAGGAAGCCTGGGTGCCTTATTTCAAGCTGGATGTTGAATACACTGACAGTGAAGTTGAGTTGAACTATGCCCGTTGGAACAGTAGAACTAATGGTTACGACAGCTATACGCAAACTACCGTTTACGAACTGAATGACAGCAATGCGGCTTTGATGTTGGCAAGTACCAAATAAAGGATAATATATCAAATACAAAAGAGCCAAGTATCGTGAGGTGACACACCTTTGATACTTGGCTCTTTTTCGTTGAGGAAATGTATTATTGTTTCTCTGTTATCAGTCCGACAGCATAATTCAGCACTGTATCTTCATCCTTCATGAAATCTGCTACGGTTTGGGATACTTGATGATGGGGCGGTATGCCTATACCTTCCATGGGGAAACCTTTAGAAGAGACGTCCGGCTGGCGGGTAGGGATACGGAAATAGGTCCGCTGTTTGGTACAGAAAGGACGGGGGCCATTGCCGGTATCCCCTCCGGTAGCTTCGCCGATGAGGGTGACATTTCCGCTTTCCTTCATGTCGAGTGTGAAGCTCTCGGCAGCAGAGAGCGTATATGTGTCGGTCAGCAGATAGATTTTACCCTTATAGGCGTCGGCTTCGGGCTGCATGAAGTAGTTCTTGCTGACGCAGTGTGGTTGTGCTTCGCGGATGAAGTACTTGCAGATGTTTACTCCATTCATGCTGTTTCCTCCTCCGTTTCTACGTACGTCTATAATGAGGTATGGTAAATCCTTGACTTTGGGATAGACCGCCTTGAAATCTTCCATGACGGGGTTCATCATGGTTTTGATGGTAAGGTAACCAATGCTGTCTTGTAATATCCTGCTCTCCACAGTTTGTTCTTCGTTATCCGGAAAATAGTCCCTTTGTTTCAAGGGAAGGGTGACGGTCAGAGTATCGCCCCCTCTCAGCAGTGTATAGTTTCTTAGGGTGTCTGCATAACTACGGAACGCATCATAGGCTGTACGGAGCCGTCTGTGGGGGACGGTAGATGCTTCGGTATATTTTTCGTTCTGTTCAATCCATTGTTTATAGGGGAGTCCGTTGATAGCTATAATCCGGTCTTTGTCCTGGAAGCCGTATTCTGTCAGATAGTCACTGGGTTTGTCAACGAACAAGGAATCCTCTATAAAGGCTACGCGCTGATTGGCTGTGTACCTCTTGTAGCAGGTAATGGCGTGGGCGCATTGTAAGGCAGAGATGTATTCCTGCACTATCAGTCCGTAGTCTGTGGTGGTCTGCGCCTGGCGAACGCGGGCGTCACAAGCTTGATACAATGAATCCATATTCAGATGCTTGGCTTGGTATAATGAATAATTCTCCATGACAATCTGGTGTATTTCTTTGAAATCTTCTTCAAACTGCGAGGGGGGTAACGGTAGTTCCGCGATGTAGAAGTTTTCTACATCAATCTGCTTGTCATTATAGAAATAGTTGGCATAAACATACAAACCACACCAAATGGTTGCCAGTACAGCCATTACGATGACTATTACTTTTGAAATTTTTTTCAGAATCTTCATGTTTTATAGAGTTTAGTCGATATTTGCTTTTTCGGTAAAAATAGTAATAATTTTTGTTAATCTTATTTTTCTAACTCCTTATTTGCCAATAATGGTAACATGGAGGTAACTAACTGAGCTTCAAGTGCCTTCTTGTACGATGTCTGGTAGTTGGCTAACTTTGCAGCCGTAAATCAAAACATACTAAGGAGAAGTGATTATGAAGAACTATCAGAAAGTAAATGTGCCCGCAGGCGAGGCACGTGTCGAGTTGCACGATTCATTGAATCTGACTGGTGCAGAAGTATCTATCAGCAATTTGCCGGCTGGTGCAGGAGTACCTTTTGTGCATTCGCACAAGCAAAATGAAGAAATTTATGCCGTCCTCTCCGGACGCGGCACCATGGTGGTTGACGGAGAAACCGTAGAACTGCAGGCGGGTGACTGGCTTCGCGTGGCTCCGGCAGGAGAACGCCAATTGTCGGCTGCGGCAGACAGCGCCATCAGTGTGATTTGTATTCAGGTGAAAGCCGGCTCTCTGGAAGGCTTTACGATGACGGACGGTGTGGTGAAGTAAGAGGAAGTCACACAAGTAAAATTAAGGTGATAGGGGATGGTCTGTGGTGCAGGCTATTCCCTATTGTCATATGATGTGCAGTGATTTATTGACTGCGATTTGTTTTAAGTCAAAATAATCATATATTTTGTACTATACCTAAGAAAACAGACTATGTCAACTGATGCAATAAAACAGAAATTATGATTAAATTGAAGAAAGAGCATTGTTTCTGTCACATAACGAGGACCCAATCAAAGAGCTTAAAACTAAGAATTGAAAACATAATATCATGCCCCAGCATAATGCCATCAAGCTTTTCGAAGCGAAGAAAGTCCGAACCGTTTGGGACGACATAGAAGAAAGATGGTACTTCTCAATAGTAGATGTGGTGACAGTCTGCTGTATGCCTATCCAGTTACGTCTCCGATAGATTGGAAAAGGAAAGATATAAGAGGAAACGTGTTTTCATTTTGTTCTTGTTTTGGGCGCAAAAGTAATAAATATCTCCGTTAACCTAACATTAACGTAACGATAACCTAAAAGCTTTTTACCACCTCCTATCTTTGCAATGTCGAAAGGGAACAACTCCCCCAAAGACAAGAACTTGAAACAAAATGTATAACTTAAAAAATAGAACCATTATGAAGACTTTAGTAATTTCAGCAATCATCGCAATGACCTCTTTAGTAAACGTAGTAAGCGCAGCAGCCGTTAACCGTACAGACAACTTTGCCTATAATACCGAAACCAACGACGGCCGTGTGGAAACACAAACCGTATTCAAAGTGGAGAATCAGAAATTCCTGCACCGCCACCTGAAGTACAATTACATTTACGACAACTCCGGTCGCATCTCCCAAAAAGAAGTGCTGAAATGGAACGAATCCACGCAAAGCTTTGAGAAGCACCACAGTCTTAACTTCTTCTATACGGACGACGTCACTGTGGAATACGCCCTCTGGAACGAGCAAAGCAATGCCTACACCGACATCAAGCAGAAAGCCGTCTATCGGCAGACCGACAGCAGTGTCTTGCGCTACCTCAGTTACGAATGGGACGAAAAGAACAATGACTGGAGCTTGACAGCAGACCATCACATGACGGATGAATCTGTGCAGCTATTGGCAGAGAAATAAGAAAACACGATTTCTATTCTATTTATTTTAAAAACCAAGACATTATGGCAATATTATTTCGCAAACACGAACGTTTAAGTAATTTGGCACAGAATTCTGTAAAAAGGTATATCCTACAATTATATATAAATACAGCAATCCGGCAAGACTGAAAGAAGTGGCAAAGGAAATCAGCACCATGTCCAGTGGGAGTGAGGGTAATTCCTATAGTGTGCTGAAAGTTATCTGAAGAAATCACTGTTGGCAGGTCGTATCGTGACTGAGTAAATTCTGAAAATATAGAGACTATGGGCCTCCTTTCTACACTGTGTGCGGGAGGGAGGCCTTCTTCTCTTCCAAAAATAACGGATTGCCTTTCTTGAACAAACAATTATAAATATCTTTGGAGCATTATTCACTCATTAAACTAACAGAAAACACCATGAAAGTCACAAACAAATCAACAGTGAGAGTAGGCGCGGCAGGAGTCGCAGTCATTGGAATTATAGTATTGTTCTTGGTCATGTTTGCCGTGGAGCGTATTGATTCGGGACAGACGGGCATCATCGTCAATCTGGCCGGTAGTGAGCGTGGAGTGGATGATGGAGAAGGAGGTGGAGGCATTACTGAAGGAGCGTCTCAGTACCCGTGGCTTTACGTTTACCAACATACAGTCGTCCGTGAAACCCAACGATGTGCTGCAAGCTGCCATTGACGAAAAGAATACTGCTGTGCAGAATGCCTTGAAGGTGGAGAATGAAAAGAAAGCCGCTATAGCCGAGGCGGAAAAGGTAGTAGCTGCCGCCAAGGGTAAGGCAGATGCCAACCGTATCCTTCAACAAAGCATCACGCCGGAATTGATTCAACTAAAGGCTGTGGAGAAATGGGACGGGAAATTGCCGTTGTCTACCGGTGGAAATACGTTGCCATTCCTGAAGTTGCAATGACAATCTCTATGAGACCCTCATGCCATGGTCGGAAGATGACAGGAACCAGTTTACCATCGTTTGTCTTCAAAG
>OGYL01003120.1_pt1 | contig 11005 bp, 10 predicted proteins | sample 1576541 | NCBI WGS metagenome assembly OGYL01 (sample SAMEA3541551, study PRJEB24748) | human gut metagenome | biome: human gut; feature: human-associated habitat; material: faeces | place: China | collected 2012 | reverse complement strand
CCCCGCTCTTTCCTGCGACCTGCTTTCATCACCCAACAACATTTTGGCTTTAGAATATGTTCATGCCCTTGCCCGCTTAAAAAGCGCCATCCAACCTATAACGCTCAAGCGAAATGACAGCTTTGCCTCTGCTTCACAAATTAGAAAAATGATGGACCAGGGCCGGGATATTTCAGAATTTGTGCCAAATAAAGCTGCATTTCACACAACGCCTTATGACAAATCAGTTTTTGACCAGCTTGTGTCTTACCAATTCCGGAGGGAAACACCGGAGAGCTTAAAAACCATTACCGACGTTTCTGAGGGACTGGAACACCGTTTTATAAAGGTTGCCAAAACATCTTTCGGTGCGGAGGAGCTTGCAACGCAGGTAAAAACCAAGCGCTACACCAGAACACGGATTGATAGGATAATTGTAAACACCCTATTGGGCATTACCGGCGCTGACACAGAGCTCCCCCCCCAATACGCCAGAGTTTTGGCGTTTAACAAATGCGGAACTCAAATTTTAAAGGAAATGGGGCGAACATCTGCCATTCCCATTATTACGAAAACGGCCGACGCCGTTTCTGCAAAGGATGATTTTTGGCGCATGTTCAAAAAAGACCTGCTTGCCACAGACATTTATGCGCTGATGACGGATAACAAACAGGCCGGGCAGGATTTTAAAGCCTCCCCCATATATGTAAAATGATGCGGAAAAAATTTCCGCATCATTTTTTTGCAATTACAGTTTGCACTGCGCCGCCTTAACGCCGCACATTTCACAGCCTGTGCAATATTCCACCTTGCCGAACACCTTATTAATTGTGTCGAATAGTTCGGCGTTTTTAATATCCACGCTGTTGTGTACAATAATTTTTTCCGGTGCCAACGTAATCAGCATGCTGATGAGCAAATCGTCAAAATTGTCAGTGCTGATTTCCTCCGGCCGGGCAAAATCAGAAATACATTCTGCGGTAATATCCTCTTTATCCTCGTTCAAAATTGTATACATGCCGCGGCTGTGTACAATCAAATGAGTTAAATGGGGCCGGGCGCTCTGCACGTTTACAAAATAGCGCAAAAGCTCTATAAATTCCTCATACTCTTTGTGCGTTAGGTAAATGTCAAAAAGCTGTTCCGCCGCCTGGGTTAACAAAGCCTCATATTCTTTCATTCTGAAGGTAACCAACCCCTCCACGCTGGCGGAGTCATTTTCTTCAAAATAGCCATACAGCCCGTCTTTCACCACGCTGCGCCGTTTGGCGCGGCCCGTTTCTCTGTCCTGCTCCAGTTCGGGAAGATGGCGAACAATATCCTGCAGCTGAAACGGCTTTAAGTCGCCGTAATTATTTAAAATAATACGCTTTAAAATTTTCTTTTCGTATTTATTTATAATATAATCGGCAAGTGCTGTAATAAATTCGTCAAAAATCCTTTGGTTGCTGCCGTATTTGAAAAGCACGTCAACGCGTTCGTCAGGTTTTTGCAGAACTTCTACCGGAAATTCCTTTTCGGATAGAAGCCGTTCATTTACAAGAGCTTTTTCATTTCTGAAGCCCAATTGTATACGGTCATTCAAAAACTTCACCTCTCAACTCCTTTTCCTTATCCGAAATTATTATCTGCATTTTATTTACCATCTATACCGATAATTGTGCCAACATCCGTTAAAGGGAAATCTTTCATATACTCCAGCTCCACGCCTTTTATTTCTGCAAAACGTTTTATGTTTTGAAAGCTTTTGTGTTTGCAGATATCGCCAAAAAACAGAAGACGGCCGTAAGCAAAACCTGACGCGCCGCCGATAAAGCCATAGTCGTAGCCAGACAGCACAACATCTCTCGGCTCAATCTCCAACGTGTCGATGTGTTCTTTCGCACACGCGTCCAGCAACGACGGGTCGGCAGTGATAATTCCGCCGGCAAGCTCCGCCGCCGCGCAGTTTGCGTAGCCCTGATTTATATTTATCAATTTCAAATTTTGCTTTTTTAGTTCCTGTTTTACAACACGGTCGGTATATTGAAAGTTTGCAAAAGCAGTTTTTCCGGATATCAATACATTATATGCAACATCAAACGGGTAGTGACTGCCAAGAACCGTTTCGCCGCAAATCACGTTGCTTCCCGAAAGCTTCTGCTTATAATATTCATATACCGTTTTCTCTGCAATATACGTGTTTCCAATTTTGCACAGCGACAAATCCGGATGGCAGGAAACCGGTTCGGATAAATGATTTAACTTGGGCGACGAAATAATTTCAAATTTACTCCCCCACTTTTTTTCAGCAACGCCTGCAAACCGGCAGTCAATTAACAATTTTTTGCGCATTTCATTTCCCTCTATTGTTTTTTTGTTCGTCATTTGGTATACTATGATTGTATCAGTTTTTAAAACGAATTTCAATACAGGAGATGAAACAACCATGGTATACGTTTTTTTGGCTGACGGGTTTGAAGAAATTGAAGCTTTGGGCACTGTTGACATTTTAAGGCGGTGCGAGCTGGAGGTGAAAACCGTTTCCATCACCGAAAACTTGCAGGTAACCGGTTCTCACAACATTTCTGTTATTGCTGACCTTGTAAAAGAGGACATGAAAGAGGATGATATTGACGCTCTGGTGTTGCCCGGCGGGATACCCGGAGCAGACAATTTAGAGCAGTGCGGATTTGTGACCGACCTTTTAAAACGCAAGGCCGCAGAGGGCAAAATTATTGCCGCAATCTGTGCCGCACCGAAGGTTCTGGGGCTTATTGGACTTTTGTCCGGTGTGAAAGCCACCTGCTTTCCCGGATATGAGGCAAAGCTGGTCGGCGCAATTACCAAACGCAGCGACGTGGTATGCGACAAAAATTTTATTACCTCAAAAGGCGCGGGCACAACCCATGCCTTTGCGCGGGAAATTGCCTCGGCACTGGGCAAAAGCATTCAGGCACGCCGGGTGATTAAATCGATGCAATATTGAGCATGTCCCGATAAAATTCGCTCTTTTTTGTCATATGGGAAACAATTGAACATAAAATAGGTAACAGAAGCGTAAAACGTGTTTTTTATTTGGCGCGCTGTCTGCCTGCGGACTTTGCGTAATAAAATTTCGCAGGCAGAAAGGTTTGTCAATATGAAAAAGCTGTTATCTGTTTTTTTGTCCGCGTTGTTTGTTCTGTCGTTACTCTCTGTCACGGCCTTTGCCGAAGCCCCTCAAATGGAACTTTCGGCCAAATCCGCCGTGTTGATTGAGCCTACAACGGGGAAAATTTTGTTTGAGCAGGCTTCGCACGACAGGCTGCCCCCTGCCAGCGTTACCAAAATTATGACCATGCTTTTGGTGATGGAGGCATTAGACAACAGCCAGTGTAAATTGGACGACATGGTTCGCACCTCGGCGTTAGCCGCTTCCATGGGAGGATCCCAGGTATTTTTAGAAGAAAATGAAGAAATGAGTGTGAACGACATGCTAAAAGCTGTGGCTGTGGCCTCGGGCAACGACGCAGCTGTGGCGCTGGCAGAGTTTATCGGCGGCTCGCACGAAAACTTTGTGGCCAAAATGAACGAGCGTGCAAAGCAGCTTGGCATGAACGACACCACATTTATAAACTGCAATGGGTTAGACGATCCCAATCACTTAACCTCTGCCAACGATATTGCACTGATGTCCTGCGAGCTAATAAAACACCCGAAAATTTTTGACTATACCACCATTTGGATGGACAGTTTGCGGGGCGGCCAGTTTGGCTTAGTGAACACCAACAAAATGATTCGGTTCTACTCCGGCGCAACGGGCCTTAAAACCGGCTCAACCAGCGTTGCAGGCTTTTGTGTCAGCGCTTCAGCCAAGCGGGACGATATGAACCTGATTGCGGTTATTATGGGCGCGCCGTCCTCCAAAGAGCGGTTTGCCGATGCAACAAAGCTGTTAGATTATGGATTCGCAAACTATGCCATCTCAAAATCGCTTGTCTCGGAAGACGAGCTGCCGGACGTCAAAGTGGAAAAGGGCGCGCAAAGCGCGGTGGATATCGGTATGTCGCAGGATTTTAATATGCTGTTGGAAAAGGCAAAAATCAGTAATATAGAAAAGAAAATTACGCTGCCCGGATCAGTCAGCGCACCGGTGAAAGAAAACGACAAGGTGGGCGAGGTAGAATTTTTTATTGACGGGGAGTCTATTGGAAAGTCCGACATTGTGGCAAAGTCTGCGGTGAAAGGCTTAGGCCCTGTGGGCATGTTTGCAAAGCTTTCGGGCTATATGCTGTACGGAGAATAAAAAATATCGGGAAAATATTTGAATAAACTCTTTCAAGAAACGGACAGGGCAAGATCTCTTTGCCAGCTGTCCGTTTTTTTGAATAGTGTCTTTTTTATCGTTATCCATTTTTTATGGGCCCATTCTGTTTTGAATAAATCTCTTTTTATATATTGTTTTTAAAAGCTGCCCGAAACTGTGACGGTGAAAATCCTGTTACCTTTTTAAAATAGCTTGAAAAGTATGTGCCGTTGCAAAATCCAACCTTTTCTGAAATTTGTCCTACCGGCAAATTAGTGTTTAACACCAGCCGTTTTGCCTCGTTTATTCGCAAATTTAAAATATATTTGTGCATACTCATACCGGTATATTTAAAAAAAATCCGGTTTAAATGGAATTCATGATATCCAGAGAGTGCTGCTAAATCCTTATTGTCAATATCCTCATAAAAATGATTGTGTATAAAATCAATAACAGCTTTAACTGATTCAGAGGCATTTCCGCTGTTATATAACTGCCCGCGGTGAAGGTCGATGAGCACTTCTTTTAAAAGCGCACTGCATTTTTCGCGAAAATATTTTTTTTGCAGGGAAAATTCATCACATATTTTTTTCAGTGGAGGTAAAAACTCCGCCCCGTTCATTTGCAGCAAATGCGTGTTTAAAAACCCGCTGTTTGAAACAGATGGTGGGTTTTGTTTTACTGTGTCTAATTCGGCAGCAGAAATAGGAACATTCACCAAAAAATGCTGGTTTTCCGACTGTGTTAAATCAAAATTAAGCGAAAGTAAGGAAATGCCGCTATCAGAAATAATATTATATCTGCTCCCGGCAACACAATAAAACACAGAATTTGGGATAAGGGAATAATGTTTATTTTCAATAAATATATCAGCATTGCCAGACAAAATGTAAAACAAACGTGCGTCCCGCACAAAAACCGGATTATTGCTTGATTTATAAAAAATTTGGCCTGCAAACCTGATAAAGGGATTTAAATCGCAAAGATACATTTTATCACCTGACAAAATCTTTGTTTTATTAAAATTAAAGTTTGTTTTGTTACTTTAGATTATCATATTTATATGATAAAATCAAGAAAAAGGGAAAGGGAAATAAAAAAATATGAAGTTCATGGTGGGATTGCAGACGGCAAACAATGCGTTTTTAGACCATATTATAAAAAGAAAAGAGCATATTTACGAGGTTTACTTCTCATGGGGAGATTTTGCAAACGGAAGAAACAGCCAGATAGAAAACAGTGCATTTTTGCCTTGGGACTTGCAGCAGAAGCAAATAGAGGCACTTCACAGATTGTCTCAAAACAATATCGCACTTAATCTCTTGTTTAATGCAAACTGTTACGGGCATGACAGTCTGTCCCGTTCCTTTTTTCAAAAAATAGGCGACACCGTTGATTATATTGTAACCCGCTTCGGACTGCAGTCTGTTACCACTACTTCGCCTTTGATTGCAAAGTTCATCAAACAGAATTTCAGCGATATAGAGGTACGTGCCTCGGTCAACATGGGAATCGGAACCACCCAAGGTATGGACTATGTATCTAATTTATTTGACAGCTTCTATTTGCAAAGAGAACTAAACAGAAATTTTGACAAAATCGCTGCTGTGAAAAAATGGTGCGACACCCGCGGCAAGAGGCTGTATTTACTGGCCAACAGCGGCTGTTTAAACCACTGTTCCGCCCATACGTTTCACGACAACTTGGTTTCTCACGAATCTGAACTTGCAAAAATGGACAATGCTTATGCGTTTCATGGAATTTGCAGAGAATATTTAAAAAATCCGGCTCATTTAGACACTTTAATTACCGACACCAGCTTTATTCGTCCGGAAGATACCGATTTATATGCGCCTTTTGTTCCTGCTGTGAAACTGGCTACGAGAATTCATAAAAACCCTTGTTTTGTGCTGGAAAGCTACATCCGCAGGAAATATTCCGGAGATATTTTGGCGCTTTTAGAACCTGCTCACAGCATATACCCCTATGTGCTGGAAAACGGAAATCCATTGAAACTTGTGAAACTAAATGAAGAACTTTAAGAAAAGAGGGATTTTGTGTTCGGAATTACATCTAACAATAAAAGAATAAAACTGCCCGTTCAAATTGAAAAAACAAATGATTATGCCTGCGTGATTGTATCAAAAGACCTTGATTACAGTAATATCCGTCAGGTGGAGGCAGATTTTTTTGGCATTGCGGCAGATACAAGCGACAGCGGATATCTGGTGCTGCCCAGAGGAGTGGGAAATCAGGACTATTCCCTGTTCTATTTTAACCGTCAAAAAGAAAATTTTGAAAGCCGCATTGCAGAGAGCAATATGCCATTCTTCGGAATAAAAACAGAACAACAGACGGTATTGGCAATCGTTACCGGTATGCCTTACGATTACACGCTGAACATAAGTCTGAAAAATGGTAAATACCGCGTTTATCCTGTATTTAAACTTGACGGAGAATCACCCTATGAGGATTTGAAAATAGAATACTTTTATTTGACTGGTGATGACGCAAACTATTCCGGTATGGCCAGACGATATCGGCGCTATAAACTGGACAAAGGCGAAATTGTGCCGCTGTCAGTGCGAATGCAAACAAGCGAAGCTTTACGCTATGCAGCAGATTCCGTAATGATTCGGATTCGCTGCGGCTGGAAGCCGGCTCCCCCGCAGGTGCTGCATCAAACCCCGGAAAACGAGCCACCCATGCATGTAGCCTGCGATTTTAACAGAGTGGGAAACTTGCTTGACGAACTAAAAACCCAGGGCGTTGACAAAGCGGAAATCTGTCTTGTGGGTTGGAATGTAAAAGGTCACGACGGAAGATGGCCCCAGGCATTTCCTGTTTGTCAGGAATTAGGCGGAGAAGAAACATTAAAACAACTAATTTTAAAAGCGCAGAAGCTTGGCTATGAAATTACATGCCACACGAACCATACCGACCAGTATGAAATAGCAGACTGTTACAATCCCGAAAATACCCGTCGGAACCGCGTGGGAAAGCCTGTGATAAACGCCAATGGCTGGAGCGGCGGAGAAATGTTTGACCTTTGCCCGGAAATCGGACTGAAACAGGCAGAACAGGTTTTGCCAAAAGTGGCAGATTTGGGCTTTCGCGGAATCCATTACATTGATGTTTTAGGTACGGTTTATCCCCGGAAATGCTACCATCCGGCACATTTTGTAAATTCAAAAAAGGCGGTAGAATGTGCAAAAAAAATGTGTATCCGAGCAAAAGAACTGTTCGGCGGCATATCTTCCGAGGGGGCATACGACTTTTTGGCTCCGTATTTAGATTACGGTCTATACATCAGCTACTCCCGTGAAACCGGCGGACTTTGTCACAAACCAATTCCCTTTTGGCAGCTTGTTTATCACGGCACTGTTCTGAGCAATCCATACACAGACACGGTAAACAGCTCCTTTAAAGACAAAGAGATACAGCTAAAGCTAATCGAATACGGCGGCAGGCCAACGTTTTATTTTTATTCTGCCTTTATGGACAACGGCAACAACTGGATGGGGGCTGTTGACGCAAAATGCGATAACGAAACAGAGCTGGCGGCGTCCGTTTCCAAAATCAAACAAAGTTATGAAGAATATAAAAAACTTCGTTACCTTCAAACCGCGTTTATGGAAAAGCATGAAGAAACGGAAGAAAATGTGTTTGTTATAACCTATTCAAACGGCGCAATTTTAAAGGTTGATTATAATAAAGGCCATTATGAGCTGATAGAGGAAGGAAAAAGAAATGCTGACAAGTGAAATGATTAAGGCTGCTGCAAAAGCCGCAGGGGCAGACGCCTGTGGCATTGGACCTATGACCAGATTTAACGGTGCACCCGATGAAATGAATCCGCAGTTTTTGTTCCCTGAGGCCAAAAGTGTCATTGGGTTTGTGTTTCGCATCCCCCGAGGCGTGCAGCGGGGCATAGAAGAGGGAACACAGTTTTATCAATACCCATCCATGGCATATGGCGGAATCAACGAAATCTTTGCCCCGGCAGTTTTATATCAGGTAGGCAAGGTCATTGAAGACGAAGGTTACGAAGCGTTTGTTTACCGTAATACCGGCGCACGAGGCGTGGTGTCCGATATGGACGGTTCCCCCGGCAACACCCTGTCACCGGAGGAGCAAATTGAGGTAAACGAAAATGCAAAAACGTCAACCGCCCACCACAGAAGCGTTCAATTTACACGTCCGGCAAGAAAGGGCTGCGTGGCGCCGGACTTACAGTTTCAGTTCCGGCTGGCTGCCGTAGCCTGCGGCCTGGGCGAAATCGGCTGGAGCAAAATGCTGCTTACGCCGCAGTTTGGTCCGCTGCAGCGCGTGGCATTTATCTTTACCGACGCCGAACTGGAATACGACGAAATGTATCACGGAAAGCCGCTTTGCCGAAAATGCGGCGCCTGTGTGCGTGAATGTCCCGGGGGCTGCATTCCGGCAATCAATTCAGGAAAAACAATAACGGTAAATTTAGACGGGAAAATCTGTGAATGGGGCGACATCGACATGTGGAGATGCTATGCCTTTTATACTCATGCAGGCAGATATTATAATCCCTTTGTGCCGAAAGAGGTATGGAATAAAAACGAAAATCACGATCTTGACTTAATGGAAGGCTTAACCAACGTGGCAAATGAGCACGAAATTATGAAAATTTATACTGCTCTGCAAAAATACTTTCCAAGCTGGGTGGGCTATAACATGGCAAAATGCGGCGGCTGTATCCGCGCCTGCGTTTCCATGCTGGAGAAAAAAGGCGGCTGCATGGAAAATCGCTTTCATGAGCCTTTAAGAACAAAAAAAGCATGGAAGCTTGACCGATAAAAACAGGAGGATAGCAGAATGTTGACAAGTGAAAGCATAAAGGCAAAAGCAAAAGAACTGGGAGCAGCGGTATGCGGAATCGGTCGGATTTATGAGGAAACAAATCCGCAGCGTGACCCAAGAAAAATTTTGCCTAATGCAAAATGTATCATCGGGTTCGGTTTTTCTGTGCCGAAAGGGCTTTACAAGGCAATGGAGGCAGGCACGCAGGTTTACACCTACACTTCTATTGGCGTAAAATATATCGATGAGGAAATGGCGGAAATTTTTCTGTTAAAAATCGGCGGAATGATTGAGGATGAAGGCTATGATGCCTGCCTGCAAAAATCTGTGCCAAATTTAAGAATTAAAGGAGATAAAACAACCAATCCCGAGGTATTTGATACCTATGAACTGATTCATGCAGAGGCGGTTGAAAGCGGAAAACCTGTTCCCGACGTTATCATTGATTTCGGCAAGGCGGCTAAAGTCTGCGGCTTAGGCGATGTGGGCCTAAACGGAAAAATTATTAATAAAACGCATGGACCATTCATGCGGTATTGTTTTATTATTACCGATGCGCCTTTAACGTGTGACGAGCCGCTCAAGCAACCAATTTGCGACAAGTGCGGTGCGTGTATCAAAGCATGTCCGGGAGGCGCCGTGAGCCGGCAGGGGCTTGATACCTGGCAATGCAGCGTATATTACAAAGGCGCTCATAAATCTAATCCGTTTATGACAGAGGAATTTTTAAAAGACGCCCCGGAACGTGAGCAAATTATAAACGGCGAAAAACGGTTTGATGCAAATTCCGCCAGAGAAATTTATAAAAAAATGGACTTTCTGCCCAAAACAAATTGGGGATATTCCCCTTGCCTGTGCGGTAGAAAATGTGATATTGCCTGCTACAGGCACTTGATTGGAGAACTGTAAAATGAAAAATGAAATTATTGCTTTAGCAAAACAAAATGGAGCAGATTTAGTTGGGTTTGCACCGGCTGAAAGGTTTGATAGCGAAAACGCTATTTTTAAAATAATGCCGGAAACAAAAACCGTCATTGGGCTGGGCTTCCGTGTCCTGCGAGGGACATTCCGCGGAATTGAGGAAGGTACAACCTACTATCAATACACAACAATGGGTGTTGAAAACATAGAGGAAACAATTATGCCCATGGCGCAGCTTAAAATTGCCGCATACATAGAAGAAAAAGGCTTCACCGCTCTCCCCCAACGGCGGCACCAACAAATTATGGCAGAAGAAAACAGTACCAATCCCGAGGTGGCTTATGACGCAATATACCGCAACAGACCGCAGGAAATTCAGATGAACTTTTTAGACGCAGCAGTAAGGTGCGGATTAGGAGAAAAAGGGCTGCACAACGCTTTGCTGACCGAAGAATTCGGCCCGTTTGTACGTTATTGTTTTGTTTTAACAGATGCAGAAATTCCTGCAAGCGAAATAAAAAAGCCGCATTTGTGCGACAAATGCGGGGCATGCATTCACGCATGCCCCGGCAAGGCGATAGATAAAAACGGAAATGTGAACAAATGGCAATGTGCTGTGTATTACAATGGTGCAAACGGCACAAAAAATCCGTTTATGCCGCCGGATGCATTTGCGGCTTTTGAAAACAGACTTGAAATTATTGCAGGCGAAGCAAAGGTGACACCGGAAACAGCCAAAAAAATTCTCGATAAAATTTACTTTTATCCGCCGGCACAACACGCCTACCAATGCTCTATTTGCGGCAGGGCATGCGATGTTAGCTGCTATATTCACTTAGAAGAAAAGAGCCTTTTGACAAAAACGTTTCAATCACCCTTCCGGAAGAGAAAAACTTGGAGCTTTTCTTTAGAAAGCTTTCGATAGCTGCTTTTGCTGTGCTTCGTGGTTCAGCGTCTTTATCCATTTAAACCGGTTCACCTTCACCACCGCCACAAGGCATTTTG
>OGYL01003118.1_pt1 | contig 11010 bp, 9 predicted proteins | sample 1576541 | NCBI WGS metagenome assembly OGYL01 (sample SAMEA3541551, study PRJEB24748) | human gut metagenome | biome: human gut; feature: human-associated habitat; material: faeces | place: China | collected 2012 | reverse complement strand
TTTGAGCCAGACTTGCAAGTGGGTGCCTATGGGGAGTATCGCAGCCGAGAATACCGATAGATGGTATGGAGTACCTGTAACATTACAAAGCAATGTAGAAAGATTACATAAAGAAGCATTTGAACAAGAAGATTATGAGGCATCAGATACAGTAAAAGAAATGAGTGCTGCAATAGTGAAGAAAACAGGATATTCGAAATAAGTTTTTAAATAAAAATAGGTTCTAAAACATTAATATGTAAGAACAAAAGTATAAACAATAAGATAGAAGGGAATGTTTTGCCATGAGTAAAAGCAACTTGGCGGTGAAAGAAGAGTTAGAAAATGTTGCAGCAGAAGATGTAATCATTATCAATCAAAATGAGCAAGAAAACTATAGACCAAGTAAAGACAAAGAAATAAGAGTAAATAACAATTTATCATATTTAATAATGAAGAAAATAGTAGATATAATTGCAGGTATTTTGGGAACTATTTTATTAGTACCATTAATTGCGGTTGTTTGGTTTATAAGAATATGTTTACATGAAAATGATGGCCCATTATTTTTTGAACAAATAAGAATAGGAAAAAATGGAAAACAATTCAAAATGTACAAGTTTAGAACGATGGTAATGGAAGCAGATGAAAAATTATATAGATATTTAGAAGAAAATCCTGAAGCAAAAAAAGAATATAAGAAATATAAAAAATTAAAACATGATCCAAGAATAACAAAATTGGGAAATATATTAAGAAAAACAAGTCTAGATGAATTTCCTCAATTTGTAAATATTTTAAAGGGAGAGATGAGCTTAGTAGGCCCACGACCATATTTATATAGAGAAAAAGAAGATCTTGGAGGGTATTATTATAATTCAATTACAAAAGTAAAACCAGGTATTACGGGATATTGGCAAGTAAATGGTAGAAATGATGTTGATTTTGAAGAACGTGCATATATGGATACCTACTATATAGAACGTAGAGGCATAGTAATGGATTTAAAAATAGTATTAAAAACATTTTTAAAAATATTCAAAAAAGAGGGAGCTGTATAAAAATACAGTAAATATAATTGAATGCTATAGGAGAAAACAGTGAAAAATATAAAAATAATAGTGGCAACGCATAAAAAATATCAGATGCCAGAAGATCAAATGTATTTTCCAGTACAAGTTGGTGCAGAAGGAAAAACAAAAATAGAAGAATATACGCAAGATAATACTGGAAATAATATATCTCTAAAAAACCCATATTTTTGTGAATTAACAGGCTTATATTGGGCTTGGAAAAACTTAGAGGCAGAAAATATTGGATTGGTTCATTATAGAAGATATTTTACAAATAAAAAGAAAATACCAAAAGAAGAAAATGAAAAATTTAAGATAGTATTAACACAAAAGGAAACAGAAGAGTTACTTAAAAAAACAGATATAATACTTCCTAAGAAAAGAAAGTATTATATAGAAAACTTGTATTCTCATTATGAACATACAATGTATATAGAGCCACTGGATGAGACAAGAAGGATAATAGAAGAAAAATGTCCAGAATATTTAGGAGAATTTGATAAATTACATAAAAGAACATCGGCACATATGTTTAACATGTTTATTATGAAAAAAGAAATATTAGATGAATATTGCACATGGCTTTTTGACATATTATTTGAGCTAGAAAAAAGAATTGACGCGAGTAAGTATGATAGTTTTCATGCAAGATTTTATGGAAGAATATCTGAACTATTACTAGATGTTTGGGTAAACAAGAATAAAATAAAGTATGAAGAAGTAAAAGTAATGGATATGCAAAATGTGAATTGGCTAAAGAAGGGAACAAGCTTTTTAAAAGCTAAGTTTACAGGAAAAAAATACGAAAAGAGTTTTTAAAATGGAAAATACCAATAAATCTATGCAAAAATTGAAAAATGAAAAGTTAATAGAGTTATCAACTGAGGATATAAAGAGAATACAGGCTTGCATTTTAGATATGATGAAAGAATTAGATGAAATATTTCAAAAAAACAATATAGAATACTATCTTGGTGGAGGCAGTGCATTAGGTTCTATAAGACACAAAGGATTTATCCCTTGGGATGAAGATATGGACATAAATATGAAAAGAAAAGACTGCGAAAGACTTATTGAAATATATAAAAATACGCCAGAATTTAGTAAAAAGTATTATCTATGTGATAATTCATACGATAAAGAATTTGACGTTAACTTTTTAAGAATAAAGCTAAAGGGAACGTCTTTTAAAGAATATCTTTATGAAGATTATAGCAAAGATGGTGTATTTATTGATATATTCCCAGTAGAAAATATGTTTAATAATAAAGTATTAAGAAATATTCATGGATTTTTAGTAACAACAATGTTATTTATAACATCATGTGTAAGAATACATAAAAAAGAAGAAAAATATTTAAACTTTAAAGGAAATGAGAAATATTCAAAGAATATAAAAAGAAAATCTGCACTTGGAAAAATACTTTCAGTAATAAAATTAAATACTTGGCTGAGAATATCTAAAAAAGTAATGATTATGTGCAAGAATGAAAATTCAAAATATATATCAGCACCAACTGGAAAAAAACACTTTTGGGGTGAAATGTATGAAAGAAAAAATATCTTTCCTGCACAGTATAAGAAATTTGAAAACATAGAATTACCTGTTGCTAAAGAAAACGAAGTGTATATGTCAAAAATGTTTGGTGATTATATGAAAATTCCAAAACCAGAAGATAGAGAAAAACATTTTATTTGTGAATGGAGGATATAAAATATGAATATAGCAGTTATTTTTGCAGGTGGAGTTGGCAAGAGAATGAGAAACGTTGGAATGCCAAAACAGTTTTTAAAGATACATGGAATGCCAATTATTATACATACATTACAAAAATTTCAAGAATGTGAAGAAATAGATGCAATAACTATAGCTTGCGTAGAAACACATATAGAATATATGGAAAAATTGGTTGAAGAATATAGAATTACTAAGGTAAAGAAAATTGTTGTAGGAGGAACTACTGGACAAGAGTCAATATATAATGCATTAAAAGCAGCTAATGAGCTAAGCAATAATGAAGATGATATTGTTTTAATACATGATGGAGTTAGACCTATTATAGACTCTGATTTGATTGTTAAAAATATTGAGAATGTAAAAAAGAATGGAAGTGCAATAAGTTCAGTTCCACAAAAAGAAACAACAATTATGCTGGATGAACAAAAGCAATATATAACAGAAGTTACTAATAGAGAATTTACATATATTGCAAGAGCGCCACAGTCTTTCTTCTTAAAAGAGTTACTTGAATGTCATAATAAAGCATTAAAAGAAGGGAAAAATAATTTTATAGATTCAGCGTCTTTAATGATGAACTATGGAAAAAAATTGTCAATAGTTGAATGTAACACAGATAATTTAAAAATTACTACACCAGATGATTTCTATATTGTAAGAGCAATATTAGAAGCAAGAGAAAATATGCAAATATTTGGAGGATAAAATGAAGAAAACAATAGAGGCAATAAAATCTATGCTTAGCAAATATAATAATCAGATTTTCACTGCAGGTATTTGTATGTACGTTTTTGCAATAATTATGTCTGATTATACTATCATAGGAAATTACATACCAGAGTTCTTATTTTCGTGTATAAAATATTTGTCTGTTGCTATTTCAATATTAAAAATTGCTTTTATAGATATAAAAACGTATTCTATAAAACAAAGAAAAAACGTAATATTATTAACAACATTGGTGTTGATAATATCAATAGTATCCAAAAACAGAACGATATTACAAATATTTCTATTAATTTTAGGGATGAAGGATATTAACTTTAAAAAAATAGCAAGGGCAATCTTTTGGTTAGAACTTATACTCTTAAGCTTAACAGTATTTGCAAGTGTTACAGGTATTATTGAAAACAGAATTATAACTAGAACAGGTGAAACAGTAATTAGATATAGTTTGGGATTTAAAGATTGCAAATATCCAGCTATAATTCTATGGAGTATTTCTATATTATACTTGTATTTAAAAAAAGAAAAGATAAAACTATATGAAATAATAATTTTATTAATATCTAATATAATTATGTACAAAGTAACGGATTCTAGAAATGAATTAATTTGTTCAGTTATTCCAATTATATTAATGCCATTGATTGTAAAAGTAAACAAAGAAAAATTAAATAAAATCATTTATTATACTTCTAAATATTCAATGAGTATATTATTCATAATGTTTTTTATAATGACTTTAATGTATGGAAATAAAGCACCAGGAAGTATAGAAATTAACAAAGCTTTGAGTGGAAGATTATACCTTACCAATAAAGCAATGCAAAACTATGGTGTAACTTTATTTGGGTCGCATATAAAATGGATTGGCTTAAACTCGGTATATTCAGGAATTGCTACAAAAGCTGAGATGAACTTTGTAGATTGTTCATATATGAAAATAATGTTTGAGTATGGGATTATAGGAATATTAATGCTTATAATTGGATATTTAAAATTATTTAAAGATAAAAGGGTAAAAGAGGACATTTCACTTGTTATTTTAATATTAATAATTAATTTTCATTCTTTTTTAGACCCTCAATTTTTTGTATTACCATTTAATATATTTTTATTAATACTAAACTATGTAATTTTTATGGAAAAGAAAGAAGAAAAAATGGGAAAAGGAGAAACAAATATAAAAGAAAAAAATTTAACATTAGAAGAAATTCATAAAGAAGAAATAAATATGTTAAAACAGTTTAAAGAATATTGTGAAAAAAACAATATTACATATTATATTTGCGGAGGAACTTTACTAGGAGCGATAAGACACAAAGGATTTATTCCTTGGGATGATGATATAGACATATTAATGCCAAGACCTGAGTATGAAAAATTTGAAAAGCTAGCTAAAGAAAATAATCTTTTTATTTCTGAAAATTTGGAAGTTCATTCATGGGGATTGGGAAACTTAAACGATCCATTTTGTAAAATAATGAATTTAAATACTGTAATGGATAAACATTATATAAATGATGAATACGATAGGCACTTATGGTTAGATGTTTTTCCAATGGATGGGTTACCAGAAAGTGAAAGAGAAACAAAAAGAATATACAAAAAATCATTATTATTAAGAAGAACTCTAAAGATGTTAAAAGCAAAAGATGAAGTAATAAAATATGAATCCAAAACCAAACTTAAAGCTTTTGTAAAACCAATATTAAGATTTATTTTAAAACCAATTGGAGTAAAAGGAATAGTAAAAAGAATAAACAAAATTTGTATTAAATATGATTATGAAAAATCTAAATATGTTGGTGGAATAGCTTGGGGATATGGACCAGAAGAAAAATTATCGAGAGAAAAAATGAATAGTGTAGAAGTTGACTTCGAAGGAATCAAAGTAAACACATTTGCATGCTATGATGAGTATTTAACAAATTTATATGGAGATTATATGAAATTGCCACCAAAAGATAAACAAATTGCACATATAATGCAAGTAAGAAAAATAGAAAATGGAGAAAAATAATGAATTCTATATTAGAAGAGGATATTAAAAATATAGCTGATAGTAAGCTTGTTAATTGGGAAGAATTTAATAATAAAAGCATTCTTATAACCGGAGCAACTGGTCTTATTTGTTCTATTATGATAAAAGCTTTTTGCAAAAAGAAATTAAATTTAAAAATGTATTTATTAGTGCGAAACAAAGAAAATGCAAAGCAAATGTATGGAGAAAATGAAAATATAGAATATATTGAATCTTCAATAGAAAATTTTAATGTAGAAGATATTAAAGTTGACTATATAATACATGCGGCTTCACCAACAAAATCTAAATTTTTTGTGGAAAAACCAGTGGAAACTTTAAATACAGCTGTATTAGGAACAAAAAACATATTAGAATTTGCAAAAAATATAGGAATAAAATCAATGGTATATTTATCTTCTATGGAAATGTATGGAACTATAAATGATGAAAATGTTACAGAAGAAAAACTAGGATATATAAATACACTTAATGTAAGAAGTTCATACTCTGAAGGAAAAAGAGTTTGTGAGTTGTATTGTTATAGTTATCAAAAAGAATATGGCGTTCCAGTAAAAATTGCAAGAATAGCACAAACTTTTGGTGCGGGAATTAGCAAAAATGAGAATAGAGTTTATAAGATTTTTGCAGATGCTGTAATTAATAAAGAAAACATTGTCTTAAAATCTAAAGGTACTACAATTATTAATTATTCATATACAACAGATACTGTAATAGCCTTGCTAGTTCTTTTATTAAAAGGAAAAAATGGAGAAGCCTATAATGTTGTTGGAGAAAAAACTAATATGACAATATTAGAAAGTGCAAAATGGCTTGCTGATGAATTTGGAGAAGGAAAAACGGATGTAATAATAGATATTCCAAAAGAAAATGCTGGTTTTGCACCAGATAATAAGATGGTACTTAATAATGAAAAATTAAAAAATATTGGATGGAATAGTAATTATACACTTAAACAAGGATATACAAGATTAATAAATTATCTGAAGGAAGAAAAGAATAATGAAAAATAGAAGAACATTAATAAATACACTATCATCATTGTTATTACAAATTGTAACCATTGTTAGTGGATTTATAATACCAAGACTTTTATTAAAAAGTTTTGGCTCAGAAGTAAATGGTTTAATATCATCTTTAAATCAATTTTTAAATTATATTACATTAGTTGAAGGTGGATTAAATGCAGTAATATTAGCTAGTTTATATAAACCATTAAGCCAGAATGATGAAAATAAAATTAATTCAATAATATCAGCTGCAGATAGATTTTATAAAAAAATATCATTGATTTTTATTGTTTATACTGTAATTCTCGGAACGGTATATCCATTATTAGTAAAAAATAGTTTTGGATGGAGCTACATTTTTTCATTAACGTTGATATTGAGTATAAATTTATTTTCACAATATTGTTTTTCAATTACTTGGAGAACATTTTTAAAGGCAGACAAAAAGGTATACGTAGTTTCTATCGTTCAAATTACTTGTATAATAATAAATACAATAGGAGTAGCAATCCTTATTAATATTTATCCTAATGTTCATATTGTTAAATTGTTTTCAGCTTTAATATATTTATTACAACCATTAATATTTAACTTATATGTAAAGAAAAAATATAAAATTAATAAGAAAACGGAACCAGATAAACAAGCTCTAGCGCAAAGATGGGATGGACTTGGAATAAATATTGCAGCCTTTATCCATAACAATACAGATGTAGTAATATTAACATTACTTGCGGATTTAAAGAGTGTATCAATATATTCAGTATATTACTTAGTAACAACAGGACTAAAAAATTTAATTACTTCAATATCTGGTGGAATAGTACCAACTCTAGGACACGCTTATGCAGAAAGTAATAGTGAAAAATTAAATAAGATATTTGATAGATATGAATTAATAATTTATATAGCTACTTTTTTATTATTTGTATTAGGAGGAATATTAATAACTCCATTTGTAATGATATACACAAAAGGAATTTATGATGCAAACTATTATCAACCAATATTAGGTTGGATTATGGTTTTAGCAGAATTTGCATTTTGTATAAGAGAGCCATATGTTAATATGGCATATGTTGCAAATAAATTTAAAGAAGTAAGTAAATACGCCTATATAGAGGCAGGAATAAATATAGTATTATCCACAATATTGGTTATAAAATTTGGAATAATAGGAGTTGCTATTGCAACATTTATTGCAATGATATATAGAACATTAGCTCATATGATATACCTTCAAAAAAATATTTTATATAGAGATATAAAAAAAACACTGAAAAGGCTATTAGTATTTATTGTTTCATCAGGTGTAATAATAATCTTATCTAAATTATTATTTAGTATGGAAGAAGTATCTATATTAGGATGGATTATTTATGCTATAAAAAATACAATACTTGCCTTAGCTGCATATGGAATAACAATATTAATATTTTATAGAAAACAAATAGAACTGATAATAAATAAAAGGGGTAAAATTAATGAAACAACCAAATAATGCAGTAGAAAGCTCAAATAAGAAACATAATGGAATAATTGGATTTTGGAAATTTATGTTTTGCATATTAATTTTACTATTCCATTGCGCAGAAAAAATGGGGAAAGAGGAATTCTTTGAATCAGGAAGAATTGGAGTAGAATTTTTCTTTATAGTATCAGGATACTTGATGACTAAAAAAGCGCTAAATAATGAAGAAGGACTTGAAAATATTGGTGAGGAAACAACATCATATATATGGAGAAAATTTAAAGCATTTTTTCCATATGTAATATTTCCGTTTATAATATCATTCTTTGTAAAAGGAATATATAAAGCAGATCAAATAGCAAATTCAATTTGGAATTTATTATTAATTGATATGTCTGGAGTTAGGTCGACTACTGTTATAGGCCAAACTTGGTATATATCTGTAATGCTTATATCAATGCTAATTTTATATCCATTAATAAGAAGATATAAGAAAACGTTTACTAATATAATTGCTCCGTTAATAGTTATTTTTATAGGTGGATGGCTATCTCATAAATATATTGGAATGTATAATCCAACATTGTGGACTGGATTAATGTATAAGGGATTATTAAGAGGATTTTTTGAATTATCTTTTGGTGCAATGCTTTACGAATTGACACAAAAAGTTACAAAGAAAGATTTTACTCTTTTAGGAAAAATATTATTAACAGTAATGGAGATAAGTGGATTTGTGTCAATATTTTTAATATCAAATATAAAAGGTGCAAATGGAAAATATGAATTTTTGATGTTATTAATTTTAGGGATATCGATTGCTATTGCATTTAGTGAAAAAACTGTTACATATAAATTGTCAAACAATAAATTTTGCTATTATTTAGAAAAATTAAGTTTGCCTATTTATCTTAACCAAATTTGGATTATTTTACTTGTTGATAAGTATTTAAAGCAGTATAATTTTAAAATTAAATTAATCATAGCTGTAATTGCTACTATTCTAATTTCAGCAATAATAATGTTTTTAACAGAAAAGTTATTAAATCTCATAAGGAAAATTAATTTTAAAAAACTTATTTTTAATAATTAAATATACAAGGAGTAAATTATGAAATATGATTATTTAATAGTAGGCTCTGGCCTATTTGGTTCAATATTTGCATATGAAGCAAATAAAAGAGGAAAGAAAGTTTTAGTAATAGATAAGCGTCCACATATAGCTGGAAACATCTATACTGAAAATAAAGATGGAATTAATGTACATAAGTACGGTGCACATATTTTTCATACGAGTAATAAAGAAGTATGGAATTACATAAATCAATTTGCTGAGTTTAATAGATATACAAACTCGCCTGTTGCACGCTATAAAAATGAACTTTACAATATGCCTTTCAATATGAACACATTTAATAAATTATGGGGAGTTGTAACACCAGAAGAAGCTCAAGCTAAAATAGAACAAGAAAAGCAAGAAGCGGGAATTACAGAACCTAAAAATTTAGAAGAACAGGCAATTTCTTTAGTTGGAAAAACTATTTACGAAAAGCTTGTAAAAGGCTATACAGAAAAGCAATGGGGAAGAAAGTGTACAGAGCTTCCTAGCTTTATAATAAAACGTTTACCAGTAAGGTTCATATATGATAATAATTATTTTAATGATAAATATCAAGGAATCCCAATGGGAGGGTACACTCAGATTATAGAAAAGATGCTTGATGGAATAGAAGTAAAATTAAATTATGACTATTTTGAACATAAGCAAGAACTTAATAATATTGCAGAGAAAATAGTATTTACAGGACCAATAGATAAGTACTATGATTATAAATTTGGAGAGCTTGAATATAGAAGTTTAAGATTTGAAGAAGAAGAATTGGATATTCCAAACTATCAAGGAAATGCAGTTGTAAACTATACTGAATACGAAGTTCCATATACTAGAATTATAGAGCATAAACATTTTGAATATGCAAAAAGTCTAGGACAAGAAGATACAATTTCAAAAACAATAATAACAAGAGAGTATCCAGATACCTGGAACAGAGAAAAAGAAGCATATTATCCAATAAATAATGATAAAAATAATGAACTATATCAGAAATATGCAGACCTAGCAAGTAAAGACAAAAATGTTATATTTGGTGGAAGACTTGGAATGTATAAATATTATGATATGGATAAAGTAATATCAGAAGCTTTGAAATGTGTAGAAGAAAACTTAAAATAAGCGGATTTTGAAAAAATATATGTAATAATTTGTAAAAAAATGAATAAAATATATTGAAAAATATAAATTTTTTGTATTGACATCTTGCACATAGTCATGCTATACTAAGGCTATAGAAGATGAGTAAGCTCCGACTATACAGGAGAAAACAATTGAGTAAGCTCCCACTTAGAGGAGAATTCAAGATGAGTAAGCTCCCACTTTAGAGGAGAATTAAGGATGATGAAATAGGGATTATAACTAGTATTAACTACTAGCTGTAGTCTCTATTTTTGTGCGAAAAGAGGTGAAATATGAGAATAAAGGAAGGAAAATTTAGCGTATATGAGATTGATCCTATGTATTTAGAATATTTGAGTAAATATGATAAAAATGTTAGAAAAAAGTCAAATAGAAAATATTATGGAATATTAATAACAAAAGAAAAAACTGACTATTGTATACCTTTTACGTCGAAAGTTAAGAAGAGAAATCCAAAATTAACAATAAATATTAAAAATAAAAAAGAAGTAATTGCACAGCTAACAATAAATAATATGATACCTGTCATAGATGATGTAGTACATAAAGTGAATATTAAAAATGACAAATCAAAATATTATTTGTATAGAGAACTGTATTTTTTGAGAAAATATGATGTAATACAAGAAATATTAAATAAAGCGGAAAAAGTATTAAATGTTTTAAATAATAAGAATAATATTGACTTTGACTTTTTTAAAGTAGTTTGTTGTAACTT
>OGYL01003115.1_pt1 | contig 11014 bp, 9 predicted proteins | sample 1576541 | NCBI WGS metagenome assembly OGYL01 (sample SAMEA3541551, study PRJEB24748) | human gut metagenome | biome: human gut; feature: human-associated habitat; material: faeces | place: China | collected 2012 | reverse complement strand
TTATCCTGGCTTTTATCATCGGCCTTCTGGCGTCGGTGGCAGGATATTTCCTGCATCCCTTCTGAATACATATTTTATAATGTCATTATACCATTTTAAGGACAGCCCGTGCAACACATATCTTGCTGTGTTCTAGTCCATTTTATGATAAATCTTGCACGTTTTCATTTTAGAATAAATTGTAAACTCGTTATTAATATTATATAATCCGCTTGACATATTATGAACTATGCCGTATAATAAAATTAACCAAAAGAAAGGCGGTGCCATTGATGAAAAAAAGCGTATATAGTCTGGTTTTAAGCGACGACGTGGTAACCGCGGCAGACAAAGCGGCCGCAAAGCGCGGCTTAAGCCGCAGTGCGCTGATAAACGAAGTTTTGGCCGCTCATCTCTCCTGTACCACACCGGAAATGCGTATCCGCGATATATTTGAAAGTTTGGAGCAAATTGCCCTGCAGGATAATTTCAGAATGAAGCAAAAACCATCGGACGCAATGATGTCCCTGTTAAGCTCTCTTTCTTATAAATATAACCCCACTGTGCGCTATTCTGTGGAGCTAACCCACAAAACCAGGCACGCAATCGGCGTGCTAAAAGTCAGCTTCCGCACCCAGAGTGAAAGCTTTACCGACGCGCTGGACGGATTTTTTTACGTTTTTTGCCAGCTTGAGAAATCTTTTGCACCAGAAGGCGTAAACTATAAAACAGAGCCGGGCAGGTTTTCCCGACTTTTGGCCGTGCCGGAGGGGTTGGAATATTCCGCTGGGGAAACGGGCAAAGCAATTAAAGACTTTATCACGATGTTCGACACAGCTTTAAACGCATATTTCGGCTGCTTGCCCAACGCAGAGGAAGCCGTAGACGCCGCAGCCGCAGTTTATCGAACCTATTTAAAACAAACCAAATTACGAATTTAATGAATTGAGAAAAGAAAGGGGATTTGACCTATGAATGCACAAAAATTAACACAAAAATCGCTGGAGGCAATCCAAAATGCGCAGAATAAGGTGATTGAATATTCCAATGCGCAAATTGAGGAGGAGCACCTGTTTTACGCCTTAATGGAAGACGCCGACGGCCTGATTTCACAGCTTTTAAAAAAGATGAACATTGATGACGGAGCCGTCCGCCAAAACAGTTTAACCGCCATTGAGCGTTTGCCCAAGGTTTCCGGCAGCGGTAGGGAGTCGGGCTCGGTGTATGTGTCTCAAGACGTGGACAAGGTTTTGGTAAACGCCGAGAAAAAGGCGGACCATATGAACGACGACTATGTTTCGGTTGAGCACATTATGCTGTCCATCTTAGACAGCCCAAACCCGGCGGTAAAAGAGATTTTAAAACGCTTTCAAATTAAATCGTCAGAATTTATGAAGGTTTTGGCCACAGTGCGGGGCAACACCCGCGTGACCTCCGACGCGCCGGAGGCCACCTACGACGTTTTGAAAAAATACGGCCAGGATTTGGTGGAGCTTGCAAGAAACAACAAGTTAGACCCCGTAATCGGCCGGGACAACGAAATCCGCAACACCATCCGCATTTTGTCCCGCAAAACGAAAAATAACCCGGTTTTAATCGGCGAGCCCGGCGTGGGTAAAACTGCCATTGCCGAGGGGCTTGCCCGCAGAATTGTTGCCGGCGACGTGCCGGACAACTTAAAAGACCGGCAGATTTTCTCCCTTGACATGGGCGCGCTGGTTGCCGGCGCAAAATTCCGCGGCGAATTTGAAGAACGTTTAAAAGCGGTTTTGGAGGAAATTCGAAAGAGCGAAGGGAAAATCATTCTCTTCATTGATGAGCTTCACACCATCGTGGGTGCAGGCAAAACAGACGGCGCAATGGATGCCGGAAACCTTTTAAAGCCCATGCTGGCAAGGGGTGAACTGCATTGTATTGGCGCAACCACTTTAAATGAATATCGCCAATATATTGAAAAAGATGCTGCCTTAGAGCGCCGGTTTCAGCCTGTTTTAGTGGCAGAACCTACCGTGGAGGACACCATTTCCATTCTTCGTGGCTTAAAAGAGCGGTATGAGGTTTTCCACGGCGTGAAAATTCAGGACGGCGCGCTGATTTCCGCCGCGGTGCTTTCAAACCGATACATTTCCGACCGGTTCCTGCCAGACAAGGCCATTGACTTAATCGACGAGGCCTGCGCCATGGTGCGCACAGAAATGGACTCTATGCCTGCAGAGCTGGACGAAATTTCAAGACGGATTATGCAGTTAGAAATAGAGGAGGCCGCCTTAAAAAAAGAAAGCGACAACCTGTCGAAAGAACGGCTTTCTGAGCTTTCGGAGCACCTTTCCAAGCTGCGGGAAAGCTTTAAGGAAATGAAAGCCAAATGGGAAAACGAAAAGGTGGCAATTAACAAGGTGCAGGGTCTGCGGGAAGAAATTGAAAAATTAAACGGCGAAATTGAGCAGGCGGAACGCAGTTACGATTTAAACCGCGCGGCGGAATTAAAATACGGCAAGCTGCCCGAGCTGCAAAAAGAACTGGAAAAACAGGAAGAGTTAGCAGAACAGACCCAAAGTAATTCGTCCAGCCTGCTCCGCGACCGGGTAACCGATGAAGAAATTGCAAAAATTGTTGGCCGCTGGACGGGAATTCCCGTTTCCCGTCTGATGGAGGGTGAGCGCGAGAAGCTTCTGCGCCTGCCGGAAATTCTGCACAAACGGGTTATCGGCCAAGACGATGCAGTGGACAAGGTTTCAGACGCAATTCTCCGCTCCCGCGCAGGAATTCAAAACCCCAACCGCCCCATTGGCTCATTCCTGTTTTTAGGGCCCACCGGCGTGGGTAAAACCGAGCTTGCCAAAGCATTGGCTGAAGCGTTGTTTGATGACGAGAACAACATCGTTCGCATTGACATGAGCGAATATATGGAAAAATACTCTGTGTCCAGATTAATTGGCGCACCTCCGGGATATGTGGGCTATGAGGAGGGCGGTCAGCTCACCGAGGCCGTGCGCAGAAAGTCTTACTCGGTTGTGCTGTTTGACGAGATTGAAAAGGCCCACCCCGATGTGTTCAACATTCTGCTACAGGTGTTAGACGACGGGCGCATTACCGACTCTCAGGGCCGTACGGTGGACTTTAAAAACACCATTATTATCATGACCTCCAACTTAGGTTCGTCCTATCTGCTTGAGGGCATTGATGCAAACGGCAATATCACACAAACAGCAATTGATGAGGTAGAAAATTTGTTAAAGCAAAATTTCCGTCCCGAATTTTTAAACCGTTTGGACGAAATTGTGTTCTACAAACCGCTTCTAAAAGACCAAATCAAAAAAATTGTAGATTTGATGATAGAAAGCTTACGTGCCCGCCTCCGCGACAAGCAATTAGACGTAGTTTTAACCGACCGTGCGAAGGACTATGTCATTAACGCAGGCTACGACCCGGTTTATGGAGCAAGACCCCTCCGCCGCTTTTTGCAAAGCAAGGTGGAAACGCTCATTGCAAAAACCATTATCGCACAGGATTTGCTACCCGACACCAAAATGGTTGTGGACTACGACGGTGAAAAGCTCACCATCCGAACTGAACAATAACCATAAAAACACCCCGAAGGGCTTTCCTTCGGGGTGCTTCTTTTTAAATGCCCAACAGATGCGTCAGCGTGCCGCCAAAAATCATTTGCTTTTGTTCGTCCGTCAGCCCAAGGCCATTTAAAACGGCAATGCCGTGTTTTGTTTTTTCTGCATCGTTATAGGGAAAATCTAAGCCAAATATGCAGCGCTCCGCGCCAATTAAGTGAATTAAATCTTTCAGTCTGTTTTCGTTTAAATACCAAAATTTGTTCATTTCCCAGTCGAACACGCTGGTCAGACCTGCAAAGGTGGTTTTTGGGTTATTGCACAAAACCCCCACCGCCTGGTCAAAATAGGCATAACCACCCACGTGCTCCATGGTAAACTTTAAGTTTTTAAAATGATAGGCAATTTCATCATGCAGAATTACGTTATAATCCTGAATTCTGTGCCAGTGAATGCCTGTGTGGAACGATAGCAGGAGCCCCAGTTTTTCTGCCTGCCCGTAAACCTCAAAGGCCTTTTCACTCACCAGGCTGAATTTTTGATAGGCAGGGTGCAGCTTTATGCCGCGAAACCCCAGTGCAAAAATCTCGTTTACCTGGTCTTTTATGTTTTCCTTCGAAAAATCCACTGTCCCAAATCCCAAAAGGCGGTCTTCGCCGTTTAACTCCGCAGCAAGCCAGCGGTTGGGGTTTTCCACCATGTCCGAAAAAGGCGCAAAGGCCACGGCCTTTAAAATGCCGCATTCGTCCATCAACGCTTTTAAACTGTCAACCGTCCCATCCTCCCGGAAACTTTTCGGAAACACATGGGCGTGGTTTGCTATGATGTTTACATTGCTCATAAAATCAACTTCCCTTCCCTGTTTTCACCATTTTAGCACAACGAAGGTTATCGGTCAAGGCAATCTTTGCCGAAAGCTATTTTAACAAATCCTGCACGTGCACAGGAAGTGCCGTTTCCATAGATTTGTTGCAGGCCAAACCAAAGGCCAGCGTTTTTAAAGCGTCGCTGTAGGTGGAGCGGATTTTGCTTTGATCGCGGGACAGCACAGCCTCTAAAAAGGTTCTGTCGCACAAAAAGCCCGGGTCGCCCTCGTTTTGATAAACCAAGCCGTTTTTCGACGCGCTGGATAGTCCCCCGTCCCCCTTCACCACCAGATTTCCAATTTCGTTTTCTTCCTGCTGTTGCCCGCCAAATATTTCAAAGGTGTCTAACAGCTTCATTTCACCACGTTTATCTTTGGCGCTGAAAACGGTTTTCGAGTCGAACGCATCGCCTCTTTCTGCATAGCACCCCGTTCCAATGGTGGCCAGCGCCCCATTTTCAAACCGTACCACTGTTGCACTCAAGTCGTCGGTGTCATAGTCCGCTGCCTCCACAAAGCCTCTCGCCGCCATGGAGAACACTGTTTCCGGCTCTCCCAGCACATACCGGATATAGTCCAGCTGGTGAATGGTCTGCTCCACCAACTGTCCGCCGGAAAGCTTTTTATCCTTCCACCAAAACACCTCGGGAATGGAACCAAACCGCGTGCAGTCCACAAAGGGGATGGGGTTTTGCCTTGCAAACTCCTTAATATGCTCTGCAAGCATGTCATACCGGCACTGAAAGCCCACCGCTGTAACAAGCCCTTTTTCTGCCACCCGCTTTTCAATGGATTTTGCAAGTTCCATGTCAAGCGTCAGGGGCTTTTCCACAAAAAAGTCGATGTTTCGATTGATAAGTTCTTCTTCAATTTCGCCGTGACAATAGGGCGGCACGCACACAAACACCGCGTCTGGTTTTACTTCTGTAAGCATAACGCGAAAATCTGTATAAGCCATTGCGCCCCCGCCGGTTTCTTGCGCAAACTTTTCCGCCCTTTCCAATATTAAATCACAAAAGCCCGCTAACTGTGCGATGTCGCCAAAAGTGGTTAAATGTGATAAATGATATTCCCCAATGCCGCCACAGCCAATCATTGCTACTTTCATCATAACAAAGCTCCTTTCAAAATGGCGTCCTCCTGAGCAGACACCTCTTTATAAAACGTCAGCATTTCGCTGTATTCCCTTGTGGGAGATACCTCTGCCGTCAAATATCCGTCATACCCAACAGCGGAAAGCGCCTCCGTCACAGCCGGCCAGTTGATGTCGCCGGAAAGCAAATCCACAAAATCGCCGCCGCTGTTCAGGCCGCCGTTCCGTTTAAATCCCTTTACGTGAATTCTCTGAATCCTTTTTCCCAAGATATGAATCCACGAAACCGTGTCAGAAAACGCAACGGTGTTGCCCACATCATAATAGGCTTTCATATAGGGGGAATTCAGCCGGTCGATAAAGGCCGCCATGTCGTTCGGCGAGGTGAAAAAACCGTTCCACACGTTTTCTAAACATACATAAATTTGGCTATCCTCAATTTCCTGCTTCATTTCCGAGAGGGCCAGATAAGAAGCCTCAAACGCCTCCTTTAAAGACTCACCTCCGGAAACATCCAACCCGGGAACGCACAGCACACTATCAGTCCCCAGCGCGTCTGCACAAATCATCTGTTTCCTTAAAATATTTTTGCCCTTTTCCCGCTCTGCTGCGTCTTTTGCTCCCAATGTGCCATTGTAAAGCGAGGTGGAAACGCTGGCAATTTTTAAACCAAACTGCGCGGCGGTTTCGCGGATTTTAAAAAGCTCTGCCTCGCTTGTTTCCATGGTTAATGAGTGGGCCGAATAGCCCGGTTCGTCCACATTCAGTTCCACCGCTGCAAAACCGCAGGCAGAAAGGTGGGTAAACATTTCTTCAAAGCTTTCGTCGGCGGCTGCCGACCATGCATTCATAGATTTTTTCATATTTCTCCTCCTTGCACACAACAAATATTTCATTTTTACTTGATTTTTTTCTTCCGTTCCCTTACACTAATAATATAGCACCAAACTTTATTTTTTTCTATGCACACAGCAAACACACTTATGGACAAAACAACGATTTTTAACGAGGTAAGTTTTATGGACAACAAAGCCTATTACACCGACGACATCGACATTGAGAACGGCAACCGCTGTCTGACCGACAGGCCGCTGTATGTGAACTGCGCCGGGGTTTGCTCCTTTGAGGTCGATTTTTCCGGCGGCCATGAAAAGGGCCGGGAAGATTTTTATTTAATGTATCTGTGCCGCGGGGAGCTTAGCGTTGCGTTCGGCGGCAGAAACTGTGCTTTCAAAAGCGGCCAGCTAATGATTTTTCCGCCGAAAACGCCCTGCATGTATAAAAACAAGCCCGGCACCCATGTGGACTATTTTTGGCTGCACTTTACCGGGACAAAGGCGGAAGCGCTTTTGAAAAACGCACGCCTGCCCTTAAACAGGCCTATAAACGTTTCGGTAGACGAGCGAATTTTAAGTGCCTTTCAGCAGTTATTTGCAGAATTTATGGAGCGGGACTTTCTGTTTCACACCTCCATTGTTTCAAAGCTTGTTGATGTGTGCACCCTGTTTGGCCGGGCGGCAGCTTCCCTGTTAGAGGAAAACAGGGACGGAGTTACACTGAGTGCTTCCCTTCGGTATATTGACGAGCACTACGCAAAACCCATTTCTGTCAAAGACCTGGCAAATCTGGAGCACATAAGCTGTGGCCATTTCCGAGTGTTGTTTAAACAAAAAACCGGCATGACTCCAACCTACTACATTACAGCCTTGCGCCTTCGGAACGCCTGCGTGCTGTTAAAGCAGACCGATTTAACCGTAAAAGAAATTGCGCTAAGTGTAGGCTTTTCGGACCAGATGTATTTCACACGGGTTTTCACCAAGCAGTTTGGCATACCGCCAAAGTCGTTCCGCCGTTAAGATCGCGCAAAACATGACATTTTCCAATTGACACCAATTTGGGCGCATGGTATAATAAATGTAGTCGTTGCGCTGCGCGCACCGCAAACGCAATCATTATTTTGCTTCATCATAAAATAATGAGAATGTTTTTTAATTTTTAACGGAGGTTTTATTCAATGGAAATACTTTATTCAAACTTGCTGCAGCTAACCTGGCAGCAAGCGGTAATGTGGGTTATCGGTGGCGTGTTGATTTACCTGGCCATTAAGAAAGACATGGAGCCCACATTGCTTCTGCCCATTGGCTTTGGCGCAATTTTGGTAAACCTGCCGAATTCCGGCGCTGTGGAAACGGTAAAAACCTTGTTTGAGGCCGGTATTTCAAACGAGCTGTTTCCGCTGATACTGTTTATTGGCATTGGTGCAATGATCGATTTCGGCCCGCTTCTTTCCAATCCTAAGCTGATGATTTTCGGTGCGGCGGCACAGTTTGGAATTTTCTTCACTCTTTGTTTGGCGTCCATGTTTTTTGACATTAACGACGCGGCATCCATTGCAATTATCGGCGCGGCAGACGGCCCCACGTCCATTGTGGTTGCCAATGCGCTGCACTCAAAATACTTAGGCGCCATTATGGTGGCGGCATATTCTTACATGGCCTTGGTGCCCATTATCCAGCCCCCGGTTATCCGTGCTCTCACCACTAAAAAAGAGCGTTTAATCCGTATGCCCTATGAACAAAAATCGGTTTCCAAACGCACAAAAATTCTGTTCCCAATTATCATAACCGTCATTGCGGGACTGGTTGCGCCGGAATCGGTTGCTTTAGTAGGATTTTTAATGTTCGGTAACTTAATCCGCGAATGCGGCGTGTTAAACTCCCTTTCCGAAACGGCACAAAAGGTTTTGGCAAACTTAATTACCATTTTCTTGGGAATTACCATTGCATTTAAAATGCAGGCGGCCGATTTTTTGGCAGTGGATACGCTGATGATTTTAGGATTAGGCCTTGTGGCGTTTATTTTTGACACAGCCGGCGGCGTTTTGTTTGCAAAGTTTTTAAACCTGTTTTTAAAGAAAAAAATCAATCCCATGATTGGTGCGGCGGGAATTTCGGCTTTCCCCATGTCCGGTCGTGTGGTTCATAAAATGGGCTTAAAGGAAGACCCGCAGAACTTTCTTTTAATGCACTCCATCGGTGTAAACGTTTCCGGGCAGATTGCTTCGGTCATCGCTGGCGGATTGATTTTAAACTTTTTCTTGCGTTAGGAGGCAAAAATTATGACATTTCGCCCTTTTGAATTTATAGCGAACTTAAAATATATGGGAATTGGCATGCTGAGCATTTTAATCGTTATCGGCGTCATCATGTTGGTTACAATTATTTTAAATCAAACATCTAAAAATAAAGACTGAATAAAAAGAAGCCCCGCGTAAAATAACGCGGGACTTCTTTACTTTATAAACGCTTTTATTTTGCTTTCCAGTTTTCCATAGTCATCTGCTATGCACACAACAACCAGCTTTTCGTTTGCATAAATAAAGGGGCGGTTCAGCTTTGGCATTTCCCCCGGAATATAATTCTGAAAGCTGTTTTTCCTGCTCTCAATGTAGTCTTTTGCCTTTTGCTTTACTTTTGACCCGTCGCCTTCATCTTTCACCTCAAAAACGGCAATTTCCTCTGCCGTGGCTCCGCCTCCGCGGTAGCCTGCGGCGTTTGCCAGCATAGATTCATCCAGCCCGTATGATGCATACAGCACGCGCCTGCTGATTTCTCCCAACGAGTCGTGAAACTCCACGTTCTGCAAAACCATTTGAGCAAGGCCTTTAACATCTATGTCGGTTTTCAATTCTTCTTCGCTTTCACCGCCTGCTCCGTCTTCTGCCGAAGCTCCCACCGTGTGGGTTTTTAAATAGTCCAGCCATTTTAAATAATATTCTTTGTTTAAGTGCGTCCCATCGGTGTTGCTGCCGGAAATTAAGTTCCCCTTATCGTCGGTAACCGCCCGGGTTACATCAATGTAATAAACCTCTTTTTCCTCTGCCAGCGCAAGCAGCGCCTGATTATACCGTTTAATTTCGTCGTTTTTTAAATAACCGCTCTCCTGCTCCTGCTCAGATACGGGCAGAATGGACTGAACATAAACAACCGCGCCAGGGTTATGCGTTTTCATCGTATCAATCAGCGCGCCATACTTTTTAATAAACTTTTCCTTGTTGGATTCCACCACATATTCATTTGCGCCCAGCATAATATAAACCTTTTCGAACCCGCCCTGCTGAATCCGGTCCATAATGGTGCCGCCGCCGGGAGCCTGTCGGGTATTTAAAGCGTCAATGGTCATAGACGTGCCGCAGAGAAACTCCGCGTCAGGCAGATTGGCATAATCTTTCAACCCGTCGGTCAGCGAATCGCCGATAAATGCGGTGTTTTTAAAATATCCGTCACCAACCGGCTTCGTGCGGAACACCATACCAACGCCCTGGTTTAAATAAACGGAATTTTCCGCATAGGCCGCCGTTTTCTGAATGGTTTCGTCCGACATGAAAGAAGACGCACTATATAAAAACAAAACGTCTTTCACGTCGTTGTCGCCCATGTATTTAATAATATCATCGTTATAATAGCGAAGATCAATCATGTGAATTGTTTCAAAATGGTTTGCTAAAAACGGAACGATGCTGTGGGCATAAGAATCTTTCAGCACCACCAGGTTCTTCCCGTTTTTGTTGGGACTTTCAATTACGGTTAAGGCGTGGTTTCCGTCCAAAAAATAGGAGTATTTGTCCTTTTCTTTCAGATGGGCAGGAAAATACATAGAGTCCGCCTCTGTGCCCTCATAGGGAAACTTTACCTTAAACCGCGGCGTTTCCAAGGGACGGTAGTCACAAATAACGTCCGGCGTAGTCTTTTTTAAGGATTTTGAATAGGTTGTGCCCAGAAACTCTCTTGACACGTCTGAAATTTTAAAATCGTCGCCGCTCAGCGGTGTGAATCCCAGCGTCTTAGCCAAATTATGATACACCACATAGGAACCGTTGGAGGTTAAATGGTGGTCTGTACGGTAGTATAAATAGTCATCCTTATGCTTTCTTAACAGCTCCGTGGGGTCGGCATAAACAATGCCCGTGCCTGCAAATGCGTCGTTTAGTTTTGCGTTCAGCTTTAAAATGGTGTCGCGGTAAACGTTTTTAGGCAGATCGTCTTTTAAAATTTCATAGGCCGGGGGCACCACCGAAACTGTTACATTATACCGGTCTGTGTTATAAAGGGTTTTCACCGCACTGATGTTTCGTTCAACCAGACCGTCGTTCAACGTTTTGGGTTTTTCCATCAGATAGCCGTTTTTACATACATAAACGCCGTTGTTCTCTTTTTTTCCCATAAGATATTCCATTTTCGACTTAAACACAACAAAAAAATTGCGAAAGGCAAAATGGTCGCTTACATAAGCTTCCATGTCTTTCATATATTGTCCGCTTAAAACGCTGTTTGCGCTTATTTCCGGAAATTTTTGCAAATAACGGTTTTCCAGCTGGGAATATTCCTCTTTGGGCTGGAGAATGTTAAACAGCACCAGCACTAAAAAACTGAACACAAAAATACTGTTAAACCGCCCAACCAAAATTGAGTTTTATCGTTTTATACCCAAATATTTCTTCAAATTGAATCC
>OGYL01003110.1_pt1 | contig 11028 bp, 5 predicted proteins | sample 1576541 | NCBI WGS metagenome assembly OGYL01 (sample SAMEA3541551, study PRJEB24748) | human gut metagenome | biome: human gut; feature: human-associated habitat; material: faeces | place: China | collected 2012 | reverse complement strand
GGGCATCGAGGGCGGCTGCAACTGCCAGTTTGCCCTGAAGCCCGACACCCCGAGGACGCGTTGATAATTTTTGACCAGCCCGGCCGCTGCGGCGAGCGGGCGCGGGATTATACAAAGCAGCTTGCCGAGGACATCCGCGAGCTGACGCGGCGCGGCGTGCTTGCCATGTCGCCGGACGCGTTCTATCTGAGCTGGGAAGCGCTGATAAAGCGGTTGGAGGATTTTCCGGTATACATGGCCGAGGCCTTCACAGTAGGGCGCAGCCCCCTGCCGCCGCGGACGATAACCAGCATCCCCGCAAAGCAGCTGCCGTCCTACGCGGGCAGCGCGCAGGCGGCGGCGGACGACGTGGCGCTGTATCTCAAGCAGGACTACCGCGTGGTGGTTCTTGCGGCGGACGAGCGGCGTGCCAAGGTACTGCAGGAATTCTTCGGCGGCAAGGATATCAAGGCGCTGATATATCAGGAGCTTAAAAGGCTGCCGGAGCCGGGGAGCTGCGCGATATGCATTGGCTCAATCTCCGCGGGCATGGAATACCCCGGGATAAGGCTCGCGGTGCTTACCGATGCGCAGCTGATACGGAATAAGACCCGAAAGAAGTCCGAGAAGAAGCTCCCGCCGGGGCGGCAGAAGATCGAATCCTGCGCCGACCTCTCGGTGGGCGACTATGTCGTGCACGAGAACCACGGCATCGGCCGCTTTGCCGGCATCGTCAAGATGCAGGTGGACGGACTTGAAAAAGACTATATAAAAATAAGCTACGCCGGAACGGACAGCCTGTATGTCCCTGCGACGCAGCTTGACATGGTGTCGAAATACACGGGAGCGGGCGAGGAGAAGCCCGTCAAGCTCTCGAAGATGGGCGGCACGGAATGGGCGAAGACCCGCGCGCGCGCCAAGAGCGCGGCCAAGGACATGGCGAAGAAGCTCATCGCGCTCTACGCCGAGCGGCAGCGCCTGCCGGGCTATGCCTTCTCGCCGGACAGCGAGTGGCAGCGCGAGTTTGAGGACAACTTCGGCTACACGGAGACCGACGATCAGCTCCGCTCGATAGCGGAGATAAAGCGCGACATGGAGGCGTCCGTGCCGATGGACAGACTGCTCTGCGGCGACGTGGGCTTCGGCAAGACGGAAGTCGCGCTGCGCGCGGTGATGAAGTGCGTGCTCAGCGGCAAGCAGGCCGCGATACTTGTGCCGACGACGGTGCTCGCGCAGCAGCATTATCAGACTGCGCTGCAAAGATTTTTCGGTTTTCCGGTAAATATTGCGGTAATGAGCCGGTTCAAAACCGGTAATCAGGCGTCAAAGGTGCTCTCAGACCTTGCGACCGGAAAGTGCGACCTTGTTATCGGCACGCACAGACTGCTCAGCAAGGATGTGAAGTTCAAGGATCTCGGCCTGCTGGTCGTGGACGAGGAGCAGCGCTTCGGCGTGACGCACAAGGAGCACATCAAGGAGCTTGCAAGGGGAGTGGACGTGCTGACCCTCTCCGCGACGCCGATCCCGCGCACGCTGAACATGGCCATGTCCGGCATACGCGATATGTCCACGCTTGAGGAGCCGCCGGAGGACAGACTGCCGGTGCAGACCTTCGTGATGGAGCACGACTGGAACATCATCGCCGACGCGATACGCCGCGAGCTTCAGCGCGGCGGTCAGGTGTACTACCTTCATAACCGCATAGACGACATCGAACGCACGGCAAAGAAAATATCCGACCTGCTGGAGGATGTGACCGTCGGCGTGGCACACGGGCAGATGGACAAAAACATGCTCGCAAACGTGATGGAAAACGTCGCAAACGGGCAGATTCAGGTGCTTGTCTGCACGACCATCATCGAGACGGGCATAGATATCCCGAATGTCAACACCCTGATAATCGAAGATGCGGATCACCTTGGCCTTGCGCAGCTGCATCAGATACGCGGCCGCGTGGGCCGCTCGACGCGGCGCGCCTCGGCGTATCTTACCTTCAGGCGCGACAAGGTACTGACCGAGGTCGCCGAGAAGAGGCTCAACGCCATCCGCGACTTCGCGGCCTTCGGCTCCGGCTTCAAGATAGCGATGCGCGACCTTGAGATACGCGGCGCGGGCAATCTGCTCGGCGCGGAGCAGTCGGGGCATATGATCGACGTCGGCTACGATATGTATATGAAGCTTCTCAGCGAAGCGGTGCTGGAGGCGCGCGGGATCGAGGTTCCGGCGCGGGCGGAATGCTCGGCAGACCTTGCCGTTGCGGCGAATATACCGGATCGGTATATACCCTCGCAGGAGCAGCGCATGGACATCTACCGGCGCATCGCGCTCATCCGCACCGAGGAAGAGGCGGACGACCTGACCGACGAGCTGATAGACCGCTTCGGCGATCCGCCTCCGGGCGTGAACGCGCTCATCCACGTCGCGCTGCTGCGCGGCGAGGCGGGCAAGGCAGGAGTCACGGATATTTCGCAGAAGCAGGGTTATCTGAAATTCACCCTGCGCGACTTCGACATGGAGAAGCTGTCGGCGCTGTACGCACGGCCGGAATACAAGGGGCGGCTGCGCGTAGAGGCCGGATCGAAGCCCTGCGTCAGCCTGCGGATAAAGGCCAAGGGTCGGGTCATTGACGAGGCGCGCGCCTTTGTGCGCGAATGGGGCGCGGAGAAGGCCGAATAAGAATAAACGGTAAATATTCGGCTTTTTACTTGCCTATGCGTGCGCGAGGTGATATATTCAATAATAGCGGTTTTTATTCTACCCGAAAGGAAATCAAAAGATGAAAAAATTTGTATCCATTTTAATAATCATATGCCTCGTTTTCGGCGCGGCTATAACCTACACCGGCTGCGGCGCGAACGACGCGGCGGAACCGGAAACCAGCCCCGAGCCGTCCGTCGAGCCGAGCGAGAGCGTGGACGATACCGAGACGGAGACTGCCTCCGTGCCGCAGCTTGACTTTGAAGAGCTGTACGCAAGCCATGACGCCGACGAGGTCGTTATGACCATGGACGGCGAGGACGTCACCTGGGAGGAGTATTTCTACTGGCTCTACTACTCCGGCGTACAGGTGAACAACTACATCAACCAGATGGCGGCGAACATGTCCGCATACGGCATGAACGTCACCTGGGACGATGCGGCGGACGACACCGGCATAAGCTTCAAGGACTACGTCGTGCAGCTGGCCGAGGAGAATATCCGCCAGATCCACAGCATAAAGAAGTTCTCCGCGGAGAACGACGTCACCCTCACCGAGGATAATCTGAAGGCCATCGAGGAGCAGCGCAAGACCGATATGGTGAATCTCTGCGGCGAAGAGGTCAGCGACGAGGAGTTCGCGGAGTTCCTGAAGAGCACCTATTATCTGCCGATAAAGGTGTATGACGACATGAACGAGATAAACTACCTCTACCAGAACTGCTTTGCCAAGCTTTACGGAGAGAATGGCGAGAAGCTGAGCGACGATAAGGCGGAGGCCTATCTGAAGGACAGCGGATATATGAATGCCACGCACATCCTGTTCATGACCGTCGACCCCAGCACCGGCGAGGCGCTTGACGACGATACCATCGCCGAAAAGAAGGCGCTTGCGGATAAGTTCGCGGCGGAGCTTGCGGGCATCACCGATACCGAGAAGCTGCAGGAGCGCTTCGCGGAGATAAAGGACGAATACTGCGAGGATACCGGCAAGGAAGCCTATCCCGACGGTTATATCTTCACTCCCGGCACCATGGTCACCGAGTTTGAGGACACGGTGAACGCGCTTGAGGATTATCAGGTGTCCGAGCCTGTCGAGAGCCGCTACGGCTATCATATCATTATGCGCCTGCCTCTGACCATCGACACCGTTCTCAAGACTTCCGACTCCGGCACTCCGCTCACCGCGCGCGCCCTCGCTGCGAATCAGGAGTACGGCGAGAAGCTGGATGCCTGTAATGACGGCATCGAGATAGTGTATACCGACGCCTTTACGGGCTTCGGCATAGCCGACTATATAAAGTAACACAGTATCTTACGGAATAGCGTTTAGGGGGTAACAGACATAGAATCCATAGTTTTTCAGCTCATAGAAAAGGAAAAGGAGCGGCAGGCGAAGAATATAGAGCTTATCGCCAGCGAAAATTTTGTCAGCGATAACGTGCTCCGCGCGCTCGGCTCATGCCTTACGAATAAGTACAGCGAAGGTTACCCCGCTCAGCGCGAGGATAACGGCAGAAAGGGCCGCTACTATGGCGGCTGCGAGTATGTTGACCAGATAGAGGAGTACTGCTGCCATAAATGGCGCGAGGTGTTCAGCACCGATTACCATGTGAACGTCCAGCCGCACAGCGGCTCGCAGGCGAACATGGCCGCGTATTTGAGCGTCATCAAGCCCGGGGACACCATCCTTGCGATGAACCTCAATAACGGCGGCCACCTTACGCACGGCTCGTCGGTCAATTTCAGCGGCAGGCTCTTCAAGACTGCGTTCTACGACGTTGATGAAAACGGCTTCCTGAACTATGACGATATCGCGGAGAAGATACGCAGCTGCCGCCCCGCACTGGTGCTGGCCGGAGCGAGCGCATATTCCCGCATTATCGACTTCGACAGGATATATAAAATAATCTGCGATACGGCGGAAGAGGTCAGGCGCAAGCAGGGCTATGACGGCTGGGAGATAGGGCGTCCCTATTTCATGGTGGACATGGCGCACATCGCGGGGCTCATCGCCGTCGGTGCGCACCCGACCCCGTTCGGCCTCGCCGATATCATCACCACCACCACGCATAAGACCCTGCGCGGGCCGCGCGGCGGCATGATATTCTGTACGCAGGAGCTTGCAAAGCAGGTGGACGGTTCCGTCTTTCCGGGGATGCAGGGCGGCGCACTGCAGCATGTCGTGGCCGCCAAGGCCATCGCCGCGGAGGAGGCCTGTACCGAGGAGTACAGGAAGTATATATTCGACGTTGTGAAGAACTGCAAGGCCATGTGCGATGAGTTCGTGCGGCTGGGCTACGACGTCGTTACCGGCGGCACGGACAATCACCTGTTCCTGCTCGACCTGTCGCGCACGCATCCGGAGCTGACGGGCAAGGCGGTTCAGGACGAGCTTGACCGGCACGGCATCACGCTGAACAAAAACTGCGTGCCGAACGAAAAGCGCAGCCCCGTGCAGACCAGCGGCGTCCGCATCGGTACCGCGGCGGAGACCACCAAGGGCAAAACCGCCGAGGACTTCGTTGAGATCGCGCGCGAGATAGACAGAATAATCTCCGCCATGTGACGGAAACAAACCCTCAGGACAGCAAATGCTGACCTGAGGGTTTACATTTTTTTACGCAGTCTTCCTATTATATATATCATGGGGATGAAGCCGAAGCTGACGGCGAGGTTTATTATCGGGATCGTCCGCTCCGACCACTGCGTCATGGACGACGCGTCCGGCGCGATAAGGATCGCCGCCGTGATGCTGAGCGCGCCGCAGAGCGGGATGACCCAGCGCCCGCGGCTGAGGTCGAAGCGGCTCTCGCCGCGGAACTCCGGCTTCTCGCCGAGGAGGCAGCGCAGACAGTGCTGCGCGGAATACAGCAGCGCCGAGACCAGCAAAAAATCCGGAAACAGCCATAGGGACACTATCAGCGCCTCAAGCCGCTCCAGCGCGTTGAAGAATACGAGGTTCCGCACAATCGTGAAAAACGGGAAGGTCAGCAGCGACGTCAGCTCTGCGCCGAAGCGGCCGATGACCGCGACGTTCAGCAGCAGGAATATAACGAGCATGGGGATGAGCCACAGCGCGTAGCTGCGGAAGCGGCGCGGCTGGTATTCGCAGCTGCCTTCGAGAAAGCATGAGAAGCACAGCACAACGCCCACGGCGTCTATGACCGGCAGCGAGGCCGCGAGCACGGGCAGAGCGTCTCCTGTTGTCACGGGCAGGAGATTTTTGTAGTCTATCGACGTCAGCGCGAACAGCAAGAACAGGCCGAGCGTGCCGAGAACGACCGGCTGCACGAGCTTCGCAAAACGCACGAGCGAGCGGGAAGAGCCGAGCGCGGCGATTATCGAGATAAGTCCGGTCAGAACCGAGAACCCTACCCTCCCACAAATTCATAAAGATGGAAAGGGCCAGTTCTTCTATCTCCTGCTTGTCTCTCAGATAAAGGGACATGAAGCGGCAGAGTGAAACAAAATAAGTATCGAAAAGGTGCTTGAAAGCCTTCTCGTCATCTTGTTTGATTAACTGTAACAATAGGATATCATCTTCTGCAGGCATATCGAAGTTATATTAGATAAGGGCTTCTTGAGCGGCAAAGATACTAATATTATTTGTTCCTCGAAATTTATTAAAAAAATAATTGGAATTGGAATAAGGGTTAAACCCAAGTGATGTGTCATATAAGTGAAGGCCTATAAAAACATCATGATCATGAAAAAAAGTGTTCCTTGGAATTTAATCATTCCTAAGTTGAAACAGGAAATTTCCGCAGACGAAGAGCGGCAATTGGAGACTTGGTTACGCAGCAGTAACAACGAAGCGTTATTCAAGGAATTGCAACTGTTATGGGAAAAAATTCAGGCAAATGTAGAAAACTACACGCCCAATACCGAATATTATTGGAATGAACTTGTCAACCGTATGCACGCCAGCGAGCCTAAGCAGACTGAAAAACCTGCAAAGAAACGCTTCGAACTGAAACAGATATACCGCTACGCAGTAGCTGCATGTATAGCTGTTGCCATCGGTTGCTCATTCTACATAGGATTCCTTAACGGACAGCCTGAAGCCATGCCGCAGTTATACTCTAATTTGTCGGGTAAGTCTAAGGTTCTCCTTCCTGACGGAAGCGAAGTATGGATGCATACAGAGACCTCTTTGCAATACGGATCACAAATGAATAAGGATGAGCGTATCGTAAATGTAACTGGTGAAGCTTACTTCGATGTAGCACACGATGCTGACAAACCTTTTATTGTGCAGACAGAAGGTATGCGTATCGTAGTTCACGGAACCAAATTCAATGTCGATGCATTCCCCGGTTCGGAAAATACATTGGTGAGTTTGGTAGAAGGGTCCGTCTCTTTGGAAACCGAGACAGAGAACCGTTTCCTCAAACCGGGCGAAACAGCTACTTTTAATCGGAAAACCCTTACACTTAAGGTAGAAAAAGATGATGTACATTTTGCCTCTTCGTGGGCAAATACACAACTCGTATTCAGAAACCGTTCATTGGGAGACATTTGCAAACTGCTTTCTAAATGGTATCGGGTAAAGATAGACGTGGATCCTACATTATCCAATAAATATTTCTATACGTTTACGTTGCGTAGCGAACCGCTGGACGAAATACTCCGCATCATGGCACGCATCCAACCTATGAAATATACCTTTAACGAAGAGAATGAGTTGACAATTTCGTTTGCAGACACAAAACAAAAAGTAAAATGAAACAGTAACAAAATTAAAAACTTATGCCAAACAAACAAATGAGAAATGCACATTATTTAATAATTAACGAAAAGTAAACACCTACATTAATCTTTAAATTTAAGACAATTATGGATATAAGAAAACAACTCATCATTCTTATACTGGTACTTCTATGTGCCCCGGTTTCTGCACAAAAGAAAGAGAAACTGATCACACTGAAGTTCACAAATATCCCATTATCAGAGGCTATGCCAAAAGTGGAAAAGCAAAGTGGATACACTTTCTTCTATGAATCGCAGCAAATAGACATCAAACAGAAAGTCAGCTTGAATGTTAAGAATGAAACTATTAATAAGACAATAGCAGCCTTATTGAAAGGGACCAATGTTAAATTTGAAATCGACGCAACACACATTATTTTATATACCGGAAAGAATAACAAGGCAATATCCGGACAACCACAGAACATCTCTGGTACAGTAATTGACGAAAGTGGTGAACCGATTATCGGAGCAAATGTCATGGTGGAAGGAACCAGTACTGGTGTCATTACAGATCTTGACGGAAAATACACAATCAACGCACCGGCAGGGAGTAATCTCAAAATCTCCTATATCGGTTATGTAACACAGACTGTAAAAGCTGGTAGAAACAGTACCGTAAAGTTAGTGGAAGACAGTAAAACACTGGCAGAAGTCGTGGTAATCGGCTATGGTACACAGCGTAAGTCCGACCTGACTGGAGGTCTGGTATCAGTAGACCAGAAGAAACTGAACATGATAAATAGCAGTAACTTGATGGACCGTCTCGCAGGACAAATTCCGGGCTTAAGCGTAACTACTGGTGATGCGAAACCGGGGGCAGACCAAACCCTCCGTGTACGTGGTGAAAACTCATTAAGTGCTGACAATGCACCGCTTATTGTATTGGACGGTATTCCTTACAATGGTTCTTTGAGTGATATTGACCCAAACATCATCGAAAGCCTTAGTGTCTTGAAAGATGCTTCCGCAGCAGCTATCTACGGCTCACGCGGTTCCAATGGTGTTATCTTGATTCAATCAAAGAAAGGCAAGAAAGGTGCACCCCAAGTTACATACAAAGGGCAGTTCAGAATGTCGCAACCCCAACAGACTATTGATGTGATGACTCCAGACGAATACATCACATTTAAACAAGACATTGCACGCCTGAAAGATGGATGGAGCGGAGACCAATTGGCTCCTGAGAATATTCTGAGTGCCAGCGAACTTATAAATTACAAGAAAGGCGTTACAAACGACTGGCAGGACTATATTTTCCGCAATGCATTTACCATGGAACATCAAGTAGGCATTTCCGGAGGTACTGAAAGCACCACTTATATGGGGGCAGTTTCCTATCTGGATCAAGAAGGTGTAGTCTACAATTCTGCTATGAAACGTTACAATATCAATTTGAATGTCACACAAGTATTAAACAAATGGCTGACTATTGGTATACAGACCCAATTTATTCAAAGAGATGGCGGTGGTATAACCCCGAATATTGAACATGCTGTAAAGCAAAGTCCTTATGGTATCTACAAAGATGAAAACGGCAAGTATTATGAAGAACCTATGGACCAATCCCTGATTATTAACCCGATGGCCAATGTCAATGCCGATCAAGATCAAACAAGACGTAACTTCTTCATCAACACCTATGCTGACATTCTGTTGCCGGTAAAAGGTCTTTCAGCCCGTACAACCTTTGGTTACAACTATCGTAGCGACTTTACCGGCACATACTATGGCCGTGACACCAAAGACGGTAGAACAGCCAGCGGAAAAGCCAGCATCAACAATGAACACTACTGGGATTACACTTGGGAAAATCTGCTCAAATATAATCGTGAATTTGGCAAGCACCGTTTCGACGCTACAGGTTTGTTCAGTGTACAACAAACTCAGAAAAAGACTTCCAAGTCAAGTGCCGAAAGTTTTGTAAACGATGATTCCAGTTATCATAACATCAATGCAGGTGAAAAGAATAAAACCGTAAGTTCTGGTTTATCAGAAACCTCGATGCTGTCTTATATGCTTCGCTTGAATTATTCATATGCAGGAAAATATATGTTGACCCTGACCGGACGTTCCGACGGTTATTCTGCCTTCGGTGCAAACAACAAGTATGCATTCTTCCCGTCAGTGGCTGCTGCATGGAACATTGCTTCCGAAAGTTTTATGGAAAATGCACAAAACTGGCTGGACCAATTGAAGCTCCGCGTATCTTATGGTTCTAACGGTAACCAAGCCATCAACCCCTATCAGACATTGGACCGTCTGCACCTCACAAACTATATCTGGGGTGACGGTGGAGCAGGTGTCAACGGTGCTTATCTGGCCAACGACGGTGTCGGAAATCCGAATCTAAAGTGGGAAACAACCCAAACATTCAACGTCGGTATCGACTATTCATTCTTCAACGGCCGTATCAACGGTAACATTGAAATGTATGTCGCCAACACAAAAGACTTGCTGATGAAACGTACTGTTCCTATCATGAACGGCTATAAAACCATTTGGGATAATGTGGGTAAAACACGCAATAAAGGTGTTGAATTTACCTTGAACACCGTCAACATACGTAATAAGGACTTCGAATGGAGCACCGGAATCATCTTTTCACTGAACCGTGACAAGATTGTAGACCTACGTGGTGACAAAAAAGATGATATCACCAATAAATGGTTCATCGGCAAACCCTTGCGAGTTTACTACGACTATGACGTCGACGGCATCTGGCAGGAAGGTGACAAATTCACCTATACCGCAGCAGACGGTACAGAAAAAGAGATCCAAAAAGGTGCCAAACCAGGTTCTGCCAAAGTGAAAGATGCAGACGGAAACGGTTATATTGACTCCAATGACAAAGTTATCATCGGTTCAAAGAATCCAAGCTTCCTCATGTCTATGAGCAATACATTGACTTACAAGAACTTTTACTTGTCATTCCTACTGAATGGAACCTTCAAAGTTACACGTGAGTTGAACGAAGCCAATATCGGAAGTTGGAGTTACAACTTATACAACTATCTGCATAATGCCGATTACTGGACACCGGAACACACCAATTCCAAATATGCTTCTCCAGCATATAACAACTTCGACGGACACAGCTATTACAAAGACTTTACATACATCCAAATAAAGAATATCACTTTAGGATACAATTTTGAAAAGAATTTTGTAAAGAAATTGGGACTGAGCGGTTTGGGAGTCAATATCAGTGTGGAGAATCCTTATACATTCTGTGACATACGCAGCGTATTGAACTATGACAACAGTTGGTTTGCCTCTTACCCGACTGCACGTTCCTACGTACTTGGACTGAACTTATCATTCTAAACTTACTTAAATATATATACAATGAAAAATTATATATCAAAAGCAACTCTAGCTCTGTTAGTAGCTCTGTCTGCTACCGGTTGCTCTGACTTTCTGGATGAGAAACTGAAAAGTGAACTAGCTCCGGACAACACATATACAAGTTCCTATGGTTTCGAAGTAGGTTCTACCGGACTTTATGCCGAAGCACGCTCTGAATACAACACTTGGGGTGAAAACGGTGCCTTCATGCACAATGCCGCTTGCCCTTACGAAGCATTACAGATTGCCACT
>OGYL01003106.1_pt1 | contig 11039 bp, 10 predicted proteins | sample 1576541 | NCBI WGS metagenome assembly OGYL01 (sample SAMEA3541551, study PRJEB24748) | human gut metagenome | biome: human gut; feature: human-associated habitat; material: faeces | place: China | collected 2012 | reverse complement strand
CATAGGGAACTGAATAATTCATCTTGTCGATAGAAATGTGATAATTTAACTGAACGGTCGCAGTTTTCCATGTAGATAATTCAAATGGTTTTTCAGGGAGAGGAAGCATATGATCCTTTTCCTCATCTTCATAAACGGAAAGACGTGAACCATCTCTTTTCTGAAATGGATTCGTATTGAAGACTTCAAGTTCTTTGTGAATTGCCTTGTTGAGTTCTTCAAGTGAGAAAAATTTACGATTTCGAAGATGACCGATAACAGCGTTAGTAATATTGCCTACGCTCCCTTCAACAGCTGCTTTATCCTTTGGCATTCGGACTCTGGCAGGAATAACTGTAATACCATAGTATTCTGCCATTTCCTGATATGATTTATTGAGAACAGGATCTTCATACTTTTTATGGGATACAACACCTGTCTTCAAATTGTCTGGAATCAACAGACGTGGCACACCATCAAAATATTCGAACATGTTAATGTGACAGTCAATCCAGTCTTCCGTTTTCATAGAAAGGCATCCCTGAACATAGCAGTACATGCTGAACGGCAATGTAGCTACAAATAGATAAACAGTCGATAACTCACCTGTATAGCGATTGATAATGTTCATTGTTTTGCCATTCCAGTCAACCATGACCTTGTCGCCAGGTTTGTGACTGATATGCATCGTTAGCCTGTTTTTCTTGACATAGTCAGCATACTTCTCAAAAAAATAGGAACGCTTGTAGAAAGGAACATGAGCAGACTGGCACTGAAAAACATATTCCTGATACAGAGTAGATAAAGTGACGCCAGGCTTGGTTAATTCTTTGTGACAATACGCATAATCAGGTTGTGCATATACAGGCATCAGTTCTTTATTTGGAAACAGGAGAAGTGTCAATTCATCATCAGATAATGAATCCAGTTGCTCAGGAGTAAGATTTACAGATTTAGCAGCAGTAATAATCCGAGAAATTGTGTTTCTCGATTTTTTTGACCGTTCTGCAATCTGACGAATACTTACTCCATCGAAATGAAGTTTAATAATTGTCTTATTGTCATACATAAAAAAGCACCTCCAATCATAAGACATTGTGGATATGGATCCACAAAATAATCTTATAATATGAAGGTGGCTCTGTTACCGGAATAAAAAAATGGCTCTCTCTACGGAATGGGTGGCTCTCAAAATCGGACAAAGTGGCTCTGGAGGAGTGGAATATTCATTTAAATCAATGAAATCAATACCTAACTGTATTCTCAATACTTCAATCAATTGTGTTTCATTAATATAATGATTTTCTAATAAAATTGTACCTAATCTTTTGCCTGAATTTTTTTGAAATGCAATTGCTTCTTCAATCTGTTTTTCACTCAATATACCCGCATCAACGAGCATTTCACCTAATCTTTTATTTTTCATATATTAACCCCTGCTCATTGTGCTTCTGTTAATCCGTTTATATTGACTGCACCATCAGTTGTTTCAAAGAATGTTACTGTCATACTGACAGAAACACTTTCTGATGTATTTACGCTCATTGTATCACTGCCAGAAATGGATAACGATGAAATAATACATTTATATTGTAGATTTACAATTTGATCAATGACACTTTCCGCAATGACATAACTTGGAACAGTACATGTAATATCTGCATTTCTTCTAACGATTGTATCTGTTAAATATGGTTCTGCCCACTGAATGGAAACATTTGAAGCAGTTGGCTGAAGTATATTTGCTAATGCATCAATTTCATTTGCCAGATTGTTATATACCGCAACTTCTCCTTGATTTGCATCACTATGTTCTTCAATATAGCTTTTCATACTTCTCATTTTTGCTTCTTTCACATCTAGAAGATCCATTTCATGATCATTTCTTGAAATCAAAGAGTAGTCATAAATATATTGATCTGCATCTTTTCCAACAATTTTAGAGAATTCATATGGAAGATTTACTTTCAATTGCTTTTCACTCATTAATGGTAATGTTGTTCTAGAAAAATATAGGTCTTCATCTGGAAGAATCAGAGATACTTTTTTATTACGAATGCCATGTTCTTTCACTGCTGTCTTGAAAATTTCACTCATTCCATCAAAAGCAATAAAGTGATCATTTTCAAATACATTCTCTGCCGTATCAATCAAAACACACTGATCCTTTGTAACAAGCTTGATTGATCCTGTTCCAATATCAATTCCTAACATTGATTTCTTCATATTCTATTCCTCACACTCCAATTAAATGCATATACCAGTTGATAAATTCATTCCCATACAACAAGAATATATACGTTGCGATAGAGATGGATGGTCCAAAAGGAATTTTATTCTTTTTCATTCCCACAACAAATACCAGGCCAATCAAACAAGCTAATATTAAATTAAACAAGCTTCCAAGCATTCCTAAATACAGTCCAACAACGAAGAATAATTTAATATCTCCGCCACCCATTGCTTCTTTTTTTAATACTTTTTCTGTAATGAGCGATATCATCAGGACACTTGCCGCAATGACAAATCCACTTACAAGACCTTGTAAAGAGAAGCTGAACAAAATCCACCATACGATTCCAAAAAGAATAAATCCATCTGGAATCTCATAAGATTTTAAATCTGATAATGACAACCCATACAACACTGTCACAAATCCTAAATCTCGAAGCAGTGTCAAATCTAACGTTCCGTGTAACGCTACCATGATAACAAACAGTATTCCAAGCAACGCTTCACTGCATACATATGTCTTTGACAGCCTTGTACCGCAATATCTGCATTTTTCCTTCAATAATAGATAAGAAAAAACAGGAAAAAGATCCAAAACACCTAATGTATGTCCACATGCATCACACTTGCTTCTGCCAGTCCACCATTTTTCATGTGCAATGATACGATCACTGACACAATTCAAGAAACTCCCAAATACACTGCCTAAGATAAACGCTGTCACAATACAATAGACAGCTAAAAATGTATCTTCATATATACTCATTGCTTTCCTCCTGTCCACTGTACACTGATTGTTCCATCTTTAACAATAACTTCCAATATCATTTCTCCTGCATTTCTAGAATACTCTTTTCCATGCACTTCTGGATTTTTACAACTGTTATACCCTTTTGTTTTATGCACAACAATTGAATTAGATACGCTGTCAAAATAACCGATATAGCCATTGGAATGATGATGTACGCAGTCTTCATTTGCATTTGAACAATCATCGACTGGGCAATGAATTCCATTCAAGCTATTCACTTTCGCTACACTTTCACACGTATTTACATAGTTTGCATCATTTCCTCGACGCATATGAATATTCATCCAGTCATATCCTTCGATACAAAGAAATGCAATTTCACATACAATCAAGATCAAAGCAAGCAATTCAATCAATGTCATTCTTCTCTTCATGCATTTCCTCCATTGATTGTTACTGGATTTAACGCTCTGACCACAAAGTTTTCACTGATCAAAGATCCAATTTTATCTGTACCTATATCCATTGTTACGTGGGAACATTTTTGACTTTGATCATATGTCAATGAAGTAATCTTGACACCTAATTCCTTTGGATACGACCCTTTAGACAAAACACGATTGTATGAAGTTCCATCCGTAAATGACAATTGTCCATATTTCCCATCACTGACTGCTTCATCTTTATCATTTTTCAAAATAGAAATCGCAGTTAAATCATTAGACAAAGCATATGTTGTAGAATAAATCTTTTTCACTTGTCCATTTTCTTCTTCAATTCTATTTGAATACTTTAATTCATTTGTCAGAATTGTTTCAATTGTTAAGTTTAATTGCTGGGCCTCTGAAATACGAATGGAGCGATTATACTGTTTGCTTCCCATAAGTACACCAGTCACAAGCATTGTACTCACAAGCGACACTAAAAGAACCGTACATAACATCTCTGTTAATGTAAAGCCATAAGAAAGAATCTTTTGCGATCTTGTAAGTACGTTTTTATTCATAATAATAGTATCCTGTATCTTCTTCTATATATACATTTGTATCAATAGAGAATTCATCCGTAATACTCAATGTAAAATAAACTTCTTTTGTTCTATTTTGATCAGGCCAGCTGGCAGTAATTTTTACTGCACCTGCTTTCTTTGCACGAATCGTCACAAGATAATTGCCATCAGCATCTATAGTAATATCTGCAGGCTGAACCGTTTCAATATATTCTGTATTACCTGTGATCTACAGCGTTCTTTTCTGGAATGCTTCTTCAATGGAAGTATCTTGATTCTTCAAGATTTTGAACTGTTTTACAGAAACACCTTGTTGATCAAGATTACTAAACAAATTCATTACTGTAGACCCATTTTTCCAATATGCACCATCAAATGGCCAGACACCATAATGCACATTCACAAGACTTTCACCATCTTTTTGTGTAATAACAGTTGGGAATGGATAGTTCATGCCAGATAAAGCAGTATCACCAGCTTGAAGTTGTTTTTTCCATCAATCTTCTGTTGATTCTGATCAATAATCGTTACTCAATTTTACACATAAATATTATCCCTATCAATCAAAAAACTGAGGAACGATAATACATTTCCTCAGTTTATGAAGTTATTTTAAATGAATCATCCAATAACTATCATGCATTCTTTACGAGAATCTTTCATGTAGTCATCACAATAATATGATATTTGATAGCCACCAGATGATAATTTAGCTACCGCATAGAAGACAGCTTTCATTTCCGTTGTTGTTCCATCTAAGTGTCTAATAATATGGTTTTTATTTACAACACCATCATTTTCCGGAACTAAACTGTTATATTTAACTTTTTGAAGATAACCCACCTGAATCTCAGCATAGTAAGCTCTACGGTTTGCCTGGTCCGTTGCCACCTCTGCTTTATGTAATTGAGATGTAAAGATAGGAATTGAAATAGCTACAAGTACAGCTATAATTGCCACAATCACAAGTCATTCAGCCAATGTAAAACCTTTATTTTTCTTATCCATATCTTCAACTCCTAAAGTCAGGATTATAACCTTATTTACCAATCTTCTCCATTGCCTGGATTTCTTTTTCAAGAGAATCTTTGTAGTAGCTTAACTGTTGTGCTCTAGAATCTTCATAAACTTTGATTTCTTCACTCACATCATCTCCATCTTCCTTTTTAAGTAAGGAAGCAGTAGCTTCTTTTGTATTTGTGAAGTAGAATCCCTTGTCATTTCCCCACCATTTGTTATTATCAACAGCTTTATCAGCATGCGCATCAATTTTAGCTGCAGCATTTGGTGAGAATAAATAGTAATTATATTCACATAAACCATTTAACTGATATGCAACATCTAATGCATCACTTATCTTGTTATCGTTTAAATCATCAATCACTTCATCCATGTATTCAATGTTATTCTGATAGCCAACATGCTTCATCACAACATCACTAGAGAAAACAATACCAACAAAGTTATCCTGAACATACTTAAATAACTCTAATACTTTCTTGTTGTAAGCTTTTCCTTCTTCCTGGATTGCTTCTACATCAGCCTTAGAAGATACAGCCTTTACATATCTCTCATTGATATCTTTGCCTTCAGCATTCAATGCATCAACTTCTTTCTGGAATACTGAAAGTGCATTTTCCCAGTCTTCTTTAGAAACACCTGCTTCTTCTGCCAAGTCTTCACTGAAGCTTTCAGAAAGATCATCAATTGTAGCCTGCATATCTAATGTCATTGCTGGAAGCTGATCGATTGCAATCGCAATACTACTAAATACCGCAATGTTTGCCTTCATAACTTTTTCACTATATGTATCTGTATTATCAGATTCTGTATGATAGTGTAATTGTGACCATGTATATTCTCCATCTTCACTTTCTGAACCAGAACATGTATCCGTTGTATTCAAGAAGTAAGGCACACCTGCACCTCTATAAGAAATACCATCTTCCATTGTTGTTGTATCAAATGTTTCTGCAGAAATACCCTTTTCATAGTCTTTTACAGCACCATCCAATACACCTTCATCAACTAAGTTCTTTACTAAAGTTGCATATTCAGGAACACTTGTGATCATGAATGTATCACCACCATCATCAAATGCATCCAATTCAAAGTTGAACATTGCTAATGTCTTGCTTGCCCATTCAGGATGAACGCTGTTAATGAGTTCATATGCACCCCTTGTCCAGTCAAATTCTGTACCTGTTGCACCCCATTCTTCTGCACCATGTGCTACTACAACAATGTCATTTTCAGGAACATAGCCACTATCAATCATTGTTTTAGCCATCGTCATAATTGTGCCAATAGCACTGCAGTCATCCTGAAAACCTGTGAAATACATGTCATAATGACCCGCAAAAATAATCTGCTGATCATGAGACTTGCCAGGAATATAGCCAACAACATCGTAGCTTGTTCCCTTGCCTTCTTCCATGACACTGTCAATCACTAAATTTGCTTTGTTATGACCTGCATCCAATGCCTTTTTGATTTGCTTGTATTCACTCATTGTAATGATTGCTGTTGGCATAACATCTTCAGCACATACATCCTGAATCTGATGATCATCATCACTGTATCTGCCATAGCCATCTAAGTCATATGTAACTAAAGCCTTTGCTCCATGTTCATATGCTTCATAAATATATCCGCCAATCCAAGATTCGTTATATTGGTCAACACCAACTAATGCAATCTTTCCTTTGACATCTTTATCTTCATAATCTTCCGCAAAACCAGTTCCACAATCAACGATTTCAGCTGTAATACCTTTTTCATCTGTACCGTTGACCATATAAGATACAGGCATCAAGTCAATATCTGTACCATCAATTGTTAAAGAAGCATCATTGTACTGCCACTTATCAACTGTGACTGGAATCTTTTCTACATTCTTTAAACCAATTTCTTCCATTTTTTCTGCAAGATAATCTGCAGTTCTATGTTCTGCATCAGAACCACTTGTTCTAAAACCAAGTGAATTGTCATGTAGTGATGGATCCAATGATAATGTTTTTATGAAATCATATGCATAATCCATATTAATTTCATTCACATATGCATCAATAGCATCTTGATAGAAAGTGTTGTTTTGCGCACTTTGTGTTGAAGATACTGAAGCTGCTGTAGATTTACATCCAGCTAAACTCAACACTAATACTGCACTAAGGCTTGCTTGCAATGTCTTTTTCATTTTTAATTCATTCCCCTTTCACAAACAAAAAAGATAGATGCGCAATACACACCTATCTCCACAATCTACCTGCATACTTTCCGTTACAGAAATTCCAGCTTATTGACCATTTCATAAGGTATATATCACACATAACTTTACAAAACTGAGCTTTTAACTCAATCAATAAGGGTAAACACCCTTCCGTATTCCCTAAATACGGTTCTTGCTTCTTCAACAAGTCTTCGGCATTTGACCCGGCCGTCCGTGTAGCCTTAGCCTATTTCTAGGCGGTCAATTTCTGTACGATTAGTACGCAAAAAAATATACAGGAAAATGCTATTTTTTGTCAACTAAAATTTTTAAAAATATGTAACCCATCCACTTTTGTCTCTAGCTTTTTAAAGTAATAGGCAAGAATTAAAGTGACTAGAATACACACGACTAAATAGATCCAGTCATTTAAATATCGATCAAACAAGTTCATTGAAATTCTTTGAAGTATATAGATTTCAAATACATATTGACCTAGGAAATGGAACAAACCATTTTTAATTTCTTTATATGCACATACATCCACAATCAAGAAACAAAACGCAATCGAAATTATTTCATATGCGAGTATTGGTAAGTGAAGACAATATAAACTAAAAGCTAAAACCACCAAGAAAATAAAGAATACTGGTTTTTGAATAATGGAACAAACCCGATCTTTATATTTAGATAGAATCATACCTGCTGGAAAACAAAGAATGATATTGTACCACCAAGCCTGATCCTTTATTACATCCATCAAAATTATATATAGAATGGTAAATACTACACATGAAGTCATACTATGTTTCTTACATTGTTTAAACGAAATATATACAATACTATACATAGCTAATATCGCAAATACATACCAATTACTATTTCCAATGGAACTTAATGCCGTAAATGAGAATATAATACGAACAAAGGAATACTCTTTCCTTAATAAGAATGATAAAAACAAGTAAATACATAATGCCATACAAAAGTGAATATAAAACTTCAATATTCTTTTTCTTGGCATGCTGTCAATATACACAATACCTCTTCTTTTAATTTGTTCCATAATGCCATATCCCGAATAGAACAAGAATGGTGCAACCATGAGTTGTCCAATTGCCAATAATACCCCATTCCATGGCATCGTTTCATATTGTCCAAAATGTGATAAGAACACAAATAACACAAAAATTCCATTGATACAAGTTGTTTGTTCCTTATTTAATGCCCTATTAAAATTCATTTCATACCCTCTACAATAAGGTATTATATCACCATCTTATCTCCTTCAATGGAATATTTATTTTTGTATTTTATCCTTAACCTTGTAGAAAAAAAGAAGCATTAGTAACTCAATTCACCAATGCTTCTGTCGATATATTTTGCGGTGGTCGTCTTCGGACAACCCCTTGAAAGAGCCTGATGCGTTGAGCTCTTTTTTCTTTTGGCTTTTCTACTGTTTCTCCAGATTAAAACGGCATGAAAAAGGATCCTGATCATCGCCAAGATACTTCTTCATGCATTGATATTTACTTGATAAAGTAGGCACTCAACTTTCCGCTTCCCTTTTGTTCAAGTTTATCAACCTCGCAAAGTTCTTTAAGCAATCGGAATGCCTTTGTTGTTCCTGCACCAATCAAATCTTCGACTTCTTTTCTTGTTATGCTACCATTTTCTCGCGCATACTGAATAATGAGATTCTTCTGCTCATCGAGTGTTATATCGTTATTCGCATACTCTATTTTTTGTACCTCAGCTTCTTGCTCTTCATTTCGATTCGGAAGTGTAACCCGAAAAACACCCTTTGCGGTTTCAAACTCTGGCTGGAATGGACATGCTTTATAGGCACGCTCAATTTTTCCGATTCCAGTACCATAACTCTCAATCAATCTCATGCGGTAGAAAACAGCTGCAAGGTTCGGATTTCTCGATTGTGAAACACCAAGAAAAATTGATTTCAGCTCCAAACCTGATACAAGTCCTCCTAGAGAAACAAATTCGATTCTGTCCTCATAGACATTGACCAAATTGCTTCCACTAAAAGAGTAATCACGATGAACGATGCTATTCAGTAAAGCCTCTCTTACTGCTTCCTCCGGGTAATCTCTTCTATCAGTTCGATCCAGCCCTGAAAATGTTGCTTTCGTTTTATTGATCAAATCAATAAAATGGTAAACATCTTCAAGCTGCTTTAATATAGAGCCCTTAAATTCCTTTCTGTCTCGAAACAATTCCTTATCTGTTCCTTGAAATAGCGCAACTTTCGTTGTTGTTTCACACTGGTCTGATAATAGCAATGCAAGATTTGTATATAAGCCATCTTCACCAATCAGCTTGAGAGTTTGCATTTGCGATGGTCCAATTTCGATAGACCTTTTCTGCATCTCTGTTTGGAGAGTATGAAACGTCAATTCCTGATTCATACTTCGGCACAGCTCAAAAGATCTGCCACTGTTTTGAAGAATCATCTCCCGGATTCCCTCTTCAGTCATTGGCTGTGTAGAACTTCCTTTTCTTACATACACTCCACCAGGCTTCAGGCCTTTTTCACGGAGATAGTACGGTCGATTTGTTCCTGTTGTTACATCTATTTCGATAATTTGCTTTTCTTCTAATTCTACCGAGTTGACTCTAACAAACGGCATTATGTCTGGTGCCAGCGAATCCTTCAAAGAATTCACGATTTGTAGCATCACACCATCCGGATCACCAATACCCAGAACTGCTCCATCTTTTCGTACTCCAACATAAACTGTGCCGCCCTCTGCATTCGCAAATCCCATCACCTCTTTTCGGATGTCAGGGACATACTCTTGCTTAAATTCAATATTCTGGTTCTCAAATTCTAACATCTTCTAATTCATCCTTTCTAATTCCTTTCTTTCTTCTTTCTTCTTTTTTCTTTCTTCTTTCTTCTTTCTTCTTTCTTTCTTATTGTATAAAAGAAAGAAAGAAAAATCAAGAAGTGTAGAAACAACCTTAACATTGCAGAATTTGTATAACTAAAAAGCAAGAACAATATAAGAAATCTTTAATTTCATACCCTGAACAAACCAAAGTGGACATTTCTGCCCACTATTCATTACGACCCATATAATTTGCGAGTGCACCAAGTAAGTTAGCATCTTGACGATATGTACAACACCTTAAAAGTATCTGTCATTGGATATGATTTTTTCTCAATAATTTTCCCCCTCACGACTAAGAAGTCCACTCTTCATCGAACTTCCACCAATGTCAAAGTACAAATAATATTTCATAATTTCCTACATTAAGCCAACATCTGCATAGTCTATCTATATAATTAGATGAAAACCCTTTACGCATATCAACCTAATTCATTTCCTAAGCGGATTCACTATTTTCTGTGAACATATGGTACGTCGTTAAGTTACCATTTCTGATATACTAACCCGGTTGGATGAGAAATAATTTACGCCAATACAAACAAATGGTATTACGCCAACACCCATTTGAGTTCCGCTCATCTAACATCGATTAGAGAACTAGACTTCTCCGTAATATATGCATAATATCTAGTTCTCTCCTCTAAAATTTGTTGTCCAACGGTTTAGATTCGTGCTAGAATAATATTGTCTAGAGAGTCATTCTAACACATTTGATATCTAACCATTCTTATACTTTCCTGACTCTCTAAATGTGGACCAGTTGTTGCTGGTCTTTTTTTTGCATTGAAAAAGGCTCAAATCCTTTCGATTTGAACCCACTTTATTATTCAATTGGACAATCACAAACAATAGAAGTAGTATCCACTTCGATTTCTGTCACCACAAATGGCAATTGCGTTTGGTCCACATCCATTCCATACAAGATCAATGATAATGTATGTCCTTTAGGAA
>OGYL01003104.1_pt1 | contig 11040 bp, 11 predicted proteins | sample 1576541 | NCBI WGS metagenome assembly OGYL01 (sample SAMEA3541551, study PRJEB24748) | human gut metagenome | biome: human gut; feature: human-associated habitat; material: faeces | place: China | collected 2012 | reverse complement strand
TGACCAAAGAAGTCGAACGCTGCCGCATGGTCCGGGACCGGGCCAAGCAGTCAATCATTGACATGCTGAAGGGAATCGGTGATTTCTCTAGTGAAGGTGATCCTGATGGGTCTATGAAAGCTGCAGCGATTGAATATGCACAGGATATGGGTGTGGATATCAATAACAGGGATGCAATGATGGATTTATCATGTGCAGTAAATGATAAAACAACAGAGTTATTAAGACAGTGGAATGATTCAAAAGAACCAAAGGAGAATTCTGTTTTGTACAGCATGTACAGAGATTATGAAATCATTGCACATGGATTAATGTATTTGAATTTTGAAAAAATCAGTGAAGATGCTGAGCAATTCGAAGAAGATTTTAAATGAAGAGAAAGGAATGAAATATTTCTTTCTTTTTCTTATGCAGAATTAAGAAAATGCTAGAGTATAATTCTTGACTTCAATATAAAGAATATTCATTTCATGGATCAAAAGACAAATCGAGCAGTGATTGGATTCCATGCTGGTTTAAACATCACCGTAATCATGCTTTTTATTAGAGGTGTATTACAGGTTACAGCAGCAGATACACTTTCTCATGGGATGGATGCTGCTATCTCTGGTATTGCAGGTATTGGACATCTTGTATTAGGTGTTTCTATGATTATGATCTTATTATCAACCAAGAAAAAATGTGAAGATGAGTAAAAACAAGGAATGTGCTGTTTCCAATGTCATTAAGTTAAGGCAAATAAATTCTTAGTGATATTGATTGAAAATTCAAGAAAACAAATCTTTAGCGAAGGATAACAGCTTTTCTATAAGATTTGTTTTTTAATTCCTGAAATCATCGATTTTCAAGCATGACGAAAATACCAGCTGTACTTTTCTTGAAATTTTACTGGCATATTTTCCGTACATGGTGTACTTTATATTTGGTTTTTTTGTTATGAGTGTTTATATGCAAGTGGTGTTGCATGTTTTGGTTTCAACCGTCGCTCATAAGTTCTTCCTGGTCTTATCAAGGTCAGGAATTTTTTTATCTTCGCTGTCAGATTTGTTTCATCTATCTCATTTTTCAAGTAGGAACGGATATTTGTTACAGCTACATGAAAATTGATTTTATATTTATCTGCCGGCTGATCTATGACGGTGTTATTTATGATAAAGCTGGAAAAGTTATACAGAATCACCTTTGCATAGATTTCCTGTCTGATAGAATTCTGTTTTTTACTGCTGAATGAATCAGCACCGATGGCATATTTGAGAGTCTTGAAAGACTCTTCGATATTCCATCTTTTGTGATACAGTTCTTTCATTACTTCAAAAGGAAATTCTTCTCTGCCTAGATTGGTTGCCAGACATTCATATGTATCATCTGTAATCTTAAATCGAACTATTCTGAGTGGAAGATCATAATAGTCATCTTCAGTCTTTAAGTATTCAAAATCAGGACAGTTTGTCATTAATCGTACATACTTTTCAGGATGTGTCTTCACTTCATTCGTCTGCAGTCTTGTCAGAGTTTTTGTAATATCAATATCAAATTCTGTATCTTCCAGATTCATTGTAGAAAGAATGCCATTACTGTTAACGTCTTTTATGCGGATCAGAAACTTCTGATTTCTTTCAATACAAAGTGCAAACAAGTTGTATTTCTCATACCCTCTGTCACAGATTATTACCGAATTATCCGGATAATTGTGCATTTTAATCATATCTTCCAAAGCATATGTTTCATTTTTCTTGGTATGTGTATCGATCTGAATATCCTGGTAAATATGGTTACAGACATCATAAAGAGCGTTCAGGTGAAGCTGATTGTATCCTCTGCTGTCATCTTTTCCAGGATGAAATGTTTCAGTATCATCAGGGTTATATGGAATATTGATATCAGAACCATCACATGCAAGTAAATAGTAGCCATTGAATGTTTTAAGATTGGTCATATTGTCAGTGAATAATCTCATGATTCTTCTAAGAGCATTAGGGAATAGAAGATTTCTTCTTTGACACATAGCAGATTGAGATGGCAAGTCATCAGCTAATGTAAAGAAATCACATAGATTGGAATTCATAGATTTATCAGAGATGGTCAAAAGGAACCTGATCAATGCACTAGCGGAAATCTTACGAATTCTAGTAAAATCAGAAACAGGATTCTTGGTATAACAGTTAATGTTAGAGACAACAGAATCAATAGAAGTAAGAAGTAAGTTTTTAATAGTGGAGGGTGCATAGTAATAATTTGGATTTGTAGTCATAGTATAAAATTTCCTCCTACAAATCCCTTTGGATTATGAATTAAGCGTTAAATAATCGTGTCAAGTACTTTTGACATAAATATCACAAAATATTGAACTTTTTCTTATGATGAAGAAACATTTTCAGCATAAGAAAAAAGGCTACACAATTTCTTGTGTAACCTATATAGCCGTCATTGAAGCTTTTTTTGCTTAACTTAATGACATTGCTAATATATACTTCTATATTTTGGGGTGTATGGCACTTGCCTATTCTTATATCAGGTCTGTATATGCCGGGAACTCCCGCATGGTATTCTGTTCCGGCTTTTCTTTTTATGATTATACCTGTTGGAATGATTTACGGAATAATAACGATAAAAACAAAAAGTATTTGGCCTGCTATCTTTTTGCATGCAGCTCATAATACTTTTGACCAGTTGATTTTTGGAACAGTAACCGTTGCTAATAACAAAATGTTTTTTGTGAGTGAAACAGGTATATTTACTATTATTTTTGCATGGATCGTAGCTGTTTTTCTTTATAAAAAATTCAATGACTAAATGGTAATTTATAGATTAGGATTACCCTATTACAAAGAATTTGACAATTTCCAGTTTATCGCACTGTTTAAAAATATAATCCATTAACTTTCTAATCTTGGTAGAAAGTTGACGGATTTTTTTGCGTTTCTTGACGAGTAAACAGGGTGTACCCTAATTGCTCAAAATTGGTGCTGTTAAAATATGTTATAAGTAATGGAATTGGGGATGGATTGTATTATATTGTTTGCACATATTTGAGTAATGAAAAAAATAGAACTTTGTTTGCTCAAAGAATAAGTGAAAAAATTGTGTTTTTGAGCGTATTTTCTAAATGCAACTGATAATATCGTAATAGTTGCTGGAAGCAATCGTATGCCTGATTATAAAATGACTGCGAAAAGAGAGGTATTTATATGAAGTATAGTTTTGTTGGAGTTATTATTTGGGGAATTGTTTTGCTGATTGGATTAGCTGTGATTGCTGGTTTTATTACTTTATTGTTTTTTGGCATCAAAGCATTAAAGAAATACTTAAATACAAAAGAAGTCAGAGAAGAAAAAGCAACAATTAAAAAGAGTCTTGGGGAAGTTATTAAGCAACATCGAGAAGAATGTAAAATGACACAAGAATTTGTTGCGGAAGCAATCGGCGTCAGCCGTCAGGCAGTATCTAAGTGGGAAAATGGAACTTCAGATCCAAGTACATCTAATTTAATTGCGATAGCGAAGCTGTTTCACATTACACCAGAAGAATTATTGAAAGAGGTGTTATAACGAATAATGAAGAAGAAGGTTTTGCTAATCAGTGCTGTTGTAATCGCAACTATATATGTGTTTACTTATTTTGGTGGATTTACTACGGGTAAATCACTAGATGTAAATGAATTTAAAGCGTATGCAAAAAGTGTTGATGAAATCTCTATTCCACAAGAATTCAACATCATTGCTTTAGGCGAAGCAACACATGGAAATAAAGAATTTCAACAGTTAAAGTTAGAAGTATTCAAAAAACTTGTAGAAGAGCATCGTGTTCACAGTTTTGCTTTAGAAGGTGATTTTGGCGGGTGTGAAGAAGTGAATCAATATATTCATGGTGGAGAAGGAACACTGAAAGAAATTGTTCAAAAGATTGGTTTTCAAATCTACAAAACAGAAGAAATGATGCAATTGATTGAATATATACGGGAATATAATGATGATGCTGAAGAAGAACAGCTGAATTTTTATGGTTTTGATATGCAGAGAATTAGATATTCTTTTGATGCGTTGAAAAAAGAATGTATTGCTGAAGGAGTTAATTTATCATTTTTGGATAATTTCATCATAGATGGTCAATGGAATCAAAATTATAGTTATGCAGAGAAAAAAGATTTACTGATGAAATTAAAAAAGACATTAGAATTGAAAGAGTTTAATGGTGATTTGATTCATTTTGTAGATGTGTTATTACAAAATGTTGAAGTTTTACATAGAAAAGATACTGATGGAAGCTTATTAAGAGATCAGTATATGGCTGAAAATGTTTCTTGGATTTTGCAAAAGGAGCAGCAAAGAGGAAATGATTGTATTTTCATCAGGGGCATAATGAACATGTTGCAAAATGGGGAAGTTATGACTCTATGGGGAAACTGTTATCAAATCAATATAGATATTATGTGATTGGAACAAACTTCTATAAGACAAGATGCAATTTACCTGAAGGAAATCATAAACGTACCATACAGACATTTTATTCTCATGATCCACTTGCAAAAACAGCGAAATTAGCCGGCTTTAAAATGTGCTGGATTGATTTTTCTTCTCTTGAAGAAGGTACAGAAATTAAAAGGCATGCAGATGCATATACCTATATGGGAACACTAGGAGAAAGCTACTCTATCATGAATCGTTTCCTGCCTCCTAGCTATCGCATGTTTCAGCCACCCACAACGCTTTATGACAGTATGATTTATGTCTCAAATGCATCACCAACAAAGATTATTGAATGATTATTGATTTACATGTTACAAAGGAACTATAATAAACATGTTGAAAAATGGGGAGCTGAGTGGCTGAGAGTAGGTTCGACCTTGACCCTGAAACCTGATTTGGATAATGCCAACGTAGGGATGCTATCTTTATTGTATGTTAGCTGCAGATTAGGTTTTTCTGCAGCTTTTTGTTTTTTGATCAGAATATGGCGGCAAATTGGGGGCACCACCTTATGTCGCATTAAAAAAGTAATGCAGGAAGGAGATAGAAAATGAAAACAGCATTAACAATCGCTGGAAGTGATTCCAGTGGAGGCGCTGGTATCCAGGCGGATATCAAAACAATGTGCGCAAATCACGTATTTGCGACGAGTGCAATTACAGCACTAACGGCACAGAATACATTAGGTGTTACAGGAATTATGGAAGTAACACCAGAATTTCTTGGGGAGCAGCTGGATGCAGTCTTTACAGATATTTATCCAGATGCTGTGAAGATTGGAATGGTTTCTAGTTCTGATCTGATTCGTATGATTGCTTCAAAACTACAGGAATATAAGGCAGCTAATATTGTTGTGGATCCGGTGATGGTCGCAACAAGCGGCGCAAAACTTATTAGTGATGATGCAATTGAAACATTGAAAAAAGAATTGTTGCCTTTAGCAACAGTCATTACACCAAATATTCCAGAAGCAGAAGTTCTAGCGGATATGAAGATTGCAAATGAAGAAGAAATGATTATCGCTGCTGAAAAAATTTCTAAGAAATTTGGATGTGCAACTCTGGTAAAGGGTGGTCATCAAATCAATGATGCAAATGATCTGTTGTATAGAGATGACGCATATACATGGTTTCATGGAAAACGTATTAACAACTCTAATACACATGGAACAGGATGTACATTATCCAGTGCTATCGCATCCAATCTTGCAAAGGGATATGATTTGGATACATCCGTAAAACGTGCAAAGGATTATATTTCTGGAGCATTAAATGCAATGCTTGATCTTGGCAAGGGATCCGGACCAATGGATCATTCATTCGCGATTGATAATGAATATGCAAAGGAGAATGTTCAATGAAGAAAACTTCTTTGTTTGAAAATGCATTGATCTGGTTTGGTGCAGGTGTTTCTATTGCAGAAATACTGACAGGTACATATCTTGCACCTTTAGGATTGAAAAATGGTATTTTAGCCATTGTGGCTGGACATGTCATTGGCTGTATCTTATTGTTCCTGGCTGGTGTTATTGGTGGGAAAATGCGCTTAAGTGCGATGGATTCTACAAAGATGAGCTTTGGACAGAAAGGTTGTCTTTTATTTGCAACACTAAATGTATTACAGCTGGTTGGATGGACAGCAATCATGATTTATGATGGTGCACTTGCGGCAGATGGTATTATGCATACAGGTGCATGGATCTGGTGTTTGATTATTGGTATCTTGATTCTTGTATGGATTGGTGTTGGTATTACAAACCTTGGAAAAATCAATACAGTTGCGATGGTTGCTTTATTTGTTTTGACTTTAATGCTTAGCAAATTTATTTTCTTTGATGGAAACAGTGCAGTTGTATGTACAGAAGCAATGACGTTTGGTGCAGGTGTTGAACTTGCAATTGCGATGCCTTTGAGCTGGCTGCCTTTGATCAGTGACTATACACGTGAAGCGGAAGATCCTGTGAAGGCTAGTTTAGTTAGTAGTATTGTGTATGGAATCGTTAGCTGCTGGATGTATTTGATTGGTTTAGGTGCGGCTTTATTTACAGGAGAATATGATATTGCACAGATCATGTTGAAAGCAGGTTTGGGTATTGCGGGATTATTGATCATTGTATTCTCTACAGTTACAACAACATTCCTGGATGCTTATTCTGCAGGTATTTCTAATGAATCTATCGTGCCAAAGTGGAATGGAAAACACGTAGCAATGGTCGTAACTGTTGTTGGTACAATTGCGGCAATTGTATATCCAATGGATAATATTACTGATTTCCTGTATTTGATTGGTTCTGTATTTGCTCCTATGATTGCAATCCAGATTGCTGATTTCTTTATTCTAAAGAATGATAAAAGAAATGTAGAATTTGATGTACTGAATCTTGTATTATGGCTTGTCGGATTTGTTGTGTATCGCTGTTTTATGCAGATTGATACACCTGTTGGAAATACAATTCCATGTATGATCATTACAATTCTGTTAAGTGTTGTAATTCACAAGATTATCAAAAAGAACAATTAAAATATAGATTTATGAAAAAATGAAAAAGGATGGAATGGAATTCTTGAAAATAGACTTTATTCGATCCTTTTTATATTGACGGTACATATTTGCTTCAGTATAGTTGAAGTATCAAAGGCAATGACGAAGAGCGCTGTTTTGCTAAGAAACTAATAAGAGAGTCCGACATTTGGTGAAAGCGGATAGTGGAAACAAAATCAGTAAATCACTTCTGAGCTTGTGTGCTGAAATATAGTAAGTATACACTTAATAAATCACGTTACAGGTTTCGGACTTGTTGGAGTCTAGTAGAGTGGCATAGTTTTCTATGCAAATTGAGTGGTACCGCGTATATCAGATTCGTCTCATGTTTTGGGATGAATCTTTTTTTGTGTGCTGGAGGAAAAAAGAAATGAAATTAAACAAAAAGAATATGGTGGTTATCAGTTTTATGTTGTTCTCACTGTTCTTTGGAGCTGGAAATTTAATCTTTCCACCATTCTTAGGACAAAATGCAGGGGAACATACGTTTACTGCGATGGCTGGTTTTTTATTAACAGCGGTTGTATTGCCAGTGCTTGGTGTCATTGTTGTTGCTAGATTTGATGGATTAGATAAGTTAAGTGGAAAAGCTGGAAAACGTTTTGCATTCATATTTACAGTATTGATTTATCTTTCTATTGGACCTGGTCTAGGTATTCCGCGTGCAGCTTCTGTTCCGTTTGAAATGGCAGTTTCACCATATTTGCCAAACGATGCAAATCGCACGCTGTGGATGGTTTTATACTCTGCTCTTTTCTTTCTTGTTGCGTTATGGCTGTGTTTGAATCCTGGTAAACTTGTATAGCGTATTGGAAGGGTATTAACACCTAGCTTATTGATTTTGCTTGTTCTTTTGTTTATCAGTTTTGTGACAAAAGGAAATGTCAATGTTGCTCCTGCCTTAGATAGCTATCAATCTTCTGCATTTTTAAAAGGTTTTACAGAGGGTTATAACACAATGGATACCATTGTAACATTAAACTTTGGCCTAGTGATTTCAACAACACTTGTTTCGTTTGGATTAAATGAGAAGAAAGATCGTATTACACATACTGTGTATGCTGGTATATTTGCAGGCAGTATCTTAGCAATTGTATATATGATGCTTTCTTATATGGGAATGTGTTCCTCTGGTGTATATGCAGTACAGGAAAATGGTGTATGGACTTTGAGGTGTATTGTGCAGCAGATGTTTGGTGATGGAGGTGCAATTCTTTTGGCAGCAATCTTTACATTAGCTTGCTTAACAATCTGTGTTGGTTTAATTAATTCCATTTCTCAATTCTTTTCTATCTTATTTAAGAACTTTGTAGAAATCTACCTAGAGTCATTGGAACATCGTATTAAAGAAAATACGTTGATGACCAAACAAAACATCTTTTATCATCATATCGTTCCCTATCTTGGTGAAATGAAACTAGATGAAATTACTCCAAAAGATATTATCCATTGGCAAGATCAAGTCATGAAAGATAACAACTATAAACAGACGTATCTTAAAACGATCCATAATCAACTCAGTGCTTTATTTAATTATGCTGTTAGATTTTATGGATTAAAAAACAACCCTGCTAGACTTGCCAGTAACATGGGTATAGAAGAAGTTGGTGAAATGAAATTCTAGACTAAAGAAGAATATCTTACCTTCTCTAGAGCAATGATGAATAAAGAAGAAAGTTATCATGCATTTGAAATCTTGTATTGGTGTGGCATACGTCTTGGTGAACTGCTTGCCTTAACAGCTGAAGATTTTGATTTTGAAAAGAAAACTTTAAGAATCAACAAATCCTATCAGCATATTAGAGGTAAAGACGTTATCACAACACCTAAAACCATAAAAAGTAATCGCGTATTAACACTTCCTGATTTTCTATCCGATGAGATGCAAGATTATATCTCTAGACTCCCCTGGTACTTAGAAGTTGATGATCGTATCTTTACAATCACTAAATCTGGTCTTCATCATGAAATGGATCGAGGATGCAGAGAAACCGGTGTTAAAAGAATACGTGTCCATGATTTAAGACATTCCCACGTATCTATGCTGATTGAAATGGGATTTAGTGCTGTAGATATCGCAAATCGTGTTGGACATGAAAGTGTTAAAGTAACCTATCGATACGCACATATGTTTCCTAATAAATATCTAATGATTGCTAAAAAATTAAACATTTCAAGAAATGGTGAAAAAGATGAGCAAGAAAAATCTAGATCAGAAAGGACATTTGAGAAATAAAATTATTTCTTTCAGAATGTCAAAAGAGGAAGCAGAACTATTAGATAGAAGAGTACTGATGTCCGGACTTACAAAACAAGATTTTATAGTCAATTCATTACTCGGAAAAGAGATAGCCGTATATAGCAATCCATATGTATTCAGAAGCCTACAAGATGAACTTATTCGGTTCATTAACTTGTATGGAACTAAAATTGATAACGATGCAGACGATGAAATGATTACTTTGGCCCTCAAAACCATCTTGGCAATGCGAAAAAAGGGTAAAACAGAAGTATTTATTGTTTAAGCAAATCCTCATGAAAGCCTTATTTTAAAAGCTTTTTTATGTTTTTGTCCAACCTCTAAGCACCTCCAAACCGTTTAGTCAAATTTCAGTGATTTCAGTCCAAAAATGACCTGATTTTTGTCAAAAATCGTTCAATTTTACCTGTTTTTCACTGAAAAGTACGATTTTTGACCCTTCTGAAAGCCTTTAGTTAGGGCACCAAATACAAAATACGTTTTCAAAATGTTTTCAACACCACTTGAGATATTAAAAAAAGCCCTTGAACAAAGGACTTTTTCAACTTTTGATATTATTCGAACTCGACAATTACTAATCAATTTTGTTTAGAGATTATTTGCTGTCGTATTTACAGTTCTTTTGATTATTTGATTTATCTATATTATCCTGCCTATATGAGCTAATGTTATCATTTTGTTATCGGCATTGATAACATTAGCTCTGTAACTGTGGATAATAGCAATATGTTCCGACGCAAATTATAAGAAGTTTTACTTAGAAAATCAACATAGAATTTCAATTGTTTCTGATAAACTAAAATGAGATTTTAAAATCCGCATGCCCCGTTCTGCACTAGAATTTACTTTTTCAAGTCAGCTCGTCTCTGATAACCTAATTGTCCCATAGACTGATATATCAAAACATAAAGTATATTTATTAATATAACTATCTTTCAGATAAGTCTAAAAATATTCCTTATTCTTGTTATCATTAAGCAACTGTATTATATGGTCTATAACCTTTTTTAAATTCTTAAAAATAATCTTAAGTTGTTCGACATCGAGATTACAAATATCATCACAACACTTCATTTTCTGAAAATCTGGAATCAATTTTTCTATTCCATATCCATCAACTTCTTTTCGCTGTTTTTTATATGGTTTGATATCTATATTATCCAAAACAAGCGCATTTTCAATTCCTATACTAATCTCAGCAGAATTTTCAAATTTCGGAATGCTCAAAGTAATAACATTATTTAATTCTTTTAATGGTTTGTTGGTATCACAGTCATATAAACAAACACTTTTTACCGCTGAATTTCTGGCTATCAAAAAGGATACAGCCTTATTCAATGCATCTTTACCGGTATTTGCCTCCTGCCCCTTTTCATCAATATATCCAATCCACTTGAATTTAAAATCTACATCATACCCATAAACTTCAAGTGCTTTCTTAAAATATTTTTCATCCGTTCTACCTTCTAAGTAAACAACTGGTTGTTCATCAACTGGTAAATCAATTTGAAAGGCATCTTGAACTGCTTCTATAGAATTACACTTAAAATATTCCGGTTTATCTTTCACAACAATATCTCCATTATCATCACGCGAAAAAATTATTACTTTATCATTTCTTCGTGTGTCATTATGAATTATAAACGGTGAATGTGTAACAGCAAAAATTTGAGAAGTCTGTTCTCCACAATTTGTAAATATACCTTTATAATAATCCATTACCTTTACTTGCCAACTTGGATGAAGACTTATTTCTGGTTCATCAATAAACAC
>OGYL01003101.1_pt1 | contig 11044 bp, 10 predicted proteins | sample 1576541 | NCBI WGS metagenome assembly OGYL01 (sample SAMEA3541551, study PRJEB24748) | human gut metagenome | biome: human gut; feature: human-associated habitat; material: faeces | place: China | collected 2012 | reverse complement strand
TAAGTATCTTTAACAAGATGATCAATCGTTGAATCATAAAGATCTAAAATAAGATCTTCTTTATTACTTATATATTTATATAAAGTAGGTTTAGTAATATTTAATTCATTACAGATATCTTGAATGGTTACATTATTATATCCTTTATCTAAAAAAAGCTTAACTGCAGTATCTGATATTTCTTCTCTCGTAATTTTCATAAAATTCTCCTTAAAAATAATATAACATATATTTCATGTAAAGAGTTTGTTAAAAAATTCACTTTTATTCATTGAAAGCGTTGACATTTAATTTTAGAGTTTTATAATTTACTTAAGTTAAATAAACATTTACTATGGTATGAGGAGGAAAAAGAAATGGCTAAGAGTTTATTTGATAAGACATACATAGGAAAAATGAAATTAAAAAACAGAATTTTCATGTCCCCTATGGGTACTACAGGAGAAGCTGATGGAGCTTATTGTAATGAAGGTATTGATTATTTTGAAGAAAGAGCAAAAGGTGGCGCTGGTTTAATTATTACAGGTGCTAACGTTGTTTCGACAAAATATGAACCAAGACCATGTACAGAACTTTCTGATTTCCATCATGTAGAAAGATTAAATATGTTAATTGAAAGATGTCATGCTTATGGAGCAAAAGTCTGTGTACAATTATCACCAGGTTTAGGACGTCAACAATTTACGGATCCTTTTACACCACCTTATAGTGCAGGTAGTGTAGGAGCATTCTGGTTCCCTGATTTAATTTGTAAACCTTTTTCTAAAGAAGATATTCATTATTTAGTAGAAAAAGTTGGTTATAGTGCTTCACTAGCGGTAAATGCTGGTGCAGACTGCGTTGAATTACATGCTTATGGAGGTTATTTATTAGATCAATTCCATTCTGTTCAATGGAATAATAGAACAGATGAATATGGTGGATCTTTAGAAAATAGAATGAGATTTACTTTGGAATGTATTGAAGCAATTAAAAAGAATATTCCTGAAACAATGCCAGTTTTAGTTAAATTCACACCACATCAAAGAGTAGAAGGTTTTAGAACAATTGATGAAGGTATTGAAATGGCTAAAATCTTAGAAAAAGCAGGGGTTGATGCTTTACATGTTGATACTGGATGTTATGAAGAATGGTTCCAAGCAATCACTACTGTTTATAGTAAAGAAGGATATAAATTAGATGTTCAAAAAGCAATTAAAGATATTGTAAGTGTACCTGTTTTAGGAGATGGTAACTTAAAAGATCCTGAAGTAGCTAAAAAAGCTGTTGAAGATGGAATCTTAGATTATGTAGGACTTGCACATCAAATGTTAGCTGATCCATATTGGCCTAAAAAAGTTAAAGCACATCATGAAGAAGATATCGCTCCATGTGTTGGATGTAATGAATGTTTACTTGCTGGATTTAGTGGAAAACACTACTATTGTGCAGTAAACCCATTATGTTACGCAGAAAAAGCTTATGCTTTACCACTTCCAAATGGTCAAAAACGTAAAGTCCTTGTTATTGGTGGTGGACCAGCTGGTATGATGGCTGCTATTACTGCAAAACGTCGTGGTTTTGATGTTGATTTATATGAAAAAGAAGATAAATTAGGTGGTACTTTATGGCCAGCAGGTGGACCTGATTTTAAAGCTGATGTTTTAAAATTAATTAAATACTTAGAAACACAATGTAAAAAACTAGATGTGAATATTCATTTAAATTCACCTATTACTAAAGATAATCTTGAAGGTGATTATGATAAAGTTATCCTAGCTGCAGGATCTACACCAGCAATGCCTCCAATTCCAGGTATTGATACAACAGTTCTTGCAAGTGATTATTTAACACATCAAGCAACAGTTGGTAAAAAAGTCGTTGTTATCGGTGCTGGACTTGCTGGAACAGAAGCTGCTTGTGATATTGCTGGAAAAGATGGAGATGTCACATTAGTAGAAATGTGTCCAGACATCTTATTTACAGCGAACCATTGCTTAAATAATGATCAACATTTAAGAAAAATGGTTAAAGATCGTGGCGTTAAAGTTGAAGCAAATGCTAAAGTAACAAATATTACACCAACAAGTGTTACATTTGAAAGAGATGGAAAAACAATGACGCTTGAATGTGATACTGTTTTAAATGCTGTTGGATTTAGACCTAATAATCAATTAGAAGATTTATTAGATGAAAAATATGATGAAGTTGCTGTTATTGGAGATGCTGTTGCACCAAGAAAAATTTTAACTGCAATTCATGAAGGATATCATGCAATTCGTGTGATGGAATAGGAGATATAATCATGATAACATTTGATTTAACTGGAAAAGTAGCGGTTGTTACAGGAGCTTCAAGTGGGCTTGGACAACAATTTGCAAGAGCATTAAGTGAACAAGGATGCGATGTCGCTATCCTTGCACGTAGAAAAGAAAGATTAGAAGAATTTTCTAAAGAATTAAAACAAAATGGACATGATTGTTTACCTGTTTCATGTGATGTTACAGATGAAGAAAGTATTAAAAATGCGGTTAATGCTGTCGTCAATCATTTTGGAAAAATTGATATTCTTGTAAATAATGCTGGTGTTGTTGAATACTCAAGTGGTCTTCATGATCATACAACAGCCCAATGGGATAAAGTTTTAGATACAGATTTAAAAGGTGTTTTCCTCATGGCAAGAGAAGTTTCAACTATTATGATGAAACAAAAATATGGAAGAATTATTAATATTTCATCGGTTGGTGGTATTCAAGCTGGACCTTCTCAAGTGAGTTATTTTGCGGCTAAAGGTGGGGTTGTTAACCTTACAAAAGCCATGGCAGGAGATCTAGCACCTTATGGTATTCTTGTTAATGCGATTGCACCAGGTGTCTATGATACAGAAATGACACATGATGCTTTAGATGCACCAGGTTCTCTTGTTTTAAAAAACAGAGTAGCTCTTAAGAGATTTGGTCGTGAAGGTGAAATGAACGGAGCACTTATCTATTTTGCAAGTGACGCTTGTACTTATACAACAGGACAATTACTTGTTATTGATGGTGGAATGACAAGTATGCTTTAAAATGAAAAACAATATCCATGTGGATTGGATATTGTTTTTTTTGCATAAACAAAAACATTTTTTGCAAAAAAACATAAAATAATAAGGTATGAAATTAGATAATTGTTTTCAATTGTATACAAAAATGCAATATTCTGTTGAAATCAAGAAAGCCCTTTGATATAATACAAAGGTACTTTAAGAAAGTTTAAGTAGGGAATTGTTAAAACTAGGAGGAAAGGGAAATGAACTTATTAAAGAAATCTTTATCTGTTCTTGCTGTTGCTGCAATGGCTGTATCCTTAGCTGGATGTGGTGGTTCAAGTAGCTCAAGCAAAAGTACAGAAAGTGGCGAAAAAGTATTTCGCTTTGGTCAATCTAATCCAAAAGTTGGTTTAGATATGCAAACTAACACTAACTCAGGGGCTTCTTCTGTTGCTGACAACGTATTAGAGGGATTATATCGTTGGAATGATGACAATAAAGAAGAATGTGTTCTTGCTAAAGACATGCCAGAAGTATCTGATGATGGATTAACTTATACAATTACACTTAAAAAAGGTGTTAAATTCTCAGATGGTTCTGATTTAACTACTGAAGATGTTAAATATACATTCGAAAGAATGTTTACACCAGCAACAGGATGTACAAATACATATATGTACAACATGATTACTGGTGCACAAGATATGTTAGATGGTAAAGCTACTGAATTAAGTGGTTTTGAAACTGTTGATGATTACACTTTTAAATTACATATTAATTACAAATTTGCGCCATTTGTTGCTAACTTAGGTATGGACTATGCTTCAATTTATCCTTCTGATGCATGTGCTGCTGCTGGTGAAAACTGGGGTAAAGGAACTAACTTAATTGGTACTGGTCCTTATGTAATTAAAGAAAATGACGAACAAACTAAAGTTGTAATGGTTCCAAATAAAAACTATCATGGTAAAAAAGTTAACTTAGATCGTTTAGAAATTGTTTATATTGATGATGTAAGTACAAAAATGATGGAATATGAACAAGGTAACATTGATATGTGTGACTTAGATACTTCATTATTAGATCAATATAAAGATAGTGATTTAAAAGATGAAATTACTCAAGTAACTCCATTAGGTACATATTTCTTATCAATTAAAGATAATGATCCAGTATTAAGTAATAAAGCAGTTAGAGAAGCAATCTCATTAGCTATTAACCGTAAAGAATTATGTAGTACTGTATTAAATGGTGCTGCTGAACCAGCTTCATCATTCTTAAATCCAGGTGTTCCAGGTCATGATGACAAATTAAAAACTTATGAACATAACGTTAAAAAAGCTAAACAAGTTTTAGCTGATGCAGGTATTTCAAACCCTACATTTACTTGCAAAGTTAGACAAAAAGAAGAAAAAATCGCTACTGCATTACAAGCTTACTTAAAAGAAGCAGGAATTACTATGAATGTAGAAACAATTGATGCAGGTATTTGGTCTTCAGCTAGAGCTGCTGGTGAATTACAAGCTACAGTTCTTGGTTGGTTCCCATTATATGCTGATGCTGATAACCAAATGTATACTTATTACTATTCAGAAAACGCTGTAGGAAAAGGTGTATTCTACAATAATCCTAAATTCGATTCATTAATGAAAGAAGCTCGAGAATCAAATGATTCTGATAAACGTGTTGAATTATACAAAAAAGCAGATTATATCTTATCTCGTGAAGATTATGGAACAATTCCATTATATTATGGTAAGTTACAATTTGTTGCTAAACCATATGTAAAAAATGCTAAATTAGGAAACTTAATTTATCATTTATATAACATTGATATTGATTTATCTAAAAAATAGTAAATGAAATTAAATAAGTGTTAATCATATATGGAATGCAGCAATGCATTCCATATATTTATTGTAGGAAAAAGGAGGAAAAATATGACGAAGTATTTACTAAAACGTGTATTACAAGCTATTGGTGTCGTTTTTTGTATTTCGTTAATCACATTCTTTGTGTTAAACATTGTGCCTGGTAATCCAGTTGAAATCATGTTAGGTGAGTTCGCTGATCAAGCAACGATTGCACGTGTTACACATGAAATGGGATTAGACCAACCAATTTATATTCAATATTTCAGCTGGTTAGGAAATATGCTTCAAGGGAACTTTGGAACATCATATTTCCAAAATAAACCAGTAATTGATATTTTAACAAGTTCATTTTTAGTAACGGCTAAGCTTGCTGGTATTGCTTATATATTAGCTGTTGTTTTAGGGGTAGTAGTAGGTGTTGTGGCTGCCGTTAATCATGGTAAATGGGTTGATTCGGTTTTAATGACAATTTCTGTATTTGGTATTTCAGCTCCCGCATTCTGGATTGCTATCATCTTACAAATTGTTATCTGTTTGAAATTTAATTTATTACCTTTATCAGGTATTGATAGTTTTAAATCATTTATCTTACCAGGTATTGCCTTAGGTACAAGATATGCAGCAAGTATTGCTCGTATTACAAGAACAAGTATGTTAGATGTTTTATCACAAGATTACATCCGTACAGCTGAAGCTAAAGGTTTAAAAGGTTGGGTTGTTACAATTAAACATGCTTTACGTAATGCGTTAATTCCAATTATTACAATTGCAGGATCTGATTTAGGAAACATCTTAACAGGATCTGTCTTAGTAGAATCTGTATTTTCAATTCCGGGAATTGGAAAAATGTTAGTAGATAGTATTAATACACGTGATTTACCAATCGTCCAAGGTGGCGTGATGTATATTGCGGTTATTTGTGTCATTATGTATTTAGTAGTTGATTTACTTTATACAGTAGTCGACCCAAGAATTCGTTTAGGAAAGGAGTCATCATAAAATGTTTAAAAAGAAAAAAGATCAAACATATCAAAGTTATTGGTCAATCAGTTGGAACATTTTCAAGAAAAATAAAGTAGCAATGGTATGTTTATTCATCGTTATTCTTTTATGCTTAATTGCTTTATTTGCACCATTGATTGCTCCTTATGATCCAAACAAACAAGTTCTTACAGATCGTTTAATGAAACCTTGCGGACAACATTGGTTTGGTACAGATGATTTAGGAAGAGATATTTTCTCAAGAATTATTTATGGATGCCGTGTTTCTTTAAGTGTTGGTATCATTTCACAAATTATCGCGACAGTTATTGGTTATACAATGGGTGTTTGTGCTGGATATTTTGGTGGAAAAGTAGATTCTGTTATTTCATTTTTAATTCAAGTATTTTCATCTTTTCCATTCTTATTATTTGCGATGGCAATCATGTTTGTTTTAGGACCAGGTTTAATTAACCTTTACTTAGCGCTTGGCCTTTTAGGTTGGGCTTCAACAGCCAGACTTATCCGTGGGGATGTTATGCGTCTTAAAAAGATGGAATACATCGATGCATGTAAAGTCAGCGGTGGAAATAGTTTTAGAATTATCATGAAACATTTATTACCTAACTGTTTATCAACATTAATCGTTACTGTAACATTAGGTATTCCAAATGCAATTATGTCAGAGGCATCATTAAGCTTCTTAGGTTTAGGTGTTAAAGCACCAATGGCAAGCTGGGGTTCAATGATTAGTTTTTCACAACCATATATTCGTAGTGCAACATACTATTCAGTAATTCCAGGTTTAGCTATTATTATTACAGTATTAGCGTTTAATATGTTAGGTGATGGATTAAGAGATGCGCTTGATCCAAAATTAAGATCGTAAAAAGGGGAAAAGATATGAGTGAAAATAAAGAATTATTAGAAGTCAAAGATCTTGGTATTACCTTCTTTACAGATCGTGGAGCGCTTCCTGCTGTACAAGAAGTAAGTTTTAATATCAAACCAGGAGAAACTTTAGGAGTTGTTGGAGAATCTGGTTGTGGTAAAAGTATGACAGCTTTATCATTAATGCAATTAATACCATCTCCTCCAGGTAAAATTACTGCTGGTGAAATTATGTATAAAGGAGAAGATTTATTAAAGAAATCTCCTAAAGAAATGAGAGATATTCGTGGTAAAGAAATCTCAATGATTTTCCAAGAGCCAATGACATCTTTAAATCCAGTTATTACTGTTGGAAAACAAATTATGGAAGCTGTTTTAACTCATGAAAAAATGAGTAAACAAGAAGCTAAAGAACGTGCTTTAGAAATGATTAAACTTGTAGGTATTCCAATGCCTGAAAAAGTATTTGCTTCTTGTCCTCATCAATTGTCTGGTGGGATGAGACAAAGAATCATGATTGCGATGGCACTTTCATGTAATCCATCATTATTGATTTGTGATGAACCTACAACAGCATTAGACGTAACAATTCAGGCAAAAATTATTGAATTAATCAAGAGCATTCAGGATGAAAAAGGTATTTCTGTTATTTATATTACACATGACTTAGGTGTTGTTGCGAAAGTTGCAGACTATGTCGCTGTTATGTATGCAGGCAGAATTGTAGAAAAGGGCAGAGTCAATGAAATCTTCTATGATCCAAGACATCCATATACCTGGGGATTGCTTGCTTCTATGCCTGATACAGATACAAGCAGTGAAAGATTGTTTGCGATTGCTGGTTCACCACCTGATTTAACAAACAGAATCAAAGGTGATGCATTTGCCCCTAGAAATCCATATGCATTAAATATTGATTTTGAATTAGAACCACCAATGTTCGATGTTGGCGGTCAGCATAGAGTTGCATCCTGGCTATGTGATCCAAGAGCTCCTAAAGTAGAGCTTCCAAAGGATCTGCAGGAAAAATTAGTGAAAATGAAGAAGGAGGCAGGATTAGCATGAGCGAAGCAAAGAAACCTCTACTTCACGTAGAAAATTTAAAGCAATATTTTAAGATTTCCAGAACATTTACGACTAAAGCTGTGGATGGTATTTCTTTCGATATTTATGAAGGAGAAACTTATGGTCTTGTTGGTGAGTCTGGTTCTGGTAAATCTACAACTGGTCGTAGTATTATTCGTCTATATGATCCTACGGATGGAAAAATTATCTTTGATGGAAGAGATATTTCTAAAAAATTGAGTAAAGAAGATGCCAGCTATCTTAGAACAAATATGCAGATGATTTTCCAGGATCCTATGGCATGTTTAAATCCTAGAAAGAAAGTAAAGGAAATTATTGCACAGGGGCTTGAGATTCATCATGTATGTTCTTCTCCAAAAGAAGTGGATGAAAAAGTATATGCAATTCTAGAAAAAGTTGGCCTTTCAAAAGAACAGGCAACTCGTTTCCCATCACAGTTCTCAGGCGGTCAAAGACAACGTGTTGGTATAGCTAGAGCGCTTGTTATGAATCCAAAATTAGTCATTGCGGATGAATGTATTTCTGCATTAGATGTTTCTATTCAGGCACAGGTTGTTAACTTGATGAAAGATCTGCAGGAAGAATTAGGAACAACGTATTTGTTTATTGCGCATGACTTGTCCATGGTAAAGTATATTTCTGATCGCATTGGAATTATGCATCTTGGACATATCGTTGAAACAGGTACTACGGATGAAATTTTTACAAATCCAATTCATCCATATACAAAATCTCTTCTATCTGCGATTCCTCATCCAAATCCAATCGTTGAAAAGAATCGTGTTGCGATTACGTATGACAAGGAAAAAGAAGGTGTGGATTATACTAAGGGTGTGCAGCACAAATTGACAGATACACATATTGTATTAGCAACAGATGAAGAATTTTCTAGATGGACGAAATAAAGAAATGAAAGATTCGTATGATTTGTACGGATCTTTTTTGTTATAATGCTGATAGAAAGTATTGAGGAAAATATCATGGCAATTACACTTGGGGTATCTGTTTACCCAGAACAGGAAACGATCGAACAAATCGATACGTATTTAAAGCTTGCGAGCAGTTATGGTTTTACAAAAGTATTTACAAGTATGTTTTCAATTGAAGGAAGCAAAGATGAAGTTGCACAGTATTTTAAGAATTTTACAGGTATTGCACATCAATACGGGATGAAAGTATCAAGTGACTGTAATACGAAATTCTTAGAAAAGATGGGTGCAGATGAATCAAATTTGTCTATTTTCAATGAAATGGGAATTGATTCCATTCGTATGGATCTTTGCTATTTTGATGAAAGAGATGCAAAACTGATCAATAATGCATATAACATTGGTGTTGAAATGTCTGCAGCATTTATTAAGCCAATTGATGAAGCAATTGCACGAGGAGCAAACATAGATAATTTAGTTTGTTGTCATAACTTCTATCCTGAAAGATATACTGGTGCAGATTTAGAATCTGTAATGAATGTAAATAATCACTGGAAAGAAAAAGGAGTCAAAGTAGCACAGTTTATTTCATCTAATGTAGAAGGTGCACATGGTCCTTGGCCAATTCAGGAAGGTTTACCAACAATGGAAGACCATCGATGGATGTCTGTGGATGATCAGGTTAGACATTGCTTAGCAATGGGAAATGTAGATGAAATTATTTTTGGTAATGCATTTGCTTCCAAAGAAGAATTTGAATCAATTCAGCGTGTCATGAATCTAGTTTATGTAAATATTCCAAAAAAAGAAGGGATTGGTCCTTTTGCGGACTATATTCCTCATGGAGAATTAAAACGAATTCCATTTAAAATTGAAATGGCAGAGGGAGTAACGGATCTAGAAAAAGAGATTCTGTATTATGAAGCTCATACAGCAGGTGAATATCTGTACTATATGATTCGTGATCGCTGGACACGTATTCTGTATCATAATACGAGTATTCCTTGTAGAAAGAATGACAAGGCTATGTTTCATAGAGGTGATGTAGTAATTGTGAATGATAACTGTAAACATTATCATGGTGAACTGCATATTGTCTTAAAAGATACACCAAATGATAATCAGAAGAATTATATTGGTCATATTCCAGCTGATGAAATGTGCCTGCTTGAACATTTTAAGTCAGGTACTGCATTCTGTTTTGAAAAAGAATAAATATATTTCATGATGAAAGATAAGATTTGTACAGTAAAAAACTAGTACAGTCTTATCTTTTCTTGTGCGGATTGATTCTGGCTATAAAAAGATCTAAACTACTTATATATGACAAAAGTATTAGGATCAAAAAGAATCTTTTCAGACATTACTGATGATGAATGTATGGAATTTTTAAACTCTGTCAGTAGTATTGTTCAGATTGATGCATATCAGCAATTAAAAAACTACACACATCATTACTATACAACGCGTTACCAGCATTCTTTAAATGTTGCCTGGTATTCATATTTGATGTGTAAGAAACTGCATCTAAATGCGGTTAGCTGCGCACGTGGTGCGATGATGCATGATTTCTATCTATATGATACACATGATGCTAAATATGCTAAAAAACATATTCAGACTCATCCTTCGATTGCATTAAAAAATGCACAGAAGTATTTTATATTAGATCCAGTTGAAGTGGATTGTATTATTCATCATATGTGGCCGCGAGTGAAAGGAAAGCCAAGAACAAAAGAGGGGTACATCGTAACGATTGCTGATAAATATGCAGCAAGTCTTGAAGTATGCTCTCATCCTTTCTATGCTTTACCTGCGTATTTTAAAAAGATATTTTAATTGCATTATGAGTATTAAAAAAGTTTATTATCATTTACCAGGATTATTTGAATTCTATGATTTTTATAAAAAGTTTCTGCCATTGTATAGAAATAAAAGACATTATTTTTTTGATTGGTGTGAAATAGGTTCTATCTATGGTTCACCAGCAGATTGTATCTGGTCAGGAGGAAGAATCAGTTATGTAAATCACGATCCTGATAAAGTGTTTACTTTTATGAAAGATTTCAATATATCAGCAAGACTGACGTTCAGTAATTCAATGATTCGGCAGGAACATTTAAGTGATTTGCGATGCAATGAATTATGCAGGTTATTATCTGAAGTTGACGGAAATGGTGTTATTGTTCATTCAGATATATTATTGAATTATTTAAAATGACTTTTGGCGTATGCATCAAAATGGATACGCTGTCTATCCTGCATGCCGAGGA
>OGYL01003100.1_pt1 | contig 11046 bp, 10 predicted proteins | sample 1576541 | NCBI WGS metagenome assembly OGYL01 (sample SAMEA3541551, study PRJEB24748) | human gut metagenome | biome: human gut; feature: human-associated habitat; material: faeces | place: China | collected 2012 | reverse complement strand
TTTCGCTTAGCTTTTCTTCTAAATCCTCACCTGTAACATAGGGAACAAACTCCCGTTTTATCCACCCCGCGTCAGATACGGGAAACCATTTACCATTATGATAAAACACCAGCCCCAAATCGCCAACGGTGTAAAATGTGGTCTGCGCTGGCGAAATATAAAACGCAACCGTGTTATCACCTGTCATGATGGGAGCATAAAAATCTTTCGAATAACCTCCCGGCTGATTGTAGGTTGTGTCACATAAATATTCGTGACTGGCCGTGTAGATATAGGCTACAGGGGAGTCAGGATTCGTAAAATATTCAGATAATTCAGGGTGGTTGTCTATGCCGTTTTGAAAATTATATACGCTGCCGTCACCATAAATGTCATCGAAATATTCGTCAAAACTTCCTACAAGCAATTCACTGTGTGCGCTGTTGCTAAATATGCCGCCTGTTTTCAGGCAGTAAATATCCCCCTCCCCGGCACTCTCTGGCAAATCGGAAAACGTGTTTACCTCGCCTTTCACTGCCAGCTTACCCGAAACCAGCGCGTCCGTCTCCGTCTTTGTATAAACGCTGTCTGCGTCCGCCTTTTTCTCCAAATCCTCCAAAAAAAATTCCGGCGAAATCCTGTCCCAACATAGGCTGTTCCAAACATACAGCCCGCCGTTCATCTTTAATCCCCGTTCTTTACACACATAAAACCGAAAGCTGCTGTCCGTACCCGGCCGAGCGCTGTAGCCGTTTAACCCATTCAGCGGCTTTGCTACCGCCACACCGCGATACATTGCCCCCCAAAAACTTCCGTCCGGGTTGTATAAATATGCTTCATATGCGTCTTCCATGTTTTCATAGGCGAGAACATAGTCAGAATACGCAGTAACAAATCCACTGGAAAGTTCAAATTCGCCGGTCGTTCCGTGTTCTTCAAACAGCTCCATCCCGCCTACAACCTGCGCACACGGCTTGCTAAACTGCCGCTCGCTCTCCACAATATATACATCGCCAACATTCTTCGAATCAGGCAAAGAATCCAAATCCGAAACCGTCCCCCGCAAAACAAAATGCTTCTCCAGCTCCGGCAATCTCTCTTCCGGAATTTTCCCATTTCCGTCCATCAGCTGAAATCCATAAACCTGCAAACTGCCTTCTACATCGTTTACGCCCTCGCCAAGCTGAATACAGTTCACACGGTCCGCACCATGCGTCCTTTGCGCCGCCAAAGCGCCGTCACCGCCGGAAAAGCCCTTTCCCGCAACGGCGTTTCTTCCCACCGCGCCGCCGTAGTTATACGCTTTCGCGCTCATACCAACACCGGCCCCGGCATTCGCTTCGGCGTTTAACCCTGCCGCAAATCCGCCGTTTTTCGACTTTGCACCTTTGCCAATGCTTACCGCTGAGTCCTCCGAAACCGCGTCCAATCCCCCAACAAAACCGCCCCCGGCCGTCTGCCTGTCGGCTTTTTCGCTTAGCTTTTCTTCTAAATCCTCACCTGTAACATAGGGAACAAACTCCCGCCAAACCTCTTCTTTATAAGGACAAATCCGAAACTTTATGTTTCCGTCACTCTCAATGAAAGTCTGACGGCAGCCTCCCCCCTGGGTATCGTTTCCGTTTACAATTACATAAGTTGTCTTTGTTCCGCCGTCACCAGGAACACGATATTGATACAAACCATCTTGAAACAGCCAGTCCAAAATGAAACTTAAATTTTCTTCCTCAATCAGCCCCAAATCCTGAAACGGCTCTCCTGTGTCGCCTTTATCGCCTTTGTCTCCCTTTTCTCCGCGAAGGTCCGACAAATCCGACCACGCATTTCCGTCCCAAATCACCATTTTGTCTGTCGATATAATTTTATAAATGTCGCCATAATCAGGGGCAGCCGGCAAACCGGCCGGGCTGTTTACACTGCCTTTAAAGTTATATAAATACCCAGCACCGAAACCGCCCTTTCGTTTCGATAAATTCCCAATAGACATATGAATCTTCCCCTCCTAATTTAAAAGCACCCTCACACAAATAGAACAGGCGTCGCCGTTATTTACAATTTTAATTCCCGATATCGTTTTATTCAAATCATCATTGGGCGCGATTTCTTGCCACAAGGCTTTGTCATCCTGCGGCTTCGCGCTCAGGGTTGCAAAAAGCGTCACATCGCCATCACAAACCCATCCAATATCTCCTACGCCGCGCTTATTCGCTGACACCTGCGGTAATTTTAAAATAATTACCTCACCGGCTGCAATCGTGCGCTCAAAAACATAATTAAAGGCGTTTGTTACCCTTTTAAATTCTTCCATCCTCTACACCCCTTTTGAAAACTGAATTTCTGCAATATAATCTTCGCTGCTTTCTCCGTAGCGCACAGAACAGGAAACCGCTTTTTCATATCCTGTTAGCACAAACAGCGTTACGCCGGCGTCATCTTGAAAGGTAAGCGTTTCAATCCCACCAGCCAACAGTTCGTCAAGCTCTACAGACTCGGTCTGCTCAGAAATTCTAACCGAAAGCAGCCAGCCGTTGGGCCTGCCCTCTTTAAACAACTTCTGCTCCACCGGCGGCCTGCACAGTTTCGTTGTACCGTTTACAAATTTAAGTTTCATAAAAATCTCCATTCCGCCGCCCTGCGTCGGCACAAATAGTTTTGAAATTTCTCTTATCAGCAGGGCAAAGGAATGATAAGAGATTTTTTTGCCCATGTGCGTTTCCGAAGCAACGCTGAGGAAAAAATCGCACGGGCATTTAAATCCGCCGGAGGCATAATGTGAAAGGAACTTTCACGTTAATTTTCCTTTCCTTTCTCAACCGCTTCCACATCTATAAAACATTCATGTGTTTGCGTAGCCCTCGCCGTAATGCGGGTTATATCTTCCAAAGCAATCTTACGTTCCAAACCATTTGCAGAAATATGAATCAGCGCTTCATTCGGAATAAATGCAAAAGCATCCGGAAACGGCATAACCGCTTGAAAATGAACAACACCTTTTACCACTTCCAGCCGGGACGCAGGATAAGAAATCCCATTCATAACCACAGCCGAAGTCGCTTGCAGCAAATCCTGAATCATACACTATACACCCTCATCCACCAGTAATCAAACACATACCGAATTCTGTCACGAAACAGTTTTGCGGCAAACGGCGCACCGCTATATACATTCGACAAAATTGTGTCCAGTTCGTCCTCTAAATCTGATTTATGCAAAAGTTCATCTTTTGTCAGACTATTTGCCACATGCAGCATAACCCGAACCGGCTTTGCCAGATAATCAGCATAAATGTCCTTGCCAATATCGTCCTCTGTAAAGGAATACAACCCAGAACTTATCTCACCAATCATACTACTTGCCATCCACATGGCATACCGATTGATCGAATCAAAATCTTTCCACGTAACATCAACCGGCTCACCAGATGTCTTTTCCTGTCCGTTTTGATAAGAAAACCCAATCAAAGCGTGCAAAACATCCGTCGTTTTCGTGTAGGCTCCAACATCAGAGCAGCGAAAATCCCACACCTTGTAATATGAAACGTCCGCCGCATTGTCAAAATATACAGTTATTTCTCCGTTTGCGCCCTCAGAGCGAAACGTAAGATAGCCCAAATCCCGGGCCTCGTTTAAATCTACCCATTTGTTTTCCCGCGACAGCGGCCAAAGCCAAATTTCGGTCTTCCGCGCGGAAACAATCCCGCTGACATACAGCGTAATACTGTCCGGCGTGCTTCCATATTGCTGCAGCATCACGCTTTCCTCTGCCATAAAACCACCACCTCACGCAAACACAGCAACCAGACGGTTCGTGCCCCACGTAATATTACAGTCCGAAAAATCCCAATCACCAATTGCTTTCGTTTTATTGGTATTTCCGCCCGTCGGTTCGCAGCCAATGTTTAAAGTAGAAGCAACGTTCCGAATATAGGTTGCGCCAGACGCCTGAAAGATTTCACATCTTTTTTCAGGTTCCCCAAAACTGGTAGTATAATAAAAATCAAGCGAACCTTTATTCCCGTTCAGTTCCACATAAGTGCCATATCCGTCGCTTTCTGAAGACATAAAACTCTGAATCGTATGGCCGCGAAGCAACCCCGCCTTAATCTTGTCCGCTGTAATGCTGTCGCTTACAATCAAACTGCCGTCTATCTTCACACCGCCAAGATAGTAAAATCCATCGGCATTTTGTTCAAAATAGGTCCTAAGCCCATCGTCAGGATACTCCTGCCACTCGCCCATTAAATCGTTAAAGTAATATCTCACGCCTTCATATTCACATACCATCGTTTTTTCCAAATCAGACGTGTTGCCGGCTGTCGGCATTTCATTTAATGTAAAGCTGGTTGTTATCGTCTTTGTCACCCTGGAATAAATCTTATCCGCCTGAACAGAAAGCTCCGACATGCTCTCTCCCAACGCTGACACCGACAGTTTAATTTCTTTTGCCGTCATGGAAAATTCCGACTTAAAGTTCTCAGCTTCTTTTCTAAAAGACCCGCTGAAATTATCAAAATCTATGTTTTGCAAAGCGTCTTCAAAAATGCGCTTTAGCCGCGCCAAGCTGTCTTCCTGCTCCTGCACCTTAGCCCTAAGCGCTTTAAAATCCATTTGTTCAATGGGAATATTTTGTTGCGCCATGAAACAGCTCACCTCCTGCAGTCGTAAAGCTTTCCAGTCCATAAATCTTTACATAACCCCTGCCTTCAAACCGAAGCTTTAATGCATAATTCGCCGTCATGCGCGGCTTTACGCGAACAGGAAACAAACCATATCTTCCGCCGGAATCGTAAAGTAGATGTGAAGTTTCTTCCTCAAATGCTTCATTGTCATAAAGGGCCCAAACCTTAAAATATGCATTTTGCTGTGCATAAACCGTCATTTGCAGTTTGCGTAAATGCTTCACTGAAACCGTGGCTGAACCGTCAAAAAGCGTAGATAAATCGGTCTCAGCCGCCCAGGCAACATCACTGTAACTCTCTGTGTCAATCCGCCGCAAACTGTTGTCAGAAAACAGGGCATACATGCCGTGCTTTCCCTTTGTAAAACATAAAATGTCACAGTCTGTTTCGCGCTCCGACCACTGACCAACCTCCGTGTCATACACAAAAAACCGCTTTTTATACTGACCGTCCGTGCAGAAAAGATAATAAAACCTGCCGTCCGAACCGCTTACGGCGTCAATAAACCGGTCAATTCCCAACGGATTTCCAATGTCTCTGGGCCTTCCGCCGGTATATACGTTCACCGCATCTTTTGATACAAAAATCAGCATACCGCCGGCAATGGCAATAGAACGGTGGTCAATGGCGCCCGTTTCATAAATGTCCTGAATGCGAAACGGATTTTTGTTGTTATAAATTTCGTGCATAAAATCTTCTTTAAAGCATACAACATGGTTTTCATAAAGGGCAATTCCGGTAAAAACCCCGCCGGATTTTGTGTTAGACCCCGCCGCAGAACTCCACGCGTTTGCTTCGTTTATGTCTGTCGCAGTGTCGAGCTGCCACGCAGCATAGTTGTTAAAACAAGAAGCAAACACATGGGTGTCATTCACGCCAAACACGCGGGATTGATGCACCACGGCATATTTTAAGTCCGGCATGGCAGGATTCATGGTCAAATACCAGCCTACTTCTTCTACTGTGTCCCCGCTTTCATAATCATACCGCTCCCCGTTCTCATACCGATACACATAGTCGTTATATAAATTTCTCTGATACTTCGTCTTGTCCGCTGAGGCGTCCGGCCGCCAGTCATATGTATTTTCATAAAATCCAGTTACGCTGTCCCCTTTTGCTAAATTCAGCACCTCGTCATACCGGTATGGACGCTGGGTGCTTGTCCGCTTGTAGTAAAGCTTACTCTGCTTTGGGTCATATACGGAATCCTTCGTCTTTTGATACCCGTCGTTATAAAAGGTTTCAACCGGCATGTTTAATTCTGACAACACAAAATAACCGTCCCCGCCGTTTTGCACAAAGCAGTTTTCTTTTTTGTCAAAAACATAATATGCTTTTTTACTCCCGTTTTTATAACAATACATACAGTCCGTGTCCGTGATATCCCCCGCCTGATAAGCCGTGTCCGGGTCCTCGCGAACCGTTGTAATTCGATAGGGCATAGACACTCTGTCCGGCAGAACAATCAGCGTATTTTGAAACCTCCCTGTCACACTGTCCGTCACGTCAGAATACGTGTTAAACTGAAACATGGTCCGCGGCGCCTGTTCCTCTAAAGAATCGTCATACCCGCCCGCAATTACGCCCGTATGCTGATTGCAAACGTCCCCGTCTGAATCAAATTCAAAATAATCAACCCGAAGCTCGTTTACCTCCTTAAGGGGTGAACCCGGCTTATATACTACGGCTAAAAAGTTACCAAAGGCGGCCGCAGTAATCACCTCGGCATTTTCTTCTGAAATAAATTCCCGCATTGCCGGCGGCAGGAATTCTTCCGGTGCGGGCGAAGGCGTCAAACAGGGCGCCTCCTTCGTAGAAATGTTTTTTTCGAACGATAATACCCCGCTATTTACAGTGTGCCTTAAATTCATACCGGAAAAATCCATTTTAACAGTTCCATATGTTTTCACATCTTCCGGAATCGCGGTCATAAGATACTGAAATTCCCGCTCCTTTTTCTTTGCCATAAAATCCCTTCCTTTTTTACTGGGATAAACTTTGCTTTGCTACAATCCAAAAACGGGCGTATGCATTTGTATATATGCTTTAAAATTTTCAAGCTGTGCATTGTAAACGCCAAGCCAGTTCGCGGCATGGGCATACTCGCCTGCCAGCATATAAATTTCACCCCGCACTTTCGCGCGAATCAAATCCATAAAAAATACAGGCAAATGAATATTTCCTCCGGTTATAACATTGTTTTCGCCAATTGCGCGAATCACAGGACGCACAAAATATGTAATTTTTAATTCCTGCGGCTTTTCTTTCACATGAATCCGAAGCTTACCGCTTTCTTTACAATAAGAATGAAGAAAAATACTGCTCGACGTCAAATTTGTCTCAATCAGTTGTATTTCATCTGAAAAAACACAGTGAATATCCTCATAACAAATTGGGGCCTCGTTCTCTCCCACAGGCAAAGAAGAAAGGTCAATCGCTTCATTGCTTAAATTCCGTCCGGCAACGCAAATGTTAGCCTGCTCGCGGATAACCTCGCTGTATAACAGCTGTTCCACCGTATTCATGCAATCAACATATACGAAGCGCGGCATTGGCACAGCAATGTCTATTTCGTCCATAAGCTGATTGATAAAATTATCTGCGGAAATACCACTGTCAAACATTTTAATCACGTCCCTTTTTTACACTTCTGCCTTTCGCATTTTTGTTCCAATACAAAAGGTATGCCATATCAGCTTTTCTCAAAAATTCGCTTTTTGCCGCGCCTGTGGTATCGCCGCCTGACAAAAATACAATGTTGTCCACAATGGCCGGACCGTAAGCTTCCAAAACTCCAGCGTCATCTTTAAGTTCACTTACCTTTTTTTTACCGCCATCGGTAAACACCAATTTTGCCACGTCCTGATACTTCGTTGCAAGCTCGTCAATTGTGTCATTTAAATAATGAAAAAATCGTCTTTGTTCCAATGATACACGCAAATTTACCTTTTCAAATAGTTCAAGCGCCGTCAAAACAATCACCTCACTCGTCGGGACAAGCGTCACTCGGTTCAAGTTTTTTTACAAAAAAAACTTTCACTCCGTTCTGCTGTCCCTCAGCCATCAACGCTTGCCAATCACACTTCGCCTTGCTCGTGCTCTTGGAGCGTTTTGACATGGGCGCTATTCGCAAAATTAAAAATTTTGATAGCGCTCCATCTATCCCACAAGGCGCAAGCCGCCTTGTGGGAGCCCTGACGCTTCGCGTCTTTACAAAGTCCACTTCGCTCAACTTTGCTATCGCAAAGTTGAGCACGTTCCCTTGTCCTTCCTTCTCCCCACAAAGCACAAATCGCTTTGCACCCCTTCGGGCACAGGCGGGAGCCCTATTCGCGCTTTGCTCAGGGGCATTTCACCCGTTCCCTGCTACATGCGGGAACCCTCATTTCTGGTTCAGCAAGTGTCCCGCGCTTGCTGTGGGGCGCAAGTCTCTTAATCAGAGAGCTTTAACCTTACACAGCAAGCGCCGAAATCTTAGTTGCAGTTATAAATTCTTACACAGCCGCCCGGATTTGTGCAAATTAAATCGCCATAGTTACACAAAAGCGCACGGTAAACACTCTGATTTTCCATCAGATTGAAAATACCGCCGCCCTGCAGGTCTGCAAAATTCCACTCCTGTGTGTGCAGCTCCATCGCTTTTGATTCAACGCCCCAAATTTCACCGGCGGGTACAAAAGATTCATTCACAATGTCCACTTCAGTGTTGCCAAAAATAAACTTAATTGCTTTAAATCCGCCGGTAATGGTCTTAGACATCTCCTCGACGCGAATATTGTTTGTCCTCAAATAGTCAATGTACGCGTCATATGCGTCATCACCGCAAAGAAGCATGTCAATATTACTGTTTTTGTCATTTTTTGCAATTCTTAATGCCTTTGTAATCGTTCCATCCTCAATGGTGTCTCCTGCATCAACCGCCACAGGATAAAGAAACGGATTTGAAGCCTTTGTAATACCATAAAGAGATGTTACATTGTTATCAAATATCGCGCCTAAACCTGTAATTTCCCGTTTGTAAGAATTCTGAACAGTAATAAAACCAGCGGTCAACGTCATCGCATCACCAGAAACAGTAATTGTTTTATTTGTTCTGTCAACACTGACAATTCTTCTTCCTGCGCCGCCGCTTACCGGAGAAGTTCCGCCCGTGGCGTAGATGTCAATAATCAATCCCTCTTTTAAATACTTCGTATCCGCTACGGTAATGATATTGCCCGCCGTATCCAGCTTGCTAATTGTCGTTAAAACACCGGTTCCATTGCCAAACAACGCACGTCCAACGTTCCATTTTGCCGTTTCATACGCCCCTTTTACCTCAACGTCCAGCGCGTTCGCCATTGCGCCTGCTGTGTCGGTCAAACGAACCGCTTTCGCGGAAATGGCAATGTTTACATACATGTCCTTGGCGTTGGTTTCAAACCGCTCGAACCGCACACCGCCGGAAGCGGGCGTTGCTTTCCCCTCTTCGCCAAAGCCAAATCCGCCGGAAAGTCCCACCGGCGCACTTGCTACAATTTTGTTCGACTTACAGGGAATTTTTTTAATTTTCCCTAAAAGCGCACTGGGCTCAACCCCAAGCTGGTTTCTCCAAACAGGCAAATAGTTTTCTTTCAGTGCCTTTTCAAATGTGATTAAATTCTGCATATCCTTCTTTTTCCTCCTTAAATTTTTATGGTCTTACACACCAAACATCTTTTTTGTACGTTCCGATGCGTCTTCCCATGATTTTGGTTTTTCTTTTATATTCAGTGCCGCATTCACAGCGCCGTGAGAGGCAGACATGGGGGGCACTTGCTGATTTTGTTTCACGTCAGAGAGTCTCTTTTTCTCAATTAATTCCTGAAATTCAGGGTTTTCCTCATAAAGCCGCATGAAATCCTCCGCAGTGGGCTCCTTTTGCGGCGTGTTAATCGCGTTTACGCCTCTTGCAATGGAAAACGCCGTGATGTACTTTTCATCAATCGGTATGTCGTCGCCGCGCAAAGCCGCATTATTTTCAATAATGCGGTCCATCTGCGGAATTAATTCTTTTATTCCCTCAAGCTCCGGCACTTTTGACAGCGCGTCAATCACCGCCGTTTTTTCGCGTTCCAATCTTCCGCGTTTAGCTTCTTCCACAAAGGGCGAAAGCTCGTCCATAACGCCGCGCTTTACATATTGCGCCATGGCTTCCGCATATTCGTCCTGCTGTCGTTTCATCTCTGCTTCATCGGCGAACGCCAGCGATGCAAGGTCAATCACAGGCTTTTCATAAACCTCGCCCACAATGGACTCCTTTTGCTGCTCGTTCATTTGCTGCATCTGATTTTTCAGTGCGCCGAACCCCTCCTGAAGCTGGCTGTTCTGCTGCATAAGCTGACTATTTTGTTCCCTGAGCTGCTTTAATTGCTCATTCATGTCAAGCGCTGCCTGCGCCGCCATTTCCGCCGAATTCACTGCATCGTCTAAAACCGCCTTTGTCTGTGCAGTTTCTATTTCCTTGTCTTCTCCAGGCTGTAAATCCTGCGGAATATCGTTTTCTCCCTCATCCGTCATAGCACTCTCCGGCTGTTCGCTCAATTCCTGTTCCCCATTACTGCTTCTCGGCAGTTCCTCAAACAATTGCTGCGTCTCTTGCCTCGCAGTATCAAATTCAGTTTCCATTCGTAATCATTCCTTTCATCTCGTCGGGACAAGCGTCACTCGGTTCAAGTTTTTTTACAAAAAAAACTTTCACTCCGTTCTGCTGTCCCTCAGCCATCAACGCTTGCCAATCACACTTCGCCTTGCTCGTGCTCTTGGAGCGTTTTGACATACCCTTTCAGGGCACACAGTGGGCGCTATTCGCAAAATTAAAAATTTTGATAGCGCTCCATCTATCCCGCAAGGCCTCCGCCTTGCAGGAACCCTATTCGTTCTTCCTGCTGCTTTTGCGCCAAAGCCTGCTTATGCTGCCTTAAATGGTCTTCTAACGCCTGTGCATACTCTTTTTTTCTCATTTTCAGTACCTTAAAATCCATCTGCAAAATATACCTCAAATGCTCCTCAATGTGAATTTCATGGTCGTCAAATTCCGAAACCTCCGGCAAAACGCCGTTTTCAAAAAATACATTTTCCCGTTGTGCCGACTGCAGCTGCAACAGGTTGATGTTCATAATTTCCGAATAATTCCCAACCTTCATAAACTCCAACGCCCGCTGTTTCACCCGTTCCGGAATTTTTCCCGTGCTGTCCGTAAACAGCCCCATGTTAAAGGCGTCAAAAAAACGCTGCTTCTGCATATCTTCACTCATTAACAGTTCGTTTTCCGTAACATATTCCACATCAAAGCTTGTAATATCCTCACCGGAAAAAACAAGGGCGTTTCCAATTGCGTTTGTGCCAACATAATTCACAATTCGTTTCGT
>OGYL01003099.1_pt1 | contig 11048 bp, 8 predicted proteins | sample 1576541 | NCBI WGS metagenome assembly OGYL01 (sample SAMEA3541551, study PRJEB24748) | human gut metagenome | biome: human gut; feature: human-associated habitat; material: faeces | place: China | collected 2012 | reverse complement strand
AACGTGCAAAGGAACTTAAGGCTAAGCAGGTTAAACACGTTCCGGCCGCTCGTCCGACAGAATCGAGCGAATCTGCTCCAGCTTGAAGCCGAGTCCTTTGAGAAAAAGGATGACCCGCATCCGCTCGACCTCTGCAGTCCCGTACAGCCTTCGGCCGCCGTCGCTGATCTCATTGGGAATCAACAGACCTTTGGCGTCGTAGTACTGCACGGTTCGCACACTCACACCAGTGAGTGTGGCGATGTCCCCTGTGGTGTATCGGCTGTCCGTTTCATCGTCCATCGACATGGCCTAACCTCCTTTCACCAAGCAATATGCCGCATTACGCAACGTCACAAGCAACATATGACGCAACGTCGACCACAAAACCTTCACATATAAGCGGACTGTAGAAAGACATCCGACCATCGCAATTGCGCACTGGTTCACAGTGAACACCCCGAACCAGTTAGACGGCAGAACAGAATTACAGCCACACCTGTTCTTCAGGCTTTACCTCGCCGACCGCATTGGCCACACGTATGGCATCATTCCGACTCAATCTACCGGCGAATCCCTGTAGATCCGACCGGCGGAACCGCACCAGCTGCGCGCAGCGAGCGGTCGTCAGATGGGTAAGCCCGGCATGCTCATACTCGGGCAGTTGCACATCGCCCGCCCCATGCCAAGTTGGATTGCTGGTCAGTTTCACAGCCACTCCACCGTCGTCGTCGGCTTGTATGACGATGGCGGCCACGTATGGTTGCGTGATTTCGTCGGATCATCCTCGAACCGCACCCGCATGCGATACACGTCGAAGACATGCAGTTGCTCCGGAACCGGCATCAATTCCGGAATATCATGATTATTCGGCGGAATACGATACTTCCTCTTGGGCCTATACGGGCACCAAGGATCATCCCAAGCGCGCGCTCATCACCGGCAGCTATTCCCACGCGGACGGCTACGTCATGAACGAGCACCTGCGCGCCAAGTACGAGACCATCCGCGCCAAGGAAAAGCGCGGGAGCCTCCTCTGGGTGCTCGACAAGACGAAGACCGCCATGGGCGCGCGCAATCTGCGCGCGTGGCTGACGCGCCCGCTGCGCGATGTTGCGGCCATCGAGCGCCGCCTCGGCGCGGTCGAGGCGCTGACGAAGAACACCGTCGCGCGCGAAGAGCTGATTCTATCGCTCTCCGGCATCAGCGACATGGAGCGTCTCATCGGCCGCATTGCCTACGGCACGGCGGGCGGGCGCGACTTTGCGTCGCTGCGCAACTCCATCGAGCGCATCACGGAGGTCAAAGCCCAGCTTACGGCGTTCACGACGGGCAGGCTGCATGAGTTAGACAACGAGCTCGACACGCTCGCCGACGTGGCGCAGAGCATCCGCGACACGCTCATCGACGAGCCGCCGTTTTCCGTGCGTGAGGGCGGCTTCATCCGCAAGGGCTACAATGCCGAAGTCGACCGCCTGCACAAGATTTTGTCGGGCGGCAAGGGGCTTCTCGCCGACATCGAGACGCGCGAGAAGGAGAAGACCGGCATCCGCACGCTGAAGATCGGCTACAACAAGGTCTTCGGCTACTATATCGAGGTCTCGAATTCGTTCAAGGACCTCGTCCCCGACACTTACATCCGCAAGCAGACGCTCGTGAACGGTGAGCGCTACATCACCGAGGAACTTAAAAACCTTGAGCAGGAGATTCTGACCGCGGGAGATCGCGACAAGGCGCTCGAATTTGAAATTTTCACTGCCCTGCGCGAATCCGTCACCGCCGAGAGCGTGCGCATCCAGCGCGCGGCGGGGCTCATCGCCGAGCTCGACACGCTCTGCTCGCTCGCGTCCGTCGCGGTGAACAACAACTATTGCCGTCCGAGCGTGGACGACAGCGGCGTCATCGAAATTCACGACGGCCGCCACCCCGTCGTCGAGCGCGTGCTCAAGGACGCGCTCTTCGTCCCGAACGACACCTATATGGGCGAGCGCGAGGACCGCGCCGCCATCATCACCGGCCCCAACATGGCCGGTAAGTCGACCTACATGCGTCAGGTCGCGCTCATCACGCTCATGGCGCAGATCGGCTCGTTCGTGCCCGCCAAGAGCGCGCGCATCGGCGTGGTCGACCGCATCTTCACGCGCATCGGCGCGAGTGACGACCTCGCCGGCGGCCAGTCGACCTTCATGGTCGAGATGACCGAGGTGAGCGAGATACTGCATCAGGCAACGCCACGCTCGCTGCTCATTCTCGACGAGATCGGCCGCGGCACGTCGACGTTCGACGGCATGAGCATCGCCCGCGCGGTGCTCGAATTCTGCGCCGACCCGAAACGCTTAGGTGCCAAGACGCTGTTCGCCACGCACTATCACGAGCTCACGGAGCTTGAGGGCATTCTTCCCGGCGTGAAGAATTACAGCATTTCCATCAAAAAGCGCGGCGACGAGCTCATCTTCCTGCGCAAGATCGTCCCCGGCGGGGCAGACCGCAGCTACGGCATCGAGGTCGCAAAGTTAGCGGGACTTCCGAACGAGGTCGTCAAGCGCGCGAACGTCATCTTAAAAGAGCTGGAGCAGGGCGGCGCGTATCAGGCAAAGCCCCGCGAGGAGACCGAGCAGGTCAGTCTCGACGCGATCGGCGAGGCTGAGGCGCTCGCGGCCATCCGCCGCGCCCAGCCGGACACGATGTCCCCCATCGAGGCGATGCAGCTCCTCTACGAGCTCAAGCAGAAGCTTTCGTAATTTCCCCGGAAAAGAGGTCTCCCCATGGCAAAAAAGAAAACCGCCTCCGGCGGCATGAACCGCACCGAGCGCGTCGCCGGAACGATCTTCTTCCTCGTCTATCTTCTGGTGATGCCGCTTTTGGCAACAAGAATATTCGACCTTCTGGAGGTCGTGCTCGACACCACCATCAACGATTCCCTGCGCAATGTGCTCTATTACTACACGCTCTTCGCCGTCACAGTGCTGCTGTTCCACTCGTATCTGGCGCACACATCGGGCCGGTTTTTAGACAACCTGAACCGCTCGCTTTCAACGCTTTTATTGGGACTTCTCGTCTTCTACGGCGCGAACGAGCTCATATTCCGCGTGTGCAACGTGCTTTTTAACAGCCGCACGAACTTAAACGACATGACCATCGCCGCGCAGGTGGCCTCCGCCCCGCGCATGACGACGCTGATCGTCGTGCTGCTCGCGCCGTTTGTGGAGGAGGTGCTCTTCCGCGGCCTCGTGTTCGGGTGTCTCAAAGAAAAGAGCAGAATATTCGCCTATATCCTCTCCTGCGCGCTGTTCGCGTTTTTACACGTGTGGACGGCGGCGGTGTCCAACTGGGACTTAGGCTATCTCATTTTGATGCTGCAATACCTTGTGCCCGGCCTTGTGTTCGCCTGGGCGTATGAGCATTCGGGCACGCTGTGGACGTCGATCCTGCTCCACATGCTCGTCAATGCCCTTTCCCTTTTCACCATCGCTTCCTAAAAGGAGGAAATCAATGCCCCATATTCAGCAATTATCGCCGCATGTCGCCGACCTCATCGCCGCGGGCGAGGTGGTCGAGCGCCCTGCGAGCGTTGTCAAGGAGCTGCTGGAAAACGCCATTGACGCCGGCGCGCAGAGCGTGACGGTGGAGATGAAAAACGGCGGCATGACCTATCTTCGCGTCAGCGATGACGGCTGCGGCATCGCGCCAAGCGAGCTGCCGACGGCTTTTCTGCGCCACGCGACGAGCAAGCTGCGCACGGCGGAGGATTTGGCCGCCATCGGCACGCTGGGCTTTCGCGGCGAGGCGCTCGCGGCGATCTCTTCCGTTTCTCGGCTCGACATTTTCTCGCGCGAGCGCGGCGCGCTCAGCGGAGCAAAGCTCCACCTGGAGGGCGGCGTCCCCGGCACGGTCGAGGATGCGGGCTGCCCCGAAGGCACGAGCATCATCGTGCGCGACCTCTTCTACAACACGCCCGCGCGCTTAAAGTTTATGAAGCGCGACAGCGCGGAGGCCACGGCCATCGCGGGCCTTGTCGCCCACCTTGCGCTCTCGCATCCGGAGGTGTCGTTCAAGCTCATCAAGGACGGCACGCAGACGCTTTTGACCCCCGGCGACGGCGCGCTGCGCTCCGCCATTTACGCCTCTCTCGGGCGTGAGTTCACGCTCTCGCTCCTTGAGGTCAAGGGCGCGGACGGCGACATGGGCGTCACGGGCTTTGTGACCTCGCCCATCGCCTCGCGCGGCACGCGCGGCATGCAGACGTTTTTCGTCAACGGGCGGCTCGTCAAATCCCAGCTTCTCACCGCCGCGCTCGAAGAAGCGTACTCCAACCGCATGATGAAGGGCAAGTTCCCCGGCTGCGTGCTGCTCGTCGAGCTGCCGCGCGACATGGTGGATGTGAACGTCCACCCCGCCAAGACCATCGTGAAGTTCGTGGGCGAAAAGCGCGTGTTTGATCTCGTTTACCACGCGGTCATGGCCGCGCTCGACAAGCGCGAGGAGGCCGAGCGCCCCCAGCCGAAGCCCGCGTCTCAAGTACAGAATCCGCGCGGCGATTTCTTCGCCAACATGACCTCGCAGCAGTACCGCGAGAGCCGGAAGACGGCGGAAAAGCCCGCCTATACACCTGCCAGTGCGCGTCCCGTGTCCGCGCCGCAGAGCGCGCCGGTGAAGCCCGCGCCCGCCCCGCAGTGGCAGACGAGAGTGCCCGCCATCGACACGCAGAGCGACGGCAAAGCGGCGCTTTCCGACTATGTGCGCCATGAAACGCCCGCGTCCGCGCCAGTACTGCCAGCACAGCAGTCACAGCCTGTGGAAAAGTCTGTCCATTCTGTGGAAAACCATGACGACGAGGTCGTCACGCTGCCGATGCCGGAGGAAGACGCCCGCCCCGTCGTGACCGGCCCGATCATCGGACCGGCGGCGGAGACTGCGGCAGAGCCCGAGCCGGAAGCGCCCGCCGTCCCCGTGTTTTCCCCTGCGAAGCAGGAAGAGCCCGAGATCGAGCAGACGACGTTCGTTCCCCCGTCCGCCGCGCCGTGGCGCATCGCGGGCGAGGTGCTCGACACCTACATCGTCTGCGAGGACGAGGATAAAAACGTCTGGCTCATCGACAAGCACGCCGCGCACGAGCGCGTGAATTTCGACCGCATGAAGGCCAACCAGGAGCCACTGATGTGCCAGGCCCTGCTCGCTCCCCTCGTGGCGGAGTTCGCCGCCGAGGAATACAGCGCGCTTGCGGCGAATTTGGAGCTTTTGCGCGAATTCGGCTTTGAGTGCGAGGAGTTCGGCGGCGGGAGCCTGATCCTGCGCGCCATCCCCGCCGATATCGACAGCGGCGACGCCATCCCCGCGCTCGAAGAGCTCGCCGACAAGCTCGTCACCGCCCACACCGTCGACCCCGCCGCCGCGCGCGACGCGCTGCTGCACACGATGGCCTGCAAGGCGGCCATCAAGGGTGGATGGAAGAGCGATTTAAGCGAGCTGCGCGTGCTCGTCGACAAGGTGCAGAGCGGCGAGGTGCAGTTCTGCCCGCACGGACGGCCCGTGAAAGCCAAGCTCACGAAGTACGAGCTGGAAAAAATGTTCAAGCGCGCGTGAGCGCAGGAGGGAGAAGATGAAACTCGTATGCGTCGTCGGCCCGACGGGCTGCGGCAAAACGTGGCTCGGCGTCGAGCTTGCGAAAATGCTCGGCGGCGAGGTCGTCTCCTGCGACTCGATGCAGATCTACCGCGGCATGGCCATCGGTACCGCCGCGCCGACGGCGGAGGAGATGCAGGGCATTCCGCATCACATGGTCGGCGTCGCCGACCCGCGGGAAAACTATTCCGTTGCCCGCTATGCGGACGACGCGGCGAAGTGCGTCGACGATATCCTCTCGCGCGGGAAGCAGCCCGTCATCGTCGGCGGCACGGGGCTTTACCTCAATGCCCTGCTCGCCGGTCACGGCTTCGCCGGCGGTGACAAGGACGGCAGATACCGCGCGGAGTTGGAATCCCGCTGGGACAAGGAGGGCAGCGAGGCGATGTTCGTCGAGCTCCGACGCATCGACCCCGAGACCGCCGGAAATCTCCATTTGAACGACAAAAAGCGCATCCTCCGCGCGCTCGAGGTCTACTACGAGACCGGCAAGACCATGGCGCAGCACAACGCGGAGACGAAACTCATCCCCCCGCGCTACGATTCCGTGCGCATCGGCCTTGCCTATGCGGATCGGGACGACATGAAGCGCGCCATCGACCTCCGCGTCGACAAAATGGTCGAGGCGGGGCTTTTCGACGAGGTCAGAGCGCTGCTCGATTCCGGACTACCCCGCGACGTGACGGCCATGCAGGCCATCGGGTATAAGGAGGCGCTTGCCTACTTGGACGGCGAGGCCGCGCGCGAGGAGGCCATCGACGAGATCAAGCTCCGCTCCCGCCAGTATGCCAAGCGCCAGCTCACGTGGCTGCGGCGCGACCCCGGCATCCACTGGTTTTATTGGAAAAAAACGAGGATTCTCCCCGATTGCCTCGCTTTTTCGACAGAAATTCTCCATACCTATGGCGTATCCTGACTTTAACGCGGACAAGCCGTCCGCAAAAAAGAAAGGAAAGAAAAGCCATGAAAAAAATCGCAAACCTTCAGGACCTATTTCTCCTCTCTGCGCGCCGCAATCGCACGAGCGTGACGGTATTTCTCGTCAACGGCTTCCAGATGCGCGGCGTCATCACGGGCTTTGACAGCTTTGTCGTCATCTTGGAGAGCGACGGCAAGCAGCAGATGCTCTACAAGCACGCGATCTCAACGATCGTGCCCATCGCGGTCATCGACCTCAAAGGCGCGGAGGAAAGCGAGGAGTAAGCACGCCTGATCCGGGAGTGTGCCATGAAATCTACATCCGTTTCCACAAAGATCATCACGATCCTGCTCCTTTTGGCGGTCATCGGGTATTTCGCCGTGCAGGGCTACAACTACTTTGTCAGCCCCGAGACGACGACGCTCGTCTACCGCTATCACAGCGAGCGGTCCATTGCCCTGCGGGGCTACGTGGTGCGCGACGAGCAGGTCGTGGACTGCAATGAAACGCTCATCGAGCTCAAGCACGCCGAGGGCGAGCGCGTGGGCCAGGGCGACACCATCGCCTCCGTCTACCGCTCGGCCGACGCGCTGAACGCCACGCAGCAGCTCGAGACACTGCGCGCGCAGAAAGAGCAGCTTGAGTACGCCAAGAGCGCCTCGAGCGACGCGGCCACCGCGCTGCGTCTGGATACCGACATCCGCGAGCAGATCATCTCCGTGCGCGCGGCCTACGAGTCGGGCGCGTACAGCTCGCTCGACATGCTGATCCCCCAGCTCAAAACGACGGTCTTGAAGCGCGAATACGCCTACAACGGCAGCGATGACTTAACGGCGAAGCTCGACGAGCTGAACGCGCAGATCACCGCGCTCTCGGGCGAGGCGAGCGGCGGCACGACGCGCATCACAGCGCCCGTGTCGGGGACTTACAGCGCCGTGGCCGACGGGTACGAGAGCGTGCTGACGCCGGAGGTCCTTGAGACGATGACGCCCTCGCAGCTTTCGTCCGCCGCGCCGCAGAGCGTTTCGACCACGGTGGGCAAGCTCATTCAGGGCAGCGCGTGGTACTTCGCCGCGAACGTGAACGAGGAGGACGCCGCGTCCCTGAAGGAGAACAGCAGGCTGACGCTCCGCATGGCGTCGGGCGTCGGCTTTGACCTGCCCGTCACGCTCACGCGCATCAGCGCCGTGGAGAACGGCAAATGCCTGATCGTGCTCAAGAGCACGCGGTACTTATCCTACATGACGCTGCTGCGCGAGCAGAACGCCGAGCTCATCATCAGCGCGTACGACGGCCTGCGCGTGCCGAAAAACGCGCTGCGCGTGGATGAAAACGGCGTGTCAGGCGTTTACTGCCTCGTCGGGCGCGTGGCGTACTTCAAGCCTGTGAGCATCGTCTATCAGGGCAGCGACTACTGTCTGGTGGAGCCCGGCACGATCGAAGCCGCCACGGAGAGCCAAAAGTCCCTTTACACCCTGCGCCCGAACGATGAGGTCATCGTTTCGGCAGGGGAGCTATATAACGGAAAGGTCGTAGATTAGAAATGAGCATTGCTGAAAACATCGCGCGCGTACGCGCAAACATTGCCGCGTACCTCGCCCGTAGACGACATGTCCACACCCAATACCGGGTCTGCCTTGTGCAGACGGGAGAAGGAGAACTGGCTTGCCTTCACACCGATACGGTCGATGTCGAATGCCGACTTGTCCGGTTGTGTATAGGGAGCGTCCAGCATGATGCGGGTAGCAGTCTCGATGAAGTTACGCTTCAGCACCTTGGATACGAACGGGAAGCTGCGCGATGCACGGAGGTTACACTCGATGACCTTCACCTCGTTGTTGCGTGCCAGGAACTGAATATTGAAAGGACCGGAAATATTGAGTTCCTTCGCAATCTGGCGGCTGATTTTCTTGATGCGGCGTGCCGTTGCAAAGTAAATCTTCTGTGCCGGGAATACCAGTGTAGCGTCACCGGAGTGAACACCGGCAAATTCCACATGTTCAGAAATAGCATATTCCACCACTTCACCATTCTGGGCAACAGCGTCAAATTCAATTTCTTTTGTATTTTCAAGGAATTGAGAAACAACTACCGGGTATTCTTTAGAAACTTCGGCAGCCATCTTCAGGAAGTTTTCCAATTCTTCGTCATCGTAGCAAACATTCATAGCAGCTCCCGAAAGAACGTAAGAAGGACGAACCAATACCGGATAGCCTACTTTTTCTACGAATCCCTTCACCTCTTCGAGACTGGTAAGTTCCATCCATGCCGGCTGGTCGATACCCAGTTGGTCAAGCATAGCAGAGAACTTGTTACGGTTTTCAGCACGGTCGATAGAGATAGGAGAAGTTCCCAGGATGGGTACTGACTGACGGTGCAGCTTCATTGCCAGATTGTTCGGAATCTGTCCGCCTACAGATACAATTACACCACGAGGCTGTTCCAGGTCGATAACATCAAGTACACGTTCGAAAGAAAGTTCGTCGAAGTAAAGACGGTCGCACATATCGTAGTCAGTAGATACAGTTTCGGGGTTGTAATTGATCATAATAGACTTATAACCCAACTTGCGTGCTGTCTGCACTGCATTCACCGAACACCAGTCGAACTCTACGGAAGAACCGATACGGTAAGCACCGGAACCCAGTACAACTACTGATTTTTCATTCTTATAATAGTTCACATCATACCCTTCAACGGCATATGTCATGTACAGGTAGTTAGTCAGTTCCGGATGCTCGGACGCTACGGTGTTGATACGCTTCACTGCCGGCAGAATACCCAACTCTTTACGGCGGGCACGTACCATCAGGTTTTCTTTTTCCATATTGCCTTGCGGATCGAGAACAAAACGTGCAATCTGGAAGTCAGAGAAGCCCAGCACTTTTGCTTGACGCAATACATCTGCCGGAATATCTTCCACCTTATTATATTGAGAAAGTTTCAACTTATAGTCAACAATGTTCTTCAATTTGCCAAGGAACCAGGGATCGATCTTCGTCAGGTCGAAGATACGGTCTATTGTATAGCCATTTTCCAAAGCTTCAGCAATAGCGAACACACGCAAGTCCGTAGGACGTGAAAGTTCGCGGTCCAGATCATCAAAGTGCAGGTCGTTGCCTACAAATCCATGCATACCTTGACCGATCATACGCAACCCCTTCTGGATAATTTCTTCGAAAGAGCGTCCGATAGACATGATTTCACCAACAGACTTCATGCTGGAACCGATTTCGCGAGATACACCAACGAACTTCGTCAAGTCCCAACGAGGGATTTTACAAATCAGGTAATCCAGTTGCGGAGCCACGTATGCAGAATTCGGAGTTCCCATTTCACCAATCTGGTCGAGCGTATAGCCCAATGCAATCTTAGCGGCAACGAATGCCAACGGATATCCTGTAGCCTTAGAAGCCAAAGCCGAAGAACGGGACAGACGAGCATTTACCTCGATCACACGGTAGTCGTTTGTTTCAGCATTGAATGCATACTGAATGTTACATTCACCCACGATACCCAAGTGACGGATACACTTTGTAGAGAGGTCTTGCAACATCTTCACCTGTTCGTCAGTCAGTGAACAAGTCGGAGCTACTACGATAGACTCTCCCGTATGGATACCCAGCGGGTCGAAGTTTTCCATGCTTGCCACTGTAAAGCAGTGGTCATTTGCATCACGGATTACCTCGAACTCAATTTCTTTCCAACCTTTCAGAGACTCTTCTACCAGAATTTGTTTAGAGAAAGCGAAGGAGCTTTCAGCCAGTTTCAGGAACTCTTCCTTATCCTGACAGATACCGCTGCCCAAACCACCCAGTGCGTAAGCAGATCGAACCATAACCGGGAAGCCAATGCGTTCAGCAGCCGCAATAGCATCTTCCATGCTCTCTACAGCCTGGCTGACAGGAGTCTTCATCTCGATCTCGTCCAGTTTCTTCACGAAGAGGTCACGGTCTTCCGTATACATGATAGCTTCTACCGAAGTACCCAATACGCGTACACCATATTTGTTCAGGATACCACTTGTGTACAACTCAGCACCGCAGTTCAAGGCAGTCTGACCACCGAAAGCCAACAGGATACCATCAGGTTGTTCCTTCTTGATGATTTCTTCTACGAAATAAGTAGTTACAGGCAGGAAATAAACCTCTTTCCAGTCATTAAAGTCACCAATTAAATAAATGGCCGTTGCATTCGGAGCCCATTCACGGAAGGTCCATCCCTTGTCTGTACGATGTAATCCGAAATACATATATCCGGAAGCAAAATCGGACAGCGTTTTCTTGCCTACAAGTTCTTTTTCCTTGTCGAGAGCATGTTGATGTCTACCTGTAATAGCCTCTTTATAAGGTTCCAACCACGGGTCATTCTTGATGATGTTTAATACTTTATCCATAGCAGTAGTTTATTTTAGTTTACACGAACTTTTATTACAATCTTTTTTACTCCTTTTTCCGTTATGGCCGGTGCATGTGCATCTTCGGGGAAAAAGACAGCAAACATACCCGGTTTCAGCAGAAAATAATCA
>OGYL01003097.1_pt1 | contig 11053 bp, 9 predicted proteins | sample 1576541 | NCBI WGS metagenome assembly OGYL01 (sample SAMEA3541551, study PRJEB24748) | human gut metagenome | biome: human gut; feature: human-associated habitat; material: faeces | place: China | collected 2012 | reverse complement strand
CAGAATACGCGCGGAACTCGTTTTACCGCAGCCGCGCGGTCCGGAGAACATTGCCCCCTCAGACAGAAAACGCGCACATTCCGCCAGAAACAAAGAAAGATATGCGCCGGCGGCTGCATTGGAATAAATCAGGTTTTGCCCGAACTCGCTGTGGGCTTTTAAAAGCAAATCTTCAAACCGGCCCATGCCAGAAATTGACGCCGCCCGGTTAAACGCCGAAGCGTCTTCAAAGGTGACGCGCTCTAAAACATTGCTTTCCACAAATTTTTCCGGTGAATCCGGGGGAATGGGAACGTCGTGCGCCGCCTGCCGAAAGGTGAAATCAAAGTTCACGGCAAGCACCTTTGCGTCCTCAGCCGTGCGCAGCACACGATATGTCACGCCGGAATGAATGACAATTCCGTCCGTTTCGCGGAGAACGTGCTCTTTTCCGCCGGCAAACACAGAAACAGACCCTTTTTTCACATAAAACAGCCGGCAGTCGTAGGGGCAAAGGAAAGGCCCCGTGTCGTTCGGCTGCAAAAATCTTGAAAACCGCACAAAGGGATGAATTTCACAAAACCGCACCGTTTGCCCTCCAATCTTTGATTTACACAAAAATAACTTGAAATCATTATAGATTATAGCACGCTTTTGTTATATAATCAAGAAAAATTAAAAAAGAAAGGTGTAAATGATACATGATAGAACGACTCACCCCAAGAACTGCCAAAATTGCCATTTTTGCTGTGGCCCACGCCACCTACTGGGACCAGTTCCCCGGCCTTTATGAAAAAATTATGGGCTACCACGCAGATTTGGTTGCCAAGGTGCGGGCAAACGGCGCAGAGGTTCTCGATTTCGGCATGGTGGACAGCTCGGAAAAAGCGTTTTCCGCGGCGGTAAAAATAGCCGGCTCCGGGGCCGACCTGCTGTTTTGCAACATGGCCACCTATGCCACCTCGTCTGTGTTCGCTCCCATTTTAAAAGAAACAAACCTGCCCATGGTTTTGGTGGCGCTGCAGCCGCGAAAGGCCATGGACTACACAAAAGCCAGCACGTTCATGCAGCTTGAAAACGACAACATCTGCTCCGTGCCGGAGTTCACAGGCATTGCAAACCGTTTGGGCAAGCCGGTGATAGACGTAATTCTCGGCGCGCTTTACGACGACAAAGAGGCGGAAGCAGAACTTTCCGAGTGGTGCGAAATCGCCAAGGTGCTCCACAGCTTAAAGGGCGCGCGCATTGGCTTAATGGGCCACGTTTTAGAGGCCATGTACGACATGCACGCCGACCCCACGGCGGCCTTTTCCGCCTTCGGCGTGCATGTTCCGCTTTTAGAAATTGACGATTTACTGACAGAATATCACAAAGTAACGGAAGCAGAAATCCAGGAAAAAATCAAGCTGATAAAGGCCGAGTTCGACATGCCGGAGCCAAAGTCCGACCCCGTTACCAAAAAGCTTACGGAGGAGGACTTAATTCAGTCCGCCAAATCTGCCTGCGCACTGGACCGGTTCATAAAAACCTACAACCTCACCGGCCTGGCCTATTACTACGAGGGACAGGAGGGCTCCCTTGCCCGCAGCCTGGCCACCACGCTCATTGTGGGAAACTCCATTTTAAACGCCCAGGGCGTGCCCATGTGCGGCGAATTTGACTTAAAAACCTGCATTGCCATGCTGATTTTAGACCGCTTAAACATCGGCGGCAGCTTTGCAGAGTTTCACCCCTTCGATTTTAACGAGGACTTCATTCTGGTGGGCCACGACGGCCCCCACCACATTGCCATTGCGGAGGGGAAACCAATTCTGCGCAGCCTGATTAAATTTCACGGAAAACCCGGCCGCGGCGCGTCGGTGGAATTTAAAATTAAAGAAGGCCCCATCACCATGCTTGGCATTACCCAAACCGCCGGCGGCTCGTTTAAGTTTGTCATTGGCGAGGGCATTTCCAAAAAGGGCGCAATCCCGCCTACCGGCAACACCAATACCAGAGGCTTTTTTGCTCCCACCACAAAGGAGTTCATTAAAAAATGGGTCATGGAAGGCCCCACCCATCACTACGCGCTGGGCGTTGGCCATCACGGAAAAACGCTGGAAAAAATCGGTAAAATTTTAGGAATTGAAACTGTGTTTGTAAAATAAAAGGAGGACTTGTTCATGGTAATCCATACGGAACCGCCCGAAGCGGCGGACAGCTACCGCGCAGACTACGCCGCCGGCGTGGAACGGTTTATAAAAGAACAAAACACTTTGGCGAAACAGGCCCGCACCGCATTTATGCCCCCGGAGGGCTTTCCCGCAAAAATGGAACATTACCGGGAAATGTTTTTGCAAATGCTGGGCATTTCCCGCCTGCCGGACAACGGCAGCCCCCAGTTAAAACAGGAGTTTTCCGCCGCAGATGATGTGTGCAGCATTTACCGCGTAACCGTCACCGTTTTAGACTGCATTCCCTTCTATGGCCTGCTGATGGTGCCCCACGGCGTTTCCGGCGCGGCAAAAGTCCCGCTGATCATTGCCCAGCACGGCGGTGGCGGCACGCCGGAGCTTGCCGCGGACTTTCACGGCAAAAACAATTACGGGCATCTGATTCAAAGGCTCCTGGCCCGGGGAGCGGTGGTGTTTGCGCCCCAGCTCCTTTTGTGGAACCAGGGAGAAACATTCGACACCTGCCCCGGCCACAAGGTGCCCTATGACCGCACTGTGACGGATGTGAACTTAAAGCGTATGGGGCTCAGCATAACTGGGCTTGAAATTTACTGCATTTCGCAGTCTGTCACTGCCCTGTCGGCCTTAGATGCAGTTGACGAAACTGCCGTTGGCATGGCGGGCCTTTCCTACGGCGGATATTACACCCTTTACACCATGGCGGCTGACACAAGAATAAAGTCCGGCCTGGCCTGCGGCTGCTTTAACGACCGGGATTGCTACCCCTGGCAGGACATGACCTATTTTCAGTCCGGCACAACGTTTCAAGACGCAGAGGTGGCGGCCCTGTGCGCGCCCAGACGATTGTATGTGTCCATCGGCGAAAAAGACCCGGTGTTTACTTTTCAAACCGCCCTGCCCGAAGCAAAGCGGGTAAAACCTTACTATAAAGCCTTCGGCGCGGAACATAATTTTGTGTTTGAAACCTGGAACGGGGAACACACCGTAAATCCTGCGCCCGATGGGTTTGACTTTTTGTTTTCTGCATTCAAATAAAAAGAAAAGGAGAAATAAAAATGAACACACCCATTTACGCCTATTACTTTCCTAATTGGCATGTTACACCCCAAAACGAAATCTGGCACGGCAAAGGCTGGACAGAGTGGCAGTGCGTAAAATATGCCACGCCGCGCTTTCCCGGTCACGTACAGCCAAAGGTGCCCCTGTGGGGCTATGAAGACGAGTCCGACCCAAACGTTGCGGCAAAGAAAATTGCCTGCGCGTTAAAATTCGGCATCAGCGGCTTCATCTTCGACTGGTATTGGTATCCCGAAATCGGGCCATACCGCATTGACTGCCTGGAAAAGGGCTTTTTCGGCGCGGAAAACTTTAACGACTTCCAGTTTGCCGTGATGTGGTGTAACCACACTCCCATTGCCGCCCATCCCTCTCCTTACTTTTTCCGCAATCAGCCCCTAACCGCCGGCAGCGTAACAAAAGAGAGCTTTTTCGACTTAACCGAGCACTGTATTCACCGCTACTTTAAAATGGATCAATATATCCGGGTAAACGGCAAGCCCTACTTTTGCATTTATTCTTTAAGCGAGCTGGTCAACTCCCTGGGTGCAGATACGGCAAAAAACATAATTTCCGATTTTAGAAACCGCGCACGGGCGGCCGGCGTGGGCGAGCTGACGATTGCCGTGTGCGCGCCTGTAAGCAACGAACCGGGACAGGAGAAATTCGGCCGGCTCTGCAAAGAAATCGGCGTCGACATGCTCACAACCCACGCCTGGTATAAATCCCATGAAAATGCGCTGACCTATGAGTATAACGATTACATTGAACCCACCATAGACCGCATGAAGTATGTGCAGAACACCTGGAGGCTTCCGCTGTGCCCATCAGTAATGGTTGGTGAAGACAACAGCCCCAGAACCGTGCAGTCAGAAATTTTTGACCCTGCCCGGGGATACCCCTACTCCCCCATTGCTGTGAATAACAAGCCGGAATCTGTCGGAGGCGCCGTGTCGAAAATGCTTGAATGCATGCATAACGGCACATTTCACAACGCGTTTTTAGTAATCGAAAGCTGGAACGAGTGGACGGAAGGAAGCTATTTAGAGCCCTGTGAAGAATATGGATATCAAATGTTAGAAGCCATCCGCAGCGCGGCTTCTCAAACCTAAATAAAAAAACGCCCTGAGGGACACCCTACGTAAAGAAGGTGTCCCTCGGTGGCTTTGTATCTCAAATTTAATAATTATTGTATCAATACGGCGTAGCCTTCGGGTTATGCCGTTTTTCTTACACCTTTTGTTTTAAGGTGTTCTCGGAAGTGTTCTTCCATTTCTTCGGGAGAGGCTTCACGGATGATTCCCACGCCGTTGTAGTGGATTTCTACACTTTGGTATCTATTTCCGTCTTTGTATTCGTGTTTGCCGACTACAATCTTTTGGATAAATTCGTGTACCAATTCCGATGTCAGCTCCGTAAGCTGTGTCACTTTTTTTGCCTTTTCAATGAAACGCTGTAAACCCTCTGTAGCAATTTGAGTGTTTTCAAGTTCAGTTTCAAGTTCGGGTACTTTCGCTTTCAAACCCTCTTGCTCGGTTTCCAAAGACATTGACATTGTAGCAAATCGGTCATCATTTACCTTGCCCGCTACGTTGTCCTCGTAAAGTTTTTGAAATTTATCATCAATCTCACGGATACGCCTTTTTGCCTTGTCAAGCTCTCTGCGTTTCTCGGTCAGTTCCTTTTTCTTCTGCTCACCGAAGTTTTCCAACTGCTTTTGTGCAAATAACTTTTCGTAGGTCTGCACATACCACAATACCCGTTGCATACTTTCAAATACAAGGCTCTCAATAATTTTTCTCGTATATAATTGCGGAGCGAGCATACACCGGAGTTCTTACGATATGCGAAACAAAAGAAATACGCTTGCTACCTTTTGTAGTTGTTTGTCACACTGTAATACAGTTTCTCGCCACAATCGGCACAGTAGAGCAGTCCCGAAAACATACTCACAATTCCACTTTTTGTCAGTCTGCGGCGGTGTAGTCTTAACGCCTGCACAAGCTCAAAGGTTTCCCTATCCACAATAGCAGGGTGGGTGTTTTCAAACACTTTGCCGTTCTACCCGAATGCAGTTCCTGCCCCTGCCTTTTTCAGCGGCGTTGCCTTGCTCATATCATCGCAAAGTCATATCCCATTCAGACGATCATTCAGTTGTTAAGTACAATCGGCTCTTACTATTTAATTGGGAATTTTTTCGCAAATAACAAAAATTATTTTGAAAAAGGGCAACAAAAAAGCCGACCACATAGACATCAAGAATCGGCGGGAGCATTGCTCTCGCTTCAAAAAAATGTTCTATGTAATCGACTTTGAAATTCAAAGAAGGGACTGTTGGTACAGCCTATTCACTCGCTAACAGTACCACAAGCATTGAGTGAAAGGTGACGGTATTTTCTCTTAGCATACCGTGTGCGTTGGGTGGCTTTTGCCACATTCTCATTCATATATCATATTCAGTTTTCCGTGACAGTTAAACTGTCACATTATCATTATACAGAACAAATGTTCTGATTTCAACATCATTTACCACAAATTTCGGCAAAAGTCAAGATTATTTTTCGGTATTTTTTCAAAAATACTTTTATTTTTGAAAAACAAGTGGTATAATATCTTTAATAAAGAAACGGAGGGTAACCTTTATCAAGGGATAACTATACCCTTTTATATCATTCATCCGATTAAAGTTCGGTAAAAACGCAACTTCACTCGGATGATGATAAGGTTTTCCTTTGCTCTTTGAACTTTGTTTGGCGACAATCGGGGTTGCGTTTTTTAGTGTGTGCGGCTTCGGTTGCACACACTTTTTATATTTAGGAGGAATATTATGGGTTACAGAGAGAGGTACAAACACCGACGTAGAATGGGATATAGTCCCGAAAAAGCAAGGAGAATGGCAAAAAGTGGCTGCTACATAGCAACAGCGGTTTATGGCCCTTATGATTGATTGTCCAGAGGTATGGACTTTCGTAGATTTAGAGATAATAAACTTGTCACAAATTTTTTGGGCACTGTTTTTATAAAATTATATTATTTCATCAGCCCCACACTTGTGAAGATGTTCGGAACGAAAAAATGGTTCCAAAACTTTTGGAAGAACCGACTGAATAAGTTGGTTACAAGACTGAATAATGAGGATTTTTCTAACGAACCCGTACGTTGATAAAAAACATTAAAATTAGCAGGTGGAGAGTATGAGAACAAGGATTTATGAAACGGGTAAAATGAGGGATGGAAAAAGAGTTGTTCAATCAGGGACACCGTCAGAGTGGTTGGTATATGGAATAATCAAATGGATATGTAAAGCAATCTTTTTCTGTATGTTTTTTTGATTATTATTCCTGTCAAGTTATTAAAACGAAAATAAGCGGTATAATATTTGATGTAATACATCCAAAGATAAAATTATGGGAGGTTTCATAATGGAAAATACAGACGTTCAAGCAATAGAAAAGGAAACTACACCTAAAAAGAAAAAAGTAGTAATTATTAGTAGTATTGTGGCGCTTATTGTTCTTATCACTGCGGTGGTGCTTTTTGTGAAATTATATAAAATACCTTATGATGAAGCAAAAGCAGAGTTTAATGCGGCTATGGAACAGTATAATGCTGAAGTAGTTGCACTTGAGGAAAGAAATGATGAGCTTGATAGTAATATAGAATTGTTGAATCAAGTGATTAATGCTGAGAATATTCCGGTTGACGAACTGCTACTTGAAGAAGCCCAAGTTATCCTTAGAGAAGCACGCGCATATCCAAAAGATTCAGCACCTAAAGCACCAGAGTTATCTTTAAAGATTGATAAAGTAAAAGAAGCAACTGTAGAACTTTTAAAGCTATCAGATGATGTAAGTGCAATGGGAGATTACAGTGAAATCCTTACGAAAGTACAAAATACGGAATCTGAATATCGAACTATGGTTGAAAACTTCAAAACTGCAGAAGCTGAAGTGGTATGGGTTGGTGTAGATAAGGAAAGTACAGTACTTAGATTTGTAGTAAAATTAAGTAATCCCAATAACTACACATTAAAAGGAATCCATTTAGAGTGGACTGCTTATGATGTTGATGGTGCAGTTGTCGGAAATTATTCTGGATCTCAGCCAGACATCCCAGCAAATGACTATGTATATTATGTTGGTGGTGCAGGAGGTGCGAATTTATCTGGAACACCAGCTAATGTAGATGTGAAACTCACTACTGAGGGACTTTTGACAAACCGAGTATCACCACAAATATCTGTAAGTAATGTACAGATTAAAGACAATGGTTTCAGTTGGTACACTGTTTCGGCAGAATGTGTGACTGATTCCGAAATCAACACAGTGTACTTAGATGGACAAATTATTGTAAAAGATGCTAATGGACAGATGATAGATGCAGATTTCTGGAATTCAGAAAATTTACCTGCTAGCCTAGATGTAAACGGTAAATTCAAGGTTACGAATGATTACTTTGACCTACCAACTTTCCCAAAGAGCGCTGAAGTTTATATGTATTATAAATGGGAATAATTTGGAAAAACTTAATTATGTACATTTATTCTTAAATCCAATCGTGCTTTTGAATATATTCTCATTTGCGGAGAGCATTTGAATTTCTGTTCTTCCAAGAATCCTAAAGTGGAAGTCGGGGGTACTGTAACGGTTGAAAGCACAGAAGCGAACAGCTTGCTTAGTTTCTTGGTTCGGATATCATTTCCTACAAGATGATATATTAGAATACGAAGGTAACACTTACATATACTAAAGCGGGCGGATAATATAAAGCCATTACCACCCGTAAAACAAGTCTTAAAAAGCCTTACACATAGAAAGCAATTTGACACCGAAAAGCGTTACAAATCAATAGACAATACGACAATGGAGGTCAATACTTTTGGCGGTATCGACCTCCATAATTTTATGTTATGCGTACTTCCTTTTTCTTTGCCTTTGACAGCTTGATGATAAGCTTATCAACTGCACCGGTGTATCTGCCCTCACGAATAAGGCTGTTTTTGAGCAAAACCAAAGATTGCAACACAAGGAGGTATTCCTCATCAGTCAAATAGAGATAATATTTCGGTTTTCTCATACGAAAATCACCTCGCTGTTGACTACTTCCAAAGTGGCATTGCAAATGGCGTTCATTTTGCCAACCCACAACATCGGCTCACTTGCCTTTAATTGCTCTGTCACACCTTGCTTTTGTGCCATTTCCTTTAACTAACCGAGAAAACAGTTCCTCTGCCTGTTAGTCAATCTCCGCAAGATGGGAGTTCAGTTTTCCGCTTGTCAGCAAGTTCATATACAAAACCTTGCGATGGTGCTTCAAGTATCGTGCGTGTCGCTGTCCCCATACGCCTATAGGCTGATTTTCTTCTTCGGGGAGTACAAAACTAGGCAAAAAGTAATCGCCTTGCTTTTCATACCACAAACCGTTCTCCTCGTTATAAATTCTGTTTTCCATTATGTAATTCTCCAAATATGTTAATTTTCCTACAACTCCAATCAATCTGGCTGATTACAAAGCCAAAGGGAGAAGCTACTTCCTTATGTAGCCTCTCCCGAGCGGGCGTTTTTTTGTTGACACAGCCTGCATTCCGTGCTAAACTTTAGGCGAGGTGAAAAGTATGAACATTGAAAAACTGGATAAAAACATGAAAGTAAATACAAAGATACAGGAAAAAAACCTGTGCGTTTACAATATTGACGACGAACCCTTTGAGCTTTTAGGCGTTCAGCGGGACGGCGACATCTATGTGCGCATGGATTTAAACGTGGCAAAATCGGTAAGCCAAAGCGTTTACGACCTGGCAAAGCACACCTCCGGCGGCAGGGTGCGTTTTAAAACGGACTCGAAATTTATCGCCCTGTTCTGCAAGGTTCCGGCTGTGGGCACCATGCGTCACATGCCGAAAACAGGCCAGTGCGGCTTCGACGTGTTTGCCGACGGCGTTTTCACCGCCTTTGTTGCGCCGGATGACGAAACACCGGAAGAGTTTGAAGGAATTCACTATTTTCCCGACAAAAAAATGCGGGAAATCGTCATTGGCTTCCCCCTTTATAACACAACAAACCACTTATATTTAGGCCTTGAAAACGGGGCGGCTGTTGAAAAATGCCCGCCTTATGAAAAAAAAGTGGTGTTTTACGGTTCCTCCATCACCCAGGGGGCCTGTGCCTCCCGTCCCGGCAGCAGCTACGCTTCCATAACGGCCCGCAGCCTGGAGTGGGACTTTTTAAACCTGGGATTTTCCGGCAACGCCAAGGGCGAAACGGCCATGGCAAACTACATAAAAAACCTGAAAATGGACGTTTTTGTGTATGACTATGACCACAACGCGCCAGACAGCGCGCATTTAGAAAAAACTCACAAGCCGTTTTTCGACATTATCCGGGCGCAAAACCCCTCGCTCCCCGTAATTTTCATGTCGCGGCCAGACTTTCACAACGGCTCTTTGGAGGACAACATAAAACGCAAAGCCGTAATATTTAACACCTTTGCCAAGGCTATGGCTGACGGCGATAAAAACGTATATTTTATAGACGGCAACTCCCTCTGGGGCGAATATGGCTACGACTGCTGCACCGTAGACGGCTGCCACCCCACAGATTTGGGCATGTGGCGCATGGCGGAAATGGTGACAAACACCATCCGCAGAATAAAGTTTTAGGAGGGTTCTCCATGGCGAAACGTTTGCACCATCACTTTGAGCCGGAAAAAGGCTGGATAAACGACCCCAACGGGCTGGTGTTCTTCCGTGGAGAATACCATGCGTTTTTCCAGCATAATCCCTACGAGCCGAAATGGGGACCCATGCATTGGGGCCACGCGGTCAGCCGCGACCTCATTCACTGGAACGAGCTGCCCATTGCCCTCTCGCCCGACCAGCCTTACGAAAACAGCGGCGGGTGCTTTTCCGGCGGCGCTTTGGTGAAAGACAATGTGCTCTATGTGTTTTACACCGCGGTGTCAGAGGAACTGGGGCAAACGCAGTGTTTGGCAATGAGCCGCGACGGGGTGCACTTTGAAAAATATCCCGGCAATCCAATCATTAAAGCTTACCCCTCAGACGGCAGCGAAGATTTCCGCGACCCTCACGTTTTTGAATACGGCGGCGCCTATTTCATGGTAATCGGCTCCGGCAAAAACGGCGTGGGCAAAATTTTGCTCTACCGCTCGGAAGACTTAACAAACTGGGACTACCGGGGCGTGCTGTTTGAAGGAGCAAAATATGGCGGTGTGCTGGAGTGCCCGGACTTTTTTGCGCTGGACGGGAAATTTGTTCTGATGTTCTCGCAAATGGGCCGCAAAACCCATTCTACAGCCTTCATCGCAGGACAGTTCGACGGGGAGCGGTTTTTGCCCGAAGCGGAATTTTATCCCGAAGCCGGCCCTCATTTTTATGCACCGCAAACCTTCCACGACGAAACCGGCCGCAGAATATTAATCGCCTGGCTCTATTCCTGGGATAAAACGCCGGATGAAACCGTGCCCTACGCCGGGGCGCTGACCATTCCGCGGGAAGTGTTTTTCTGCCCGGGAAACGGCGCGCTCTGCACCTATCCCGTAAAAGAAGCCTGGCCGCTTTTTGCAAAAAGCGACGAGCATGTTGAAATTTCAGAAAACTGCGTAAAAATAAAAACAAAGAAAAACGAGCCGCCCTTACGGTTCAGCGGCCATGTAAAACAGGTAGATATTTTGGCCGACACCAAAACCATTGAAGTTTTCATAAACGGCGGCGAATTCTCATTTTCCTATTGGTTTTAGACGAATAAAAAGCGGGCCTGTGAAAGGCTCGCTTTATTTATATCAATCTTATTCAATTACCTTGTTGCGCACATCATCTGCCGGCGCGG
>OGYL01003095.1_pt1 | contig 11056 bp, 12 predicted proteins | sample 1576541 | NCBI WGS metagenome assembly OGYL01 (sample SAMEA3541551, study PRJEB24748) | human gut metagenome | biome: human gut; feature: human-associated habitat; material: faeces | place: China | collected 2012 | reverse complement strand
AAGCAGCGTTTTTCGCCGTACTGTCCAACGCCTTGAGAAGAAAGTGGAGGGAAATTGTACTATGTCTTCTGTAAAGCTGAATACAAAATATCTGGCAAACTATGTGAATCCGGACGAACTGACCGGAATCCGTCATCAGGTGGAAGCATCTGCAAAGATGCTGCACGAAAAGAACGGTCTGGGTTCTGATTTTCTGGGCTGGCTGACACTGCCGACCGACTATGACAAGGAAGAATTTGCACGCATAAAGATGAGTGCAGAAAAAATTAAAAGTGACTCCGACGTGCTGATTGTTATCGGCATCGGCGGTTCATATCTGGGTGCGAAAGCGGCCATTGACATGCTTTCCAATAATTTTTATAACCTGCTTTCCAAAGATGAACGGAAAACGCCTCAGATTTTGTTTGCCGGCAACTCCATCAGCGGGTCATACCTCTCCCAGCTTTTAAAATTTGTGGAGAAGAAGGACTTTTCTGTGAACGTTATTTCCAAATCGGGCACAACCACTGAGCCTGCTGTGGCTTTTCGTGTGTTTAAGGAGCTTTTGGAGAAGAAATATGGCAAGGAAGGCGCAAAATCAAGAATTTATGCCACAACCGACAAAGAAAAAGGTGCGCTGAAAAATTTGGCGGACAGCGAGGGCTATGAAACCTTTGTCGTGCCGGACGACGTTGGCGGCCGGTTTTCCGTGCTGACTGCCGTTGGCCTGCTTCCCATTGCTGTTTCCGGCGCGGACATCGACCAGCTTATGGCGGGGGCGCACAGGCGGCTGTGAGAGAATATGAAGGCTGCGACTTAAAGAAGAACGACTGCTACATGTATGCGGCAATCAGAAATATTTTATACAACAAGGGCAAGCAGACGGAGCTTGTGGTGAACTATGAGCCAAGACTGCACTATTTCGGCGAGTGGTGGAAGCAGCTCTATGGCGAAAGCGAGGGAAAAGACGGCAAGGGAATTTTACCGGCTGCTGTTGACTTTTCTACCGACCTGCACTCCATGGGCCAGTATATTCAGGACGGGCGCAGGGTTCTGTTTGAAACTGTGCTGAATGTAGAAGAATCAAGCGACGATGTGACCATTGACGAAACAGAGGACAACATCGACGGATTAAACTTTTTGGCAGGAAAAACCATGAGCTTTGTAAACAACAAGGCATTTTTGGGAACGCTTCTGGCACATAACGACGGCGGTGTGCCGAATATGGTTGTGAACATTCCAGAAATAAACGAATATTATCTGGGCATGTTGATTTATTTCTTTGAAAAGGCATGTGGCATCAGCGGCTACATTCTCGGCGTAAATCCCTTTAACCAGCCTGGTGTAGAGGCCTATAAAAAGAATATGTTTGCCCTGCTGGGAAAACCTGGCTTTGAGCAGGAAAAAGAAGCACTTGAAAAAAGACTTGGCATGTGATATACTAATTTTGAATTGATTGATACACCTAACAGCAAAAAATACCGCAAGCATCAAACATTGCCCAGCGGTTCGGAGGATTGAAAAATGCAGTATCGCAGCACCCGTGACAGTAACACACAAGTAACATCTGCAATGGCAATTAAAACCGGCCTTGCGCCCGACGGTGGTCTTTTTCTGCCCGAAACGGTTCCACAGGTTTCGTTGCCTGAAATTGAGGCCCTTTGCGGCATGACCTATAACGAACGGGCGGTGGACATTTTAAGCCGGTTTTTGACGGATTTTACACAGGAGGAAATTACCACTTGTGTTAACCGCGCCTACAGCCGCGAAAAGTTTGAAACGGAGGAAATCGCCCCTATTTTCAAGCTGAACCAAAACACATACTTTTTAGAACTGTGGCATGGCCCAACCTGCGCGTTTAAAGATATGGCGCTGCAAATTCTGCCCCATCTGCTGCTGAAGTCCATTCATAAAACAGGCGAAACCAAAGAGGTGGTCATTTTGGTGGCAACCTCGGGCGATACGGGCAAGGCGGCCTTAGAAGGATTTAAGGACGTAGCCGGCACAAGAATTATTGTGTTTTACCCTGCCGACGGCGTTTCTGACATTCAAAAACGGCAAATGGTAACCCAAGACGGCAACAATGTGGACGTTGCGGCAGTTTGCGGCAATTTTGACGATGCGCAAAACGGCGTGAAACAAATTTTCACTGACAAAGATTATAACGAAATGCTGGCGCAAAACGGCTTTATGCTGTCCAGCGCAAACTCCATAAACTGGGGCAGACTGGTTCCTCAGGTGGTGTACTATTTTTCAGCCTATGCGAATTTATTGAAAAACAACGAAATTAAGCTGGGGGACAAAATTAATTTTGTAGTGCCCACCGGCAATTTTGGAAATATTTTGGCGGCCTATTATGCAAAAGAAATGGGCCTGCCGGTGAACAGACTTATCTGCGCATCTAACGAAAATAACGTGCTGACAGACTTTATCAAAACCGGCGTCTACGACAAAAACCGTGGCTTTAAAACCACAGTTTCCCCTTCGATGGACATTTTAATCTCCAGCAATTTAGAGCGTCTTTTGTCTTTAGCCACCAACGGTGACGACGGGCAGGTGAAAGCGTGGATGGAAAATTTAAAATCTACAGGAAAATACGAAGTGTCTGCCGGTGTGAAACAAAAAATTCTGGAAACGTTCTGGGGCGGATTCTGCGACGACGACGATACCTTAGACGAAATTAACCGCGTATTCCGCGAGACCAGCTATGTAATGGACACCCACACGGCTGTGGCCAAACGGGTGTTGAACCAATATGCGGCAGAAACAGGCGATACCACAAAAACGGTGATCTGTTCCACCGCAAGTCCATTTAAGTTCTCAGACAGCGTGTTAACAGCCATAAAAGGCGCGCCGGAAACAGGGGACGCTTTTACGCAGTTAGATGAGCTTGCCGAAACAGCCCAGGCGTCAATCCCAAAATCTTTGGCCGAGCTGAAAACAAAGCCGGTGATTTTCAGAACCACCTGTGAAAAAGACGAGATGGTCGACGTTGTCAGCCAAATGCTGAATTTGGCGTAGGAGGATTTTCATGGATTGGATACAGCTTCGCATTTCCACCACAACAGAGGGCATTGAGCCTGTTTGTGCCGTGTTGATGGACGCCGGCATTACAGGCATGGAGATAGAAGATGCGAAAGATTTTCATTGCTTTTTAGAAGCCAACCGCAGCACATGGGACTATGTGGACGAAGAACTGATGTCGGCTTTTGGCGGCGATACTTGCGTGAAATTTTACGTTACAGACAACGCCTGCGGCGCCGACATGCGCACACAGGTCACCGAGGGCTTAAAGCGTCTGGCCGCGCTGGACGAAAAAGGCGAATATGGCGCTCTTTCTGTCACCTCTGCCAACATGAAGGAGGAGGACTGGGCGGAAAATTGGAAACAATATTTTAAGCCGATGAACGTAGGCGACAAAATTTTGATTCTGCCTGAGTGGGAACGCTTAACCGAGCCGACAGACCGTACGGTGTTCACTGTAAACCCGGGCATGAGCTTCGGCACAGGCTCCCATCACACCACCCAGCTATGCATTCAGGGCCTGGAGCAGCGCATAGCACCCGGAATATCTGTTTTAGACTTGGGGTGCGGCAGCGGAATTTTATCTATCATTGCTTTGCTTTTGGGCGCAAAAGACACCACAGCGGTGGACATTGACCCCAATGCGGTGGAAATTGCAGTGCAAAACGCAAAGCGTAACAGGATAGACTTAAATACATACCGCACGTTTTCCGGCGACATTGTCAGCGACAAAGCGCTTTTTTGTGCGGTAGCCGACAAAGAATATGACATTGTGTTGGCCAACATTGTGGCAGATGTGATTATCGGCATGGAGCCGGTTATTCCAAAACTTCTAAAGTCCGGCGGCGTGTTCATAACCTCAGGCATTATTCAAGAGCGCGAAGCCGATGTGGCGGCTGCATACGAAAAAACAGGGCTACCCTTAACCGGCCGGCAGGAACAGGGCGGCTGGGTAGCGCTGCAATATATTAAATGACATTTACTCCCAAGACAGCTTGTTTTGGGAGTAATTTTCAGTAAAACAGACAATAAACACGCAATTGAACCAGACGAGCTTTTTACGACAGCGAAAGCCGCCTCCTACATTGACTTATGCAAAGGCTGGCAGGAGGAATTTATTTAAGGAGCTGTGTATATTTTTGGAACGTAAAAGCGGAGTTTTAATGCACATTTCGTCGCTTCCCGGTGAATATTCCATCGGAAGCTTCGGAACAGAAGCAAAACAATTTATAGACTTTTTAAAAAGCTGCGGCTTTACCTATTGGCAGGTTTTGCCGTTTTGTATGATTGACGAGTGTAACTCGCCTTATAAATCCTATTCTGCCTTTGGCGGAAACCCCTATTTTATTGATTTGAAAACGCTGTATCATCAGGGTCTTTTAACCGACGGGGAGATGAGCTCCCAGCGGCAGCAAACGCCGTTTAGCTGTGAATATGTTCGGCTTTACCACAACCGCGTTTCTGTTTTGACGGCGGCTTCGCAGCGGGCGGAAAATGTTCAGGAGATTGAAACGTTCATTGAAAATGATTCGCACTTGAAAGCCTTCTGTGAGTTTATGACGTTAAAGCAGGCCAACCACCAGGCGCCCTGGTATGAATGGACCAATTTTGAAATGGACAAAGATACACTGTTTGCCTGGAAGTTTATTCAGTTCCACTTTTTCACCCAGTGGGCCGAAATTAAGCAATACGCCAACAGCCGCGGCGTGAAATTGATTGGCGACATGCCCATTTATGTGTCGCTGGACAGCGCGGATGTTTGGAGCAATAAAGAATTGTTTTTGCTGGACGAAAATAACCGTCCTACAAGCGTTGCCGGCGTTCCGCCGGACTATTTTGCGCAGGACGGCCAGCTTTGGGGCAACCCTATTTATAACTGGGACAAAATGCGCGAAACGAACTTTTCATGGTGGCGGGAGCGCATGACGCACATGTTTTCCTTGTTTGACAGCGTAAGAATTGATCATTTTCGGGGAATTGAGTCTTACTGGGCGGTTCCGGGGACCGCAAAAACTGCCCGCGAAGGCAAGTGGGAGAAAGGCCCGGGCATGGAGCTGGTGGAAGCAATTCGCCAAATTCAGGGGAAAAGAAGCGTAATCGCAGAGGATTTGGGCGACATTACCCAGGAGGTCATCGATCTGGTGAACAACAGCGGTTTCCCCGGTATGCGGGTGTTCCAGTTCGCCTTCATGGGCGGCGACACACCACATTTGCCTCACAATTATCCAAACAACTGCGTGGCCTACACCGGCACCCACGACAACAACACCCTTTTGGGCTACCTTTGGGAGCTTGATCCCCAAACGCGACGGCATATGCTAAAATATTGCGGCTATACCGACGAAAACTGGGAGAAAGGCTACGACGCCATTTTGCGAACCATGTTTGCAAGCCACGCCGGGCTTGTTGTTCTGCCCATTCAGGATTTGCTGGGCTACGGCTCGGACACACGCTTAAACATTCCCGGAAAGGCAGACGGAAACTGGCAATACCGCGTGACGGAGGAACAGCTAAACTCTATTGACAGAGAAAAATTTAAACAGTTGAACGAACTTTATAAACGCACATAAAAGGAGACAAAATTATGAGGACAATTCAAAATATTGCCTATGCCGGCACAAACAACGAACGACAGCTGCTGGATTTGTATCTGCCAGAGACAGAAAACTTTAAGACGTTTGTCTATTTCCACGGCGGCGGTTTAGAGGCCGGCTCAAAAGGGGAGGGCATTGATGAATTTGCCGGGTTAATTGACAAAAATATCGCGGTTGCGCGGGTAAACTACAGGCTCTATCCCTTTGCGCAGTTTCCTGACTTTATCCGCGACTGCGCGGCAAGCCTTGCATGGGTAAAAGACCACATCAAAGAATATGGCGGCAGTGACACAATATTTGCCGGTGGTTCCTCCGCCGGCGGATACATTGCCATGATGTTGTATTTCGACAAAAAATATTTGGCGCCCTTTCACCTTTCGCCCAACGATTTTGCAGGCTTTGTGTTCGACGCGGGCCAGCCAACAACCCACTTTAACGTTTTAAGGGAGCGTGGAGAAGACCCGCGGCGGGTTATCATAGACGATTGTGCCCCCATTTTCCATATTAATGACTACAGCGGCGAGCCGCCTGTGCTGGTAATTGTTTCAGACGATGATATGCAAAACCGGTATGAGCAGACGCAGCTTTTGCTTTCTACCATGAACCATTTCGGTTACCCAAAAGAAAACATCGCATTTCAGCTGATGGAGAACAGCGAGCACTGTTCCTACTGCTCCCAGCCCATTTTTGCGCAAATGATTTACGACTTCATAGAAAAGAGGAACGCACGTTGAAAAATTCGTTTTTTTACATATTGCTTACAGCAGTTTTGTTTACCACTTTAGAGCCAGTCAGCAAGCTCATCGCAGCAGACGTCTCTCCCCTGGCCATGACGTTTATCCGGTTTTTTATCGGCGGCGCAATGCTGCTGCCCTTTGCTGTTACAAAACTGCGCAAGAACAACATTAAGCTTTCTGCAAAGGATTTTATCACACTGGCTCTTTTGGGGGTTTTATGCATCTGTATCAGCATGCTGATGCTGCAGGTGGCTGTTTTAAAGGCAGACTCTCCGGCTTTAATCGCCATCATTTTTTGCTCTAACTCTGTGTTCACCATTTTATTGGCAACGGTGTTTTTAAAAGAAAAGATGACGGTAAAAAAGGCTTTGGCCATGATTTTGTGCATTGCCGGCGTGCTTGTTTTAGCAGACTTTTCTTCCGGCACAAACGTGGTTTCAATCTTGCTTGCCGTGGGCGCGGCGCTAACCTTCAGCCTGTATACGGTTTTGAGCAAAAAATATTCTGCTAAGTTAAGCGGCGTTATCCAAACCGGGTTTTCGTTCTTTTTTGGCAGCCTGGTGTTGCTGGTCATTTTGCTGTTCACTGGTGAAAGCATTTTTTCCGGCCTCACCACAGGCAAAACCATTGGAATTATGCTCTATTTAGGAGTTGCCGTCACAGGACTGGGCTACTGGGCATTTTTTAGGGCCATGGAAAAGTCTTCCGCCACGGCGGCTTCCACAGCGTTTTTTATAAAACCCATTTTAACGCCCTTTGCGGCGTTTTTCATCAATGGAATTGCTCCGGCGCCAAAGGTGTTTGCCGCTTTAATTTTAGTGGTGGCCGGCTCTGTGCTTGCCTCCATGCCTACAAAACAAATGGAGCCTTCCGAACAGCATACGCAAACTATAAATTAAAGGACTGCATTTATGAACGTATATGATTTTGACAACACCATTTACGACGGGGAAAGCGTTTTCGATTTTTACCTCTACAGCGTGCGCAGACAGCCAAAGCTCATTCGCTACTTGTTTGTGGTGGTTAAAGCGTTTTTAAAGTATAAGTTTTGCCGCATTACCACGGAGGAGTTTGAAAAGATTGCAGAGAAGCACGCCCAAAACTATTTATCTCAGCTGAAAGACATTGATTTTTTAATAAAAGATTTTTGGGATAAAAATCAGCACAAGATAAAACATTTTTATCTTTGCTCCAGACGGGAAGACGACGTTATCATTTCCGCGTCTATTGGTTTTTTGCTGGAGGAGCTGTTTTCCCGCATTGGCGTAAAAAACTATTTGGCCACAGAGGTGGACAAATATACAGGAGAGGTTCAAAAAATTTGTTACCGGAAAAACAAGGTGCAGCTTTTTTACAGTCGGTTTCCCGGCGCGGAAATAGAAAATTTTTATACCGACTCGAAAAATGACGCCGCAATGATGCAAATAGCAAACCGAACATATATGGTAAAGGGCGAAGATTTAGAACTGATTGACGGAACCAGCTGCGAAGAATTTGCGCTGAACCACATTGGATAGCGGGGGAGAGAAATGTTTTATGTTTACCTGCTCGCCTGCCGCGACAACACCCTATACTGCGGCTATACCAACGATTTAGAAAAGAGACTCTCAGCCCACAACAGCGGCAGGGGTGCAAAATATACGAAAAGCCGGCTTCCCGTACGTCTGGTTTACAGCGAGGCCTATGAAGACAAGTCAGACGCATTAAAGCGCGAATGCGCCGTGAAAAAGTTGAAAAAGAGCCAAAAGCTAAAACTGATTAAACAACAAAACAGCGGCCGGTTATAACTGCTGCCAAAAGTGTGGTTTTAACCGCGGTCGTTTGCTTCACCGCTTGTTCGAATTGCGGTCTGCGACCGCTCCCGGGTGATGGCTTGAAATTCGGCCAGGGTGTTCGAGCGAAATATGCCTGCCCGGGGAACGCGAAAGCGGTTTTCCCGTTTGCATGTTCCCCATCCAAAGGAGCGGAAAGCAATGTCGTAATAGCGAGAGGCCTGCTCGCCTAAATCTTTCGACCAGAAACCGCCTGGTGCTGCCAGCGCACGCACGGGTTTTTTAGTGACGGTTTCAATGACAGCTTTTGAATGGGAAAACTGATATTCCGTTTCATCATGGGTCAGGTTTTTTAAATTCTGATGGGAAACCGTGTGACTCTGAATGCTTACCAAACCACTGTCAGACATTTCTTTCAGCTGGGCGCCAGTCATGCGTCCGGGCTTCCCAATCTCGTCTGAAACCACAAAAATAGTTGCTTTTAGGCCATATTTTTTTAAAAGTGGAAAAGCAGTGGTGTAGTTGTCGATGTATCCGTCGTCAAAGGTGATGACAACGGGGCGGTGGGTTTTTCCTGCCTCCGGTAGTTCCTCCGCAAAAATGCCGGTATATTTCATGCGCTTTAAGTAGGCGAGCTGCTGTTCAAAATCTTTCACCTTAACGCTTAATGCCTCGTCTTTTCCCACAGGAACGTCGCTGATGCTGTGGTACATAAAAACGGGAACCGAGGGTTCCGCCAAAACGTCGCAGGCAGGAGAGGCGTCAAGCGTCAGCACAACAACGGCAAACAAAAGCACAACGGCCAGTTTTAAATGTTTCACAGCGAAATTGCCTCCTATATAAAAGAATGTCACTATTTTATCATTTTCGACAGAAAAAAACAACCCCTTAGGCGTGTTTGCCACAGGATTGTAACAAAAAAGGAATGCCAAGCAGACATTCCCAAAAAGCTCTTATAACAGAGCGCAAATTTTCACTTTGTTGAGCAAATCTGTAAGCCGGGTTCTGTATTTGATGATTATCTGTCTAGGCCGCACATTACTGCACGGCTCAAGCCACCGCCAAACACAGGCATGCCGGGCCGGCTAAGCCTGCGTAAGCCAATACGGTGTTGCTTCGGATGGGGTTTACATGGCCGCAGCGTCGCCGCAGCGCCGGTGAGCTCTTACCTCGCCTTTCCACCTTTACCTGCACAGGCACATATTGTACAATTCAATCTTTACAGAAAGCTATGCAGGAAGTCTATTTCTGTTGCACTGTCCTTAGAGTCGCCTCCACCGGGAGTTACCCGGCACCCTTGCCCTGCGAAGCCCGGACTTTCCTCGTGAGAAACAATTCTCCCGCAACCATCTGACTTACTCAACTTTTTTATTATATCATTGAAACAAATGTTTGTCAATAAAACGGTAAAATTAAAAAAAATACTTGACAATTTATGTGTTTGATAGTATAATATATTTCTGTTAGCGAGTGTGCTGGAATCGGCAGACAGGCACGTTTGAGGGGCGTGTGTCGTAGACGTACGGGGTCAAGTCCCGTCACTCGCACCAAAAGCCGCAGCAATCACGCTGCGGTTTCATTTTGGGGAATTAGCTCAGCTGGGAGAGCGCGTGGTTCGCAATCACGAGGTCAGGGGTTCGATCCCCCTATTCTCCACCACATCGCGGCAAGCATTTTAGCTTGCCGCTTTTTCTTTTGCAAAACACGTTTGCGTGTTACATCTATTTTGTTTTTGTTGTAATTTTGTGTTTCATAGCGTCCTCCAGTGTTTGATACAGCATTTCCACATCAATGGGTTTTGCAATATGCGCATTCATTCCTGCTTCCAGTGCCAGCGCCACATCCTCGCGGAACGCGTTGGCGGTCATAGCAATAATAGGGATGGTGCGGGCGTTGGGGCAGCCGGAGCTTCGGACTTCCTTTGTGGCCTGATAGTCGTCCAGTTTCGGCATTTGAATATCTATTAAAATGGCGTCGCATCCACTTAACCACTCATTTGGCACGAATTCCAAACTTCTTTAAAAGAAAAGAAGCATATGCGCAGTCGTCAGGGGCGTCGTCGCTTATCAGCACACGAAGTGAGTCCATTGCAGGATATAGAACTGCTTCGCATTGTGTGGTTTTTTCAAACGGCACCTCTACAACAAAGGTGGTTCTCCTTCACCGGGGCTGCTTTTTACGGATACGGTGCCATTAAAAAGACCGACAAGGTTTTTGGTAATGGGCATTTTAAAACCGGTCCCGCCAATCGTGTTCTCCTGTTCAAAGGGTTCATAGAGCTTTTGCAAAAACTCTTCGCTCATGCCCCTGCCCGTGTCTGACACCGTAAACCGCAGTTTCACCTCGTCACTGCCGGGAAGACTTTTCACATCGAAAGGCACTCTGCCATTTTCCGGCGTAAATTTTACAGCGTTTGACAAAAGATTAATTAAAATCTGGTTTATACGTATTGCGTCGCCCAGCAGCTTCTCCAGTAAAATTGTGTACAGACGCCTTAAATTCCAGTCCACGTGCAGCCGCCTGGGAATAAATGATGGTTGTAACCAACTCCATAACCTGCTGAATGTAAAACGGCTCATGGTTAATGGTCAGCTTGCCGTCTTCAATTTTTGACATATCTAAAATATCGTTAATGAGGGAGAGCAGGTGTTTGGAAGAAAAGCTGATCTTTTCCAGACAGTCCTTTGTGCGTGCATTGTCACCAATCTGTGCGGCGGCAATTGTGGTCATACCAATGATGGCGTTCATGGGAGTGCGGTTTCCGTGAGACATGCAGGAAAGAAAATCCCGTTTCGCGGTGTTGGTCTGCTGGGCGCTTTTTAAAGCGTCCTGAAGCTTCGCCAAAAAGGGACGTGTTCGCCCTGTTTCACCTTGTCAAGTTGGGGAATGATATGCTCTTTGTTGGCCTCTAAAAGCTCCATGTGAAGGTGGTCTTTAATGAGAGCTATAG
>OGYL01003092.1_pt1 | contig 11062 bp, 10 predicted proteins | sample 1576541 | NCBI WGS metagenome assembly OGYL01 (sample SAMEA3541551, study PRJEB24748) | human gut metagenome | biome: human gut; feature: human-associated habitat; material: faeces | place: China | collected 2012 | reverse complement strand
GGTGGAATGATATTCGTGTGAGATTCCCATTCTCTTTCCCGCCTTTCCCTGTTTTCTTTTCTCTATCATTACGGTCAGTATCCCCGAAAAATTGCAAAGTTTGCATTCTGCACTCCGACCGACCCTGTGTTTTGTAGGATACGCCAAATATTGTATCATAATTTTTTTGCCCGTGCAACCAATCAGGTCTTGCATACAACAGAGAAATAGTTTACAATAGTATTGTTGCAGGAATTGCACAGTTTTCATTGAATCAGATGCACATCCTGCATTCTTTTTGTACGACTTGCGGCGCGCATCCGCAATCTCCTTCCCCGGGCAGTGCAGGGCTCTGGGAGGACACAGAAGGACTTGCCGCGCTTTGCAGGACGTGAACTGTTGTTCTTTTGGATAAGGAGGACGTATGTCAAAAAATGTCATCATCGGCCAGAGCGGCGGCCCCACGGCCGTCATCAATTCCAGTCTGGCAGGCGTCTACAAAGCCGCAATCAGTCTGGGAGCTGAGAAGGTCTACGGGATGCAGTACGGCATCGAGGGCGTGCTTGAGGGCAAGCTCATCGATCTGGACACCGTGCTGGGCGACAAGATGGACATCACCGCTTCGCAGATCCGGCAGGATCTGAGCTGCTTCGGCGAGTTCGGCCAGCAGGGCTACGGTTATAAAGTCACCGCACTTCGCGCTGAGATCGCATCCATCCTCGGCATGGACAGGGGCTACAGCGCCATCCTCATCGGTGTTGGTAACCTCGGTCAGGCACTTCTGTGCAACTTCTCATTCAAGACCTGGGGCTTTGACCTCAAGGCCGCGTTCGACGTTAAACCGCAGCTTATCGGAACCGATTACGAGGGCGTAAAAATCCACGACATGGCCACCCTGCCGCAGTTCCTTTCCGAAAACAAGGTCGATGCAGCCGTTCTGTGTGTTCCCAAGGCTCACGCGGTTCAGACCACTGAGCTTCTCACCTCGCACGGCGTGAACGCGATCTGGAACTTCACCAACGTCGAGCTGACCGCTCCCGAGAGCAGCACCATCGTTGAGAACATCCATTTCTCCGACTCTCTGCTGTCGCTGAGCTACTACATCTCCGAGGATAACGACGAGAAGGCCGCAAGAGCTGCAAGAATGAACAAATAAGCTTACCATTTCAAAAGCCGGCTTTTGGCCGGCTTTTTTCTTTGGAGGGACAACACATGTCAGACACGATAGCCGCCGTTTCCACCGGCACTCAGGTCTGCGCGATAGGCATCGTCCGTATGTCCGGAGGCAAGGCGATTGAAATTGCAGACAGGCTCTTTTGGATGACGAGGGAGCTGTCGAGCCCCCGCAAGCCTTCCCCTCCGAGGGGAAGGTGCTGAGCGAAGCGAAGCGGATGAGGTGTCAAAACCTATAAAATTTTATCGACATAATATTTGCGCATATTTTCATTATCATGAGAAACCATCAGTGTAATATCATTCCCTGCTTTTCCACCTCATCCACCGCCGTTCGGCGGTCCCCCTTCCCCTTTAGGGGAAGGCTCGATGAGCCTCATCTTCACCGATAAATTGGCGGATTTATCTTAACAGAGAGAGGCTTGCGCACGCTACGGGTTTTGGTATAGGTTTCGATGCACATGACCTAAAATGTTTCATCGAGCCACCCCTACATCCAATAAAGCCCTCTATCGGGTGCAAAAAAAGTATTGTTTGCCGTCGGTTTGCGTCGACAAAAAAGGTTTGACATTTACCGGGGGCTGGTGTATACTTTTACTTAGTTTCCAAAACTACATAACTTAGTTTCGAAAAGGTGATTGTTGTGTCGAGAACCAAATTAAAAGATCGAACCTTGCCCGACTACACCAAGGGCGAAGAGTTATTCAATATGATCTCCCATATTGTGGGCGGAGCGTTCGCGATTGCGGCGCTGGTGCTGTGCGTCGTCACCGCCGCCACCAAAGGCTCCGCCTGGGGTGTGGTGGGCGGCGCCATCTACGGTGCGACCATGATTTTGCTGTACACCATGTCCAGCATCTACCACGGGCTGCGCCCCGTGATGGCGAAAAAGGTGTTCCAGGTCATCGACCACTGCACCATCTACTTTTTGATCGCCGGCACCTATACCCCGATCGTGTTGGCGGCGCTGCGACCGCGCCATCCGGTATATGCCTGGGTGATATTCGGCGTGGTCTGGGCGTGCGCCGCGGTGGCGGTCACGCTGACCGCCATTGATCTGAGGCGCTACCGCGTGTTTTCCATGATTTGCTACCTCGCGATGGGGTGGTGCATCATCCTGTTTATCCGCCCCACGCTGGAGGTGCTGCCCACCAACGGAATCGTGCTGCTGATCGCAGGCGGCGTCGCCTACACCGTCGGCGCGATCCTGTACGGGCTGGGCAAGCATCACCGCTATATGCACTCGATCTTCCATTTGTTCGTGTTGGCGGGCAGTATACTCCACTTTTTCATGATTCTGTTTTATGTGATGCCTGTGAAAGGTTAAGCACGGTTAGCAACCGCTTCCCCAAAAAAGGGAAGCGGTTGTTGTTTATTCTGCTTCGAACAACGCGGCAAAATAAAATTTGCCACCGATGCGGTGTACTTTATTTTCGCCTTATCCAAATTTTATTACTCGATTTTTCAAATTCTTGTAGCATTTTCACGAACTGTCTGCTATAATAGGACGGTAATGGTAGGCCGCGCCCGGCGCTTCCGGACGCGGCCACTGCTTTTTTGAACAAGGAGGATACGGGTCTTATGCAAAAAAAAATCAGCACCCTCCCTTTTAAGGGGACTGCCGAGCAGGAAAAGCAACTGCGGGAGATCATCGACGCGAACAAGTCGGATCCCAGTCGACTGATGGGCGTGATGCAGCAAGCGCAGGAGATCTACGGCTATCTGCCGATGGAAGTTCAGCAGATCATTGCCGATGGCATGGGGGTACCGCTCGAAAAAGTGTATGGCGTGGCTACGTTTTACGCCCAATTCGCTCTGTCGCCCAAAGGACAGTATGACATCTCGGTATGTCTGGGCACCGCCTGCTATGTCAAAGGGTCGGGCGATATTTTCAACAAATTAAGCGAGCTGCTGGGCATTGGCGCGGACGAATGTTCCGCCGACGGCAAATTCTCGCTGACCGCTTGTCGGTGCATCGGTGCGTGCGGCTTGGCACCGGTTCTGACGGTGAACGAAGAAGTGTACGGTCGCCTGACGGTGGACGATGTTCCGGCGATCCTTGCCAAATATCAATAAACCGTGCGCGAGCTATCGCTGAACATACTGGATATCGCGCAAAACTCCATCACCGCGGGGGCGACGCTGATCGCCATTCGGGTGGCGGAGGATACCGCCGCCGACCGGCTGACCATTGCGGTGCAGGACGACGGCAAAGGGATGACCGCCGAGCAGGTGGCGCGGGTCATGGATCCGTTTTACACCACCCGCACCACCCGCAAAGTCGGGATGGGCATCCCGCTGTTCCGCATGGCGGCGCAGCAAACCGGCGGCGATCTGTCGATCGACTCCACCCCCGGCGCGGGCACCACGGTGACAGCCACCTTTGGGTTGTCCCACATTGACCGGATGCCGCTCGGGGATATGACCGACACCATGGTCACGCTCATCCGGCTGAATCCCCATTTGGATTTCGTCTATACCCAGTCGGCAGACGACCGTTCGTTCCGGCTGGACACCCGCGAGCTGCGCGGGGTGCTGGACGAAGTACCGCTGGACACTCCGGATGTGCTGAACTGGATCAGCGACTATTTGAAACAAGGTCTGGCCCCGCTGAACAGCCAGGCATAATACTCCCATGATATAAGGAGGCAACAACATGAAATCTTTAGCGGAATTGCAAGCGATCCGCGATAAAGCGCGGGAAAATATCACGCTGCGCAACGGCCAGCACGAAGGCATTCGTGTGGTCGTGGGCATGGCGACCTGCGGCATTGCCGCCGGCGCGCGCCCGGTGCTGAACGCCTTTGTGGAAGAAACCGCCAAGCGGCATCTCGACAATGTGGCGGTCACCCAAACCGGCTGCATCGGCATGTGCCAGTTTGAGCCGATCGTCGAAGTGCTGGTTCCCGGCAAAGAAAAGGTCACCTATGGCAAAGTCACCCCCGACAAGGTGGCGCGCATTGTGACCGATCATCTGGTAAACGGCAACCCGGTGGCGGAATACACCATCGGCCAGTTGCTGAAGTAAGCAGGAGGTGTAAGGATGTATCGATCTCATGTGTTGGTCTGCGGCGGTACCGGATGTACCTCCTCCAACAGTCAGAAAATCATTGAAAGCCTGAACGAAGAAATTCAAAAACAGGGGCTGGAAAACGAAGTCAAGGTCGTGCGCACCGGTTGTTTCGGTCTGTGCGCCCTCGGCCCCATCATGATCGTCTATCCCGAAGGGTGCTTCTATTCGCGGGTCGCGGTGGAGGATATCCCCGAAATCGTGTCGGAGCATCTGCTGAAAGGGCGCATCGTCACCCGTTTGCTGTATGATGAAACAGTGGGTCAGGACGAAATCAAAGCGCTGAACGAAACCGATTTTTACAAAAAACAGGTACGGGTGGCGCTGCGCAACTGCGGCGTGATCAACCCCGAATCGCTGGAAGAATACATTGCCTACGACGGCTATCAGGCGCTGGGCAAATGTCTGACCGAATACACCCCGGAGCAGGTCATCCAGATCGTGACCGATTCCGGCTTGCGCGGACGCGGCGGCGGCGGCTTCCCCACCGGACGCAAATGGGCGCTGACCGCCCCCAACAAAGCGCCGCAAAAATATGTGGTCTGTAACGCGGACGAGGGTGACCCCGGCGCGTTTATGGATCGCTCGGTGCTGGAAGGCGACCCCCATTGCCTGATCGAGGCGATGGCGATCGCGGGTTACGCCATCGGCGCGACCAAGGGCTTTGTGTATGTGCGGGCGGAGTATCCCATCGCGGTGCGCCGTTTGCAGATCGCAATCGACGAAGCGCGCGCCGAGGGCTTGCTGGGCAAGGATATTCTCGGCACCGGCTTTGAATTTGATATGGAGATCCGGCTGGGCGCGGGCGCGTTCGTCTGCGGCGAAGAAACCGCGCTGATGACCTCCATCGAAGGCAACCGCGGCGAGCCGCGTCCCCGCCCGCCCTATCCGGCGGTCAAGGGTCTGTTTGGCTGCCCCACCGTGGAAAACAACGTGGAAACCTTCGCCAACATTCCCCAGATCATTTTGAAAGGCGCGGATTGGTTCGCTTCGATGGGCACCGAAAAGTCCAAGGGCACCAAGGTGTTCGCGCTGGGCGGCAAGATCAAACATACCGGTCTGGTGGAGATCCCGATGGGCACCACCCTGCGCGAGATCGTGGAAGAGATCGGCGGCGGTATCCCGAACGGCAAAAAATTCAAAGCGGCGCAGACCGGCGGTCCTTCCGGCGGCTGTATCCCCGCTCACCTGATCGACACCCCCATCGACTACGACAACCTGATCTCCATCGGGTGTATGATGGGCTCCGGCGGTTTGATCGTCATGGACGAGGACACCTGTATGGTGGACATCGCCAAATTCTTCCTGGAGTTTACGGTGGACGAATCCTGCGGCAAATGTACCCCCTGCCGCGTCGGCACCAAACGGCTGCTGGAAAAGCTGGATAAGATCACCAAGGGCAACGGCACGATGGAGGACATCGACGAGCTGGAAAGCCTGTGCTACTACATCAAAGAAAACTCGCTGTGCGGTTTGGGTCAAACGGCTCCCAACCCGGTGCTGTCCACGCTGCACTTCTTCCGCGACGAATATATCGCGCATGTGAAAGACAAGACCTGCCCCGCCGGCGTGTGCAAATCGCTGGTGCATTACGAGATCGACCCCGACAAGTGCAAAGGCTGTACTGCCTGCGCCCGTGTATGTCCGGTGGGCGCGATCGACGGTCAGGTGCGTCAGGCACACACCATTGATGTGTCGGCGTGTATCAAGTGCGGCGCTTGCTTCGAGAAATGCCGCTTTGGCGCGATTGAGAAGAAATAAGAAAGGAGTGCGCTGTCAATGGATATGGTCAATGTAAAAATCAATGGCATCGCCGTCAGCGTGCCCAAAGGCTCCACGATTTTGGAGGCTGCCCGCTATGCCGGGGTGGAAATTCCCACCCTTTGCTATCTGAAAGAGATCAACGAGATCGGCGCTTGCCGCATCTGCGTGGTGGAAGCCACCGGTGCGCGCGGTCTGGTGACCGCTTGCGTGTATCCCGTTTCCGAGGGGATGGAAGTGCGCACCAACACCGAAAAGGTACAAAAGGCGCGCCGCACCACGCTGGAGCTGATCCTCTCGACCCACGAGAAAAAATGCCTGTCCTGCGTGCGGTCCGGCGATTGCGAGCTGCAAAAGCTGTGCCGTGACTACGGCGTGGAGGATACCGGTCGCTACGACGGCTTCCGCCCGAAATATGAGCTGGACACCAGCACCGCGCATCTGGTGCGCGACAACAACAAATGCATTCTGTGCCGCCGCTGCGTGGCTGCCTGCAACCAGCAGTATGTGTCGGTGATCGGCGCGAACGACCGCGGTATCGACACCCACATCGGCACCCCGTTTGAAAAACAGCTGGCGGATGTGCCGTGCGTGTCCTGCGGCCAGTGCATCGTGGTATGTCCCACCGGCGCGCTGACCGAAAAAGACGAAACCGCCCCCGTGTGGGAGGCGCTGTCCGACCCGAACAAGCACGTGGTGGTGCAGCCCGCGCCGTCGGTGCGCGCCACGCTGGGCGAATGCTTCGGCATGCCGATCGGCACCAATGTCGAGGGCAAAATGGTCGCGGCGCTGCGGCGGCTGGGCTTTGACAAGGTGTTCGACACCGATTTCGGCGCCGACCTCACCATTGTCGAGGAAGCCAACGAGTTTGTCGGTCGGGTGAAAAACGGCGGTGTGCTGCCGATGATCACTTCCTGCTCGCCCGGATGGGTCAAATTTGCCGAGTATTATTACCCGGATCAGCTGGATCACCTGTCCAGCTGCAAATCGCCCCAGCAGATGACCGGTGCGATCATCAAAACCTACTACGCGGACAAAATGGGCATCGACCCCGCCGACATTGTGGTGGTGAGCGTGATGCCCTGCACCGCGAAGAAATTTGAAACCGGCCGCGACGACCAAAGCGCGGCGGGGGTGCCGGATGTGGATTATGCGCTGACCACCCGCGAGCTGGCGCGTATGATCGACCGCGCGGGCATCACCTTCCAAAGTCTGCCGGACGAAGAATTTGACAACCCGCTGGGTGAAGACACCGGCGCGGCGGTCATTTTCGGCGCCACCGGCGGCGTGATGGAAGCGGCGCTGCGCACCGCCAACGACTGGCTGACCGGCGAGGACAACCAGCAGGTGGAATTCCACGAAGTGCGCGGCACCGACGGCTTGAAAGAGGCCACCTACAACATCGGCGGCCTGGAGGTCAAGGTCGCGGTCGCCAGCGGCATCGCCAGCGCCAATGCGGTGATGACCCAGATCAAAGACGGTACCGCGCCGTGGCACTTTGTCGAGATCATGTGCTGCCCGGGCGGCTGCGTCAACGGCGGCGGTCAGCCCATCCAGCCTGCCTCGGTGCGCAACACGGTGGATCTGAAAACGCTGCGCGCCAAAGCACTGTACGACCAGGATGCCGGCATGGCGCTGCGCAAATCGCACCAGTCCCCCGCGGTGCAGCAGCTGTACGCCGACTATCTGACCGACGGCTTCGGCGGCGAAAAAGCCCACCACATTCTGCACACCACCTACACCGCCCGCAAGAAATACAACTGATTGCGAACAGAAAACAACCGCCCTGCGGCACCGGATATCCGGCACCGCAGGGCGGTTTTCGTATCGGTATAAAGGATTTACAAACTGGCGAGCTTCCGTTCGGCCTCGTCCTGTACTTGCTTTACCCGCGCCGCAGGCTTGTTGGAAATATTATCAAACAAGTAATACAGCGTCGTCATACCGCCGCTGCCCATGTCGCGATAAACATCCACCCAGCTATCGGTATCGGTTACCGACAACGACCGCCGCACCACATCCGCCATCGGCAGATCGGTATCGGAGTTCGTTACACTGACGGTTTTCAGCTGGGCACCCATGGCGTTTACCAACGCTTTGGCTTTTTCCAGCCGTTTGCCGGTGATACCCGCCGGAATACTCCATCCGCCGTCCACTGTCCGCGGCAGCGGCCAGTCAATGCGCGTTCCCACATACGACGCGTTTTTGTCCGCCTTGGGATAAGGCACCATGCCCCATTCGCCCTTGGTGCCGGACAGCTTATCGCGGTTGCCCAGCGTCCACGCCAAAAACAGCGCACGGCCATCTTTGAACATATCAACGGCATCGTTACGGCTATTTGTGCCCTTATCGGAATTAAACACGCTGGTGTCCTGCAGCAACCATGTCTGCATCTGGGTCATCGACGCAATATTGTGGGCATCGCCCATCGCATATGCCAGATTTTGGTTTTTATCCCACTTGGTAAATTGACCGCCGTCCGCCTTAAACAGCGTATAGGTAAGCGTTCCCCGCATATCCACACCGGTAAAGCCGAACTGGTCCTTTTTCGTCATACCGGGGTGCCCGTCAATGTCTTTGGTGATAGCGCTGCTCATCTTGCGCATGGCGGTAAACGTCCATGTGCCGTCCTTCACCATCTTGTACAGCGCGTCCTCGTTGGAACTCGCCTGTTTCAACAGCGTCTTGTTGAAAAACAGCACCTGCACATCCTTCAGATCCGCGTTGCTCACGGTCGCATATGCCGCCGGAAATACCGCCAGCTTCTTGCGATTCCGTGTAATGGTCAGCGACCATTTTTGATTTTCCATCGTGCCCAGATCCTGCAGCACGCTGCCCATCCGATACTGCGTCCGCGCGTCCGCATTGATAATGTCGGCGATCGCGCTACCCGCCTTGTTGGCTTTCAGGCACGCGGTGACCAGATCGTCCTCGCTATACCGCTTCAGCTGGATTTTCACGCCTTTGTCTTGTTCCACCTTATTCAATTTTTGGCGCACATCGCGGTTGGTGCTGCTCTTGGAGGCATCCAGCGCCAGCCAGCTTTTGTCGGTACCCGCCACCGTGATGACGTCGCTCGGATGGGTCGTCGGCTGTCCGGCGGTGTTGCGGACAGTTGTTTTCCCTTGATTTCGGCTCGCCTGCGTCGCGGAAGGTCGATCGTTGTCCGGTTGTTTGACAGGGGAATTGGCTCGGGTGGCAGAGGTTTTACCATGGGCCTGCTTTTGATCGTCGCCGGTCGCTTTGCCGCCGGTTTGGCTGGCCGTCGTCTCCGATGGCGATGACGCATCGGTCAGCGCCGCCCCGGTCGTGGTTGTGGTCGCCCCGCTCGCCTGCCCGCCGTTCACCGGCTGGCTTTGCGCTGCGCAGCTGCTGAGCAGCAAACACGCCGCCAAACAAAGCGACATTTTTCGTACACTCTTTTTCATACACGCGCCCTCCCTTTTTTGACTCTTTTTTCTTACCTTCATCATAGCCGACTCTCCACACTTTGTCAACATTTTTCTTGCAAATGTGTAAAAATCTCTCATTCTTCTTCTTTTTACGCCCCCCTCTCCCCCGCGCGCGGTTTGACTTCATCCCCCTTTTGTGCGATAATGAGGAACGCTATTATGTACAGGGAGGCTATTCCTATGACCCGCGCCCCTCACACCCCGCTGCCGCCGGATCACGAACCGAAGTGGCTGGGGATTTTTACCAAAGACAAAGCGTTTTACCGCACCTTTTTCCCGCTGCTGGCGATCATCACACTGCAGCAGCTGGCGGCGCTGGCGGTGAATATGGCGGATAATCTGATGCTGGGCACCTACACCGAGCTGGCGTTGTCCGGTGCCACGCTGGTCAACCAGATCCAGTTCACGCTGCAGCAAATTGCCGCCGGCATCGGGCTGGGCATTGTGGTGCTGGCATCGCAATATTGGGGGCAGCAGCGCATCCAGCCCATCAAGCAGATCATCAACATCGGCGTCAAATGCGGGCTGGTGGTCGGCATTTTGTTTTTCGCGATTTGCCAGATTGCGCCGGTGGGGGTGCTGTCGCTGTTCACCAACGACTGCGCCGTGATCGACGAAGGGGTGCGCTATCTGCGCATCGTTTGCTGGACCTATCTGCTGTTTGCGGTATCCAACTCGCTGATGTACGCGCTGCAAAGCGTCGAAACCGCCATCATCGGCACCATCATGTCCATCAGCACCATCTGCATCAACATCTGTTTGAACTATTGCCTGATCTACGGGCATTTCGGCGCGCCGGAGCTGGGCATCGAGGGCGCCGCCATCGCCACGCTGTGCAGCCGGTTTGTCGAGCTGGTCATCATTTTGGTGTATGTGTTGGCGGTGGACAAAAAGCTGAAAACAAAAGCGCGCGAGCTGCTGCGGGTGGATCTCACCTATCTACGCCCGTATATCCGCACCGCCTCGCCCATCATCCTCAGCGGGATGCTGTGGGGGGTGGCGCAAGCGGCGCAAACCGCCGTGCTGGGGCATATCAGCGCCACCGTTATCGCCGCCAACAGCATTGCCACCATCATTTTCCAAATTTTTGCCGTGGTGGGGATGTCCTGCGCCAATGTGGCATCGGTCACCACCGGCAAAACCATCGGCGCGGGACAGCTGCACAAAATCCGCGCCTACGCCAAAACGATGCAAGCCATCTTTTTGCTGGTGGGACTGACCTTTGGCGGGCTGATGTTTGTGTTCAAAGACGCGATTGTGGGGCTGTACGCCGTTTCGGCGGAAACCAAAGCGCTGGCGGTGGACTTTTTGACGGTGCTCAGCATCACCACCGTGGGCACCTGTTACGAATATCCGGTAGAGGGCGGCATCATCGCCGGCGGCGGCTCCACCAAATACACCGCCATTTGCGACAATCTGTTTATGTGGCTGTTCACCATCCCCTCCGCGTTTTTAAGCGCGTTTGTGTTCCACTTTCCGCCGGTGGTCACCTTTTGCTTTCTCAAAGCGGACCAGCTGCTCAAATGCATCCCCAACAGCATTGTGTGCAACCGCTTCCGTTGGGCGCGGGTGCATCATCTTTCTGCATGGTGCCAGTCTTTGCGGCAAGAATCTGAATAAGGTGAGA
>OGYL01003080.1_pt1 | contig 11085 bp, 7 predicted proteins | sample 1576541 | NCBI WGS metagenome assembly OGYL01 (sample SAMEA3541551, study PRJEB24748) | human gut metagenome | biome: human gut; feature: human-associated habitat; material: faeces | place: China | collected 2012 | reverse complement strand
TTCGATTTGTTCAGCGACAGCATCATTGTAAGTTGGAGCATCTACATCACGGATTACACCGAGTGCAATCGGGAAGTCAGGACCTTCCATCAAAGCCAGTTTCAATTGAAGCGTATTGTCCTGGCAGTGTGCGTCGTGGATAAGGATATCTTTTTCTGTGACACCGTTCTCACCAAGTTTCACTACTTTCAGCCCGAAGCCTTCCTGCATCAATCCGAATTCCTTATTTTCACCAAATAACATCGGTTTGCCATGTTCCAGGTAGATAGCGTTCTTAGCGCGTCCTTCTTTGGTAGCAACACTGGCGTGAGTTCCGTCGTTGAAGATCACGCAGTTTTGCAGAACTTCTACAACAGAAGCACCTTTATGGTTGGCTGCTGCTTTCAACACTTCTACGGAAGCGGCACCATCTACTGCAATACAACGTGCGAAGAAACGTCCGCGGGCACCGAAAGCCAGCTCTGCCGGATGGAACGGGTCTTCCACTGTTCCGTAAGGAGATGATTTGCTGACGAATCCGCGTTCTGAAGTCGGTGAATATTGTCCCTTTGTCAAACCATAGATACGGTTGTTCAACAGAATCATGTTCAAGTCAATGTTGCGGCGAACGGCATGGATGAAGTGATTACCACCGATTGCCAAACCGTCACCGTCACCGGAAATCTGCCAGATAGTCAAATTTGGATTGGCTACTTTTGCTCCTGTTGCAACAGCAGCGGCACGTCCGTGAATAGTGTGGAACCCATACGTATTTACGTAGTAAGGCAGGCGGGAAGAACAACCGATACCGGAAATGACGGCAATATTGTGCGGAGCTACTCCCAGTTCGGCCATAGCTTTGTGCGGTCTTTCATGCAGGAAATTTTGGAAGGCATCGGCAGCTTTACGCTCCGTGTCTTTGAACAAGTCGGCGTCATTGCCATCCTCTTTGGCCAGACCCTGCGTCAGCTGCCAAAGATACAACGCCGCCTGACCCTTGCCCAGATGGCTCATCTCGGCGTTAATTCCCTGCCTATCGTCAGCCTGACCCTGCTCTTTGCCGGCATGGTCATGACCTTGCAGATCGTCGATATTCTCTTGCGCTATGGCGCCCAGTCGACGCTGGGCGGCGTCATGTCCGTCGCCATGGGCCGTGAATTAGGCCCTATTTTAACTGGCGTCGTCATGGCAGGCCGCGTCGGTGCAGCCATGACGGCTGAAATCGGGACCATGAAGGTCACGGAACAGATCGATGCCCTGCGCTGTATGGCCGTCAATCCCATTGCCTATCTCGTCGTACCGCGCTTTGTAGCCTGCGTCGTCATGGTGCCTATCCTGGCCTTTTACGGCTATGTCATCGGTACGGCCGGCGGCTACGGCGTGGCCACATTGGGCGCCGGGCTCACGCATTTCACCTATGTGAATTCCATCGAACTCTTTACGGAAGTCAGCGACGTCGTCTACGGCCTCATCAAGGCCATGTTCTTCGGCGGTATCATCGCCCTCGTCGCCTGCAATGAAGGCATGCATGCCCAGAGCGGGGCCGAAGGCGTCGGCCAGGCTACGACGAAGTCCGTCGTCACGTCGATTATTTTCATCTTTATCTGCAATTATATCTTATCGGTTCTATTGTATTGAGGAGTGCTATGATCCGTCTTCGCAATGTGACCGTCGCCTATGGCGACCGGGTCATACTAGACAACATCAATTTAGATATCCATCAGGGTGAAACCCTGGCCATCCTCGGTGCCAGCGGTTCAGGCAAGAGTACCATCCTGCGCCTGATCATCGGCCTGCAGAAGCCGACGAAAGGGCAGGTCTTCTTTCACGATGAAGACATTACTACCTTTGATGAGGAACAGCTGACGGCTGTGCGCCGCCACATGGGCATGGTCTTCCAGTATTCGGCCCTCTTCGATTCCATGACTGTCGGCGAGAACGTCGCCTTTGGCCTGCGCCAGCATACGAAAGACGATGAAGCGACGATCCAGCGCATCGTTGAGGAGAAACTCCACCTTGTCGGCCTGGAAGGCATCGAGGACATGATGCCCAACGATTTATCAGGCGGCATGAAGAAACGCGTCAGCCTGGCCAGGGCCATTGCCCTGGACCCGCAGGTCATCCTCTACGATGAACCGACAGCCGGCCTGGACCCGCTGCGCTGTATGGATATCAACCGCCTGGTCGTCAGTATGCAGAAGCAGATCCATGCGACGTCAGTCATCGTCACTCACGATATGGACTCGGCCTTCTATGTCGCTGACCGCCTGGCTTATTTACAAGACGGGCGCTTCCGGCTCATTGCCGATAAGAAGACCTTTGCCCATACAGATGATGAGGAAGTGCAGCGCTTTATCCACGGCGGGCGTCTTCCAGAAGAAAGAGGGGATAGCCTATGAAGTGGAGTGCAGAAGCAAAAGTGGGATTGGTCACTATCGTCGGCGTCCTCTTATTTACCTTTGTCGTCCTGACCCTGGCTCATGCCGAAATCTTTGGTAAGCCCGGCTTTGTCGTCCATACGGAATTCAAGGATGCCAATGGCCTGCAAAAAGGGAATTCCGTCCGCTATGTCGGCGTCCACGTCGGTAAGGTTGAAAGTGTAAAACCGTCCCGCGATGGCGTCGATGTGGCCGTGAAACTGGAAAAAGGGACGGAAATCCCCCGCGATTCCAAAGTGACGATTACGACGGACGGCCTGCTCGGCGAAAAAATCGTGGCCATTACACCGGGGAATGACAAGAATCATCTTCTCGCTGATGGAGATTACATCGATGGCACACAGAGCAAGAACATGGATGACATGATGGATAGTGCCGGCAAGCTCATGGGCAGTGCTGACGATATGGTCAAGAATATCAATGCCATCATCGGCGATGAAAAGACGCAGGCCGCTATGCGCGGTTCCATCCAGCATATCGACGATATTACCGGCAAGACGAGCCAGATGATGGATGCCAATGCCGGCAATATCCAGCAGATTACGGCTAATATGGCAGCCATGACAGCTCAGATGAACGCGTCCATGCAGAACCTCGACGGCGATGGCGCGGCTTCAGCTAACGTCCGGGCCACGGCGGCCAACATGAAGCAGATCACCGACCGCTTCGAGATCATTGCCCAGTCGATGGAAAAGATGACGACGGATCCGCAGACCCAGGCCAATATTCAGACGACGCTGAATAATACGGCCCAGATTACAACAAAAGTGAATAAGATACTCGGCGGCGCATCGGACATCAAAGTCCAGGGCGAAGCCGGACTCTTATATAATACGACGAAGAATGAGACCAGCGGCACTGTAAATTTTAAGGTGTACCGTGGCGATACGTTCGGCCTCGTCGGGGCAGAGAACATCGGCAACGGTACGAACCTCAACTTGCAGTACGGCCGCCGCGGCCGTCTGTTCGACACGCGGGCCGGACTGATCAACGGCGACCTCGGTGCCGGCTTGGACTTCTTCCGGGACGGGCCTTTCCGCTTGTCCCTGGAAGGCTATGATCCCGATGACTGGCGCTTCCGTTTGAAAGCCCAGTACCGCCTGACGCCGGATCTCTATCTCTTCAGCCAGTTCACGCGGCCCATGAGTCGCAGTGACGGTGGCAATTATTATGGTATTAGTTACGCTTTTTAGCAGATTATAGAAATAAACGGGGGTACCCATGATGAACAACAAACTGTACAAGAAATTGGTCATCGCCATGATGATTACGACCATAAGCGCAGTCGCCGCCGCTTCGGCAGCGGATACGACGGCTTCTGTCCGTCCTGTCGACTTAGCGCAGGCCGATGCGATCCAGTCCCGCGCCAAGGCGGAACAGCAGGAAATCAAGGCTGAAAAAGCTCAGCAGAAGAAAGCCGCCAAGGCCGAAGCCAAAGCCAAGAAGGCTGCCGCCGCCGTCCGGCCCGTAGACATTACGCCGGAACTGCGCGAAGAACTGGCTCAGAAAATCGCTGACGATGCCGCCAAGAGTGCTGAAAAAGCAGCGGATAAGCGGGCGAAGAACCAGGAAGTCGACCCGGTCATCGTCGTCGGCCGCGTACCGACCAATGGCACGGTCGATTTGAACCTGCCTAAGACCGTTCAGATGGCCCTCGATTACAACCGGGATATCAAGATGTCGCAATATCAGCTGAAATCGGCTGAAGCGGCTATTAATGAAGCTAAATCTAAAAAGATGCCACAAGTTGGTTATACATTTAATACCAGTCGTAATGCTGGCCCAGCTGTGGCTAGTACACAAAATACTTTTTCAAATGGAGTAACTGTAGACTTACCTCTATATACTGGAGGTCTCTATGAGGGTCAAATCGACAATGCTAAATTAGGTAAAACAGATGCCCAAGAAACTATTTTGAAAACAGAACAGGCTACGAAATACAGCGCTATCGAAGGATATTATCAGCTTTTGGCCAATAAAGAACTGCAAGGTGTCTATCACGAAGCCGTCGACAACCTCCAGGGCCACTTGGATAACGTCCAGGCTCAGTACAACGTCGGCACCAAGGCCAAAGTCGACGTTCTCTCGTCCGATGTCTCCCTGGCCAACGCCAAGACAACAGCTCTTACCGCCGATAATGCTGTAGCTATTTCTGAATCGAATTTGAATAACATCCTCGGCCTGCCCTTGGAAACGAAACTCAACCTGGCCGACCATCAGCTGCCCTTCGATACGTACAACATTTCCCTCCAGGAAGCGACGGACTACGCCATGAAGTATCGGCCGGAAGTCCTCCAGGCTGCATTAGCAGTTCAAACAGCTGAAAATAACATAGATATTGCCGATGCGAGCAATAAGCCGACGGTAAAGGTTTCGGGTGGTAATAACTGGAATGATAACACTTTCCCAGGTATCGATGCTAACAAGCGCAGCTGGAACATCGGTGCTAGTGTCACTTATAGTTTCTACGACGGCGGTGCGACCAAGGCCAAAGTTGACCAGGCCAAACAGGCTCTCCTCGTCGCCCGTGAAACGGAACAGAAGACCCGCGAAGCCGTCCAGCTGGAAGTCAAGCAGGCCTACCTCAACATCCGCAGTGCCGCCCAGAAGGTCGAAGAAACGCAGACCGTCGTCGACCAGGCCCGTGAAAACTATCGTATCCAGAATATCCGTTACCAGGCCGGCGTCGGCATCAACCTGGACGTCCTCGATGCCCAGTTGAGCCTCAACGAAGCCCAGGTCAACCATATCCAGGCCCTGTACGACTACAACGTCGGCATTGCCAAACTGGAACAGGTCATGGGCGTCGATGTCGAATCGGGTGTCATCCATCCGTCTTTGACGGCGACGACATATCGGGGATAAACAGGGCTTAAAGAGATGATGACAGGTTTTTAACAATTTACAAGGGAAATATCCTATTTGTCATCTATTTCTTGATTTTCCTCAACTCCATAGGTAAAATAAAGAGAGAATTGTAACGTGCAATTCTCTCTTTTTTTGTATGCGGAGCTCGATTATGAAGAAAAAATGGATGGCTGCCTGTGGCGTCACGGCCTTTTTCCTGTCAGCAGGGATTGCCCTGTGGATGGAAAAACCGGCTCTGACCCAGATGGCTGGCCAGGCGATTACGACAACTGCAAACAGTAAATTGAACGGGACCTTGTCGTTTTCTTCACTGGATATATCCCTGAACGGCCAGCTGGTCATGGCCAAGCCAGTCATTAAAGATGCACAAGGGCGGGTCGTCATCGAAGGCGATGCCGTCCGGGTTTATGTCAACCCCGGCAAGATCATGACGGCTCTAAGGCAGGGCGAAATCCTGCAGGCCCTGGATACGGCCGATGTCGACGACCCCGTCCTGCATCTTTGGCAGAATGAAGACGATGGCACGTGGAATGTGGCGTCGCTCATCAAGAAGAATCAGAGTACGACCGATGCCGGTTTCCGCGGGGCCATCAATGTTCACAACGGGACTATCGACGCCCAATTACCGGACAGCACGGTCGTCACCGGAGAAAATGTCAACGGCAGCGTGGCCTTTGCCGACTATCCGTCGCTGGCCATCGATGCGTCCATGACCGTCGATGGGCAAAAGGTGACGGCTCACGGAAGGTATGCCTCGAACCGCCAGTATGATTTCACCGTCAGCGCCGACGCCGTCAACGGGACTTATGCGTCGTCATTCATCCCGTCGTCGGCCGATGTCGTCATCCGCAGCGGGACCGTCGAAAACGTCAAAGTACGCGTCGCGGACAGCCACAACGGCTTTTTCCTGTCCGGCCAGGCCGACGTATCTGACGGCTACGTCACCGTCCAGGGCCTCGAGGTAGACGGCCTGAAAGGCCATGCGGCCCTGACGAGCAAAGATATTACCTTATCGGACGTCGAAGGCCGTGTCAACGGCCAGGACTTCCGCGTCGGCGGGACTATTGTAACCAACGGCGACACGCCGGTATTCAACCTGAACGTCGACGTTCAGGGAGCCGACGTGACGGCCTTTGCCGATTATCTGCCCGTTGCTATCAGCGGGACAGCCGGTTTCAAAGGGACGGTCTGGGGGACGGCACAGGACGTGAATGCCCGCGGTACAGCGTCTCTGCACGATATGACTTATAACGGCTATACCGTCGATAAAGCCCAGGCAGATTTGATTTACAGTCAGAACCGGCTCGATATCGATTCACTGACGGCCCAGGCCTATGGCGCTTCCCTGAGCGGGAAGGGCGTCTATGACATCCAGAGCGGTGCCTATGAAGCCGATGCCGACGTAGACGGACTGGACCTCTCGGCCGTGCCCGGCGTGCCTGTGGCCGTCATGGGGAGTCTGTCGGCGTCGCTCCACGCAGCCGGCAACAGTAAGGATAACTCGATTATGGCGACAGGCCACGTGACGGCAGGGGACCTGTCTTATAATGGCCTGACTGTCGACTCGGCAGCCGGCGATGTGGCCTATGACGGCCGCGTCATGACCTTGCGCAGCGGTCATGCTGACCTGGCAGGAGGAAGTATCGACGTCAGCGGTTCTTATGAAGTGGACAGCCAGACGCCGCACCTGTCCTTTACCGGCCATGACCTGCCCCTCGACGCCGCTTCGCCTTTCGTGTCCCTTCCCATGGATGGGACGGCCGATTTGTCCGGCCACATCGACGGGCAGCAGTGGGATGTGGCCTTTAATGCCCGCAGCGGCCAGATCAAGGGCGTCCCCTTCGACAGCATCGACGGGACGGCCCGGGGACAGGGCAGCCGCATCGAAATCCCGGCCCTCTACTGGCGCCGCGGTGATGGGACCCACACCCTGCACGGCCAGGCGGACCTGGATGCCCGGACGATACAGGCATCGCTGACGACGGCGCATATGCGCATCGAACAGCTCCTGCCGGCTATCGGCAAGGCAGACCTGCCGCTCACTGGCTGGGCCGATAATACGATTACCCTCAGCGGCAGCCTGGATAATCCGACGGCTTCCGGCTCGTTCCGCCTGACCAGCGGATCCTATGCAGGCTACCTCTATAAGAATGTCAGCGCCGATTACCGCCTGGATAATGGGACAGTCTATCTCTCGAATGGCGATATTTCTTCTTACACGGCATCCCTGGCCCTGTCCGGTTCCATCGGCGATACGCTCAATCTCGATTTGATCGGGAAGAACGTCGATATTTCCCACCTGGTACCGCAGAACAAGACGCCGCGCAGCGGATCTTTCGACGTCCAGGCCCATATCGGCGGCAGCCTGGACAATCCGACGGCAGCCGGTTCACTGACGGCGGCCAATCTGGTCATCAACCACATGGCCCTGAACAATATCCACGGCGATTTTGCCTATTATGACAATATGCTGCGCCTGACGGACCTCCATTTCGCCCAGCTCGGCGGGACGTATGACGGCAATTTATTGTATAATACGAAATCGTCTCTCCTGCGGGGCCAGGCGACGGTCGTCAACGGCGACATTGCCGGTCTGCTCAAGGTCGCGGCCCTGCCAGTACAGGATATTGCCGGCAAGCTGAATGGCCAGGTCGACATCAGCGGCACAGGTGACAACCCGACGGTCTCCATGAAGGGGACCATCAGTGACACTTCTTTCGGCGGCCAGGCCGTCGAACCGGCTGACATCGACGTCCAGATGGAAAATAGCGTCGTCACCATCAACAAGATGGCCCTGAACATCGGCAGCGGCGTCCTGGCTGCCCAGGGGACGTATGCCCTGCACGGTCCGGTGAAATTGTCCGTCGCTGCCAAGCAGTTCCCGGCCAAGGCCCTGACCGACGTTTTGGGACATAAAGACTTCGTCGTCGATGCGCCTATCGACTTTGCCGCTGACCTGAGCGGTACAGGCGATGACCTCCAGGCCGACGTATCGGCCCAGCTGGGAAGCGGCACGGCCAACGGCATTTCCTTTACGGGCGCTTATGCCCTGTTCAACATCCGCAACGGCCTGATTACTTTGCAGCAGGCCAGCGGCAGCCGCGACCCCTATAAGGTCAGCGCACACGGTACCATTCCCGTCAGCGCCTTGTCTGGCGGCAAGACCGGCGAATCCATGGACCTTTCGCTGCAGCTCGATAACGCCGGCCTCGATGTCCTGACTTTCCTGACGCCTTACGTCACCGAAGCCGACGGTCCCATCCAGGGGGCCGTCAAAATCGGCGGAACCCTGGATGCACCGACGGTCAACGGCGATATTGCCGTCAAGAACGGCACCATCAAGTTCAAGGACACGGCTTATCCCCTGGCCAACATCAATGCTGACCTGGCCTTCAAAGGCCGTTCGGCCGTCCTCAGCGGCAGCGGTACTATGGATAAGAAAGGGAAGAAGAATCCCGGCAGCATCAGCCTTGACGGCAAAGCCGCCTGGAGTGGCCGCAGCTTAGATTCGTATTCCCTGGCGGCTGATTTTTCCGGCCTCTATCTGAACTGCCCCTATTACGACGGTCCCATCACGGGCTATGTCAACGTCACGCCTGGCGACGGGCGGCCTAAAGTGAGCGGCCTCATGCAGGTCGACAATACGACTGTCGACATTCCCCTGGCTCTGGCCAGCAGCAGTGAAGGGCCCGATTTGGACCTGGATTTCACCCTGACCCTGGGCAACAAGGTCCGTCTGTACAATCTGGCTCTGTACGACTTGATGGTCAATGGATCGGTCACCTTCCAGGGCAACCTCAATCATCCCCATCCGTCGGGCCGCTTTGAAGCGACGCGGGGGACCGTCCATTATTTGGACACCAATTTCCGCGTGACCAAGGCTAAGGCCGATTTCTCACGGTATGATTCCTTCCTGCCCTATGTCGACGCTGAAGGCTTCAGCCGCGTCGGCCAGTACAATGTCATGCTGACCCTGCGCGGTCAGGCGGACAACATGGACCTCATGCTCCGCTCCGACCCGCCCCTGACGAAGCAGCAGATCGTATCGCTCATTACCCTGCGCAACAGCGGCGGCCGCCCCCAGAGCTCCCTCAGCGAGGAAGATATGGACAGCCTCCTCGGATCGGGCATCCGCATGACCCTGAACAGCCTGGGCCTTACACAGAGCCTGGAAAAGGCCTTGTCTCTGGATATGCTCACCGTCACCAACGGCTCGCTGAACCTCAATGATAAGAATACCGATGTGGGCCGCAACTATTACAACATTGAAATGGGGAAATACCTGTTCAACGACTTCATGGTCACGGCGGCCTTCGGCATCAACCACGGCGACGACCGCTTCGGCTTCATGTATGACCTGGGCAGCAAGTTCAGCGTCAACGCCTGGACGTCCGACGACGACAGTTTCATCGGCGGTGTCTATAAGTATTCGTTTTGATTCCGTATATGGGGTCATGCCGTTGCATCCGGGGATTGATGGCAGGACGCCATACATACAGGAATAACGGGAAGGAAACATGTCCTGAAGCGGGCTTGCCACGTGCAAGCCCCTACAGATGGGACACAGGCCCATCCCTGTATATGTGTGGATACGCCATTGCCTTTGTAGGGGCGCCCGTCCCTATATATGTGTGAATTCCATTTGAATGAAAAGGTGGTGAAAGGCCATGTTAGACGATTATCTGAAAGAACTACAGCACATCACCCTGCTCCAGCCCGACGAAGAACGGGCCCTGTGGCAGGCCTATAAGGACGAGGGGAATCTGGAGGCCCGCAGCCGCCTCATCGAGCAGTACCAGCCCTTGGTCTTCAAAGAGGCCATGCGCTGGCACATCCATCGCGACATCCTGTCCGACGCCCTGCAGGAAGGGACACTGGGCCTCATCGAAGCCGTGGAACGCTATGATTACCGCCGTGGCGTGGCCTTCCCGCTCTTTGCCGTCCACCGCATCCGCGGGGCCATCCTGGACTATCTGAAGCGCGAAGGCGCCGTCAGCGCCGTATCCCTTGACGAACCGGATGAACGGGGCGTGACGTTGCAGGATACGCTCTGCGATGAGCGCCAGGACCCTGTCGAAGCCACGAGCCGCCAGCTGTTGCTGGAAAAGGTCGGCCACGTCTTGAAAAGGCTGCCCGAAAAGGAACAGGCCGTCGTCGAAGGCGTGTACCTGAACGACGTGGAGCAGAAGCACCTGGCCAAGAGCCTGGACGTCAGCCTGCCTTACGTCTACCGCCTGCAGAAACGGGGCATCCGCCGCGTGCGCGGCATGCTCAGCCGGTTCATCCATGAGAGCCGCCACTAAAATTTTTTTACATTTTCTTAAAATTGACCCGTTTTTAGGTGAAAATAATCGAAAAATGCTGTAAAATATAGATTATGGCATGTTTTTGCGCCTTTTTGCCGGTATAAATTCATACGGCCTTTGCCGATTTTATAAGAGTATTCGTCTAGGCAGAAAGGAGAAGGCTGTATGAAACATTCCCAACGCGATACAGTTCACCGGGTCCGGGCCGTCCGGTCCTGGCTGGAAAAGGCCGAAGCCTCGTTTGATGAAGAGTCCGATATCAAGGGCGAACTCAATCTGATGCTGGCCGAAGCGGAAATGAAGAATTTGCGCAAACACCATCCAGTCAGCAGGAACTGGCTGCGGGCCGGTGCCATGGTCACGTCCTTCTTCCTGGCGCTGGGCGGCTGGTATGCCTTCCGCCTGACCGGGCCGGAAGAACGGCCACCGGCCGTCGAGGCCGTCGTCCAGGAGACGGCGGCAGGGAATGAAGCGGACCGGGACCCGGTGGATAC
>OGYL01003075.1_pt1 | contig 11098 bp, 8 predicted proteins | sample 1576541 | NCBI WGS metagenome assembly OGYL01 (sample SAMEA3541551, study PRJEB24748) | human gut metagenome | biome: human gut; feature: human-associated habitat; material: faeces | place: China | collected 2012 | reverse complement strand
ACGCGCCTTATATCCCCAGCCCTAAAGGACGGGGTTTTACGGCGCATTTTGATAAACTCCTCTCACTCGGCAAGGTATATTTCTCACATCTGTGAAAAAAATAATAAAAATATTACAATCCTTCAAGAATCCCATTAGTCCCATCCATGAGGCTTCTCATAGAAAAAGAACATACATACGTACATACGCAAAAAGCCACCATGCAGATTGGCAGAGTACAGATCATCGAATATCTGGTCTAGCCAGTCTTTATGGTGGCTTTTCTCGTTTTTCTCGTCGGTCAGGGGTTGCCGGCCGCGGCGGCTTTTGCCTCGCGGGCCTCGCGCTCTAGGCGGGCGCGCTTCTTGGCTTTGTTCTCTTTCTTGCGCTGCTTGCGGATTTCGCGGGAGTAGCGCTCTTCTTCGCTGAAGATGCAGCCGCAGTAGGGCTGGCGGTAGAGGTCGAGCTCGTGGCTGATGTCGATGCCCTCCTGCCAGCCGGGGCGGAAGTCTTCGTAGTGGAAGGCGACGCCGTACTCTGCCGCAAAACGCTCGGCCGTGCGGCGCATGAGCCCGTGCTGCTGGTAGATGCTGTAAAAGAGCGTCGAGGTGAAGGCGTCGAAGCCGTTTTCAGCGGCGTAGCGCGCCGTCTCCTCGAGGCGCCAGGTGTAGCACATCTGGCAGCGGCCGTTCGGCAGGGCCTCGGCGGGCAGGGCCTTCTTGAGGAAGTCGCGCAGGCGATAGTGTTCGTCGGCGTGGAATTCCATGCCGACTTTCTCGGAGAATTCCTTCGCGGTCTTTAGACGCATGTCCCATTCTTTGTAGGGATGAATGTTCGGGTTGAAGAAATAGCCGACGGGCTCGATGCCCTCTTCCCTCAGTTTCTTGACAGGATAGCAGGAGCACGGTCCGCAGCACATATGGAGTAACAGGCGCAAATGGCTCACCTCTCTTATGGATTGTTTGCTTATTTTTCGGGATACGGGATGCCGAGGTGACGGTAGCCGGCCTCGGTGACGACGCGGCCGCGCGGCGTGCGGTTGATGAAGCCGAGCTGGATGAGGTAGGGCTCGTAGACGTCCTCGATGGTGTCGCGCGCCTCGCTGATGGCGGCGGCGAGCGTATCGAGGCCGACGGGGCCGCCCGCGAACTTCTCGATCATCGTGCGCAGCATGCGGCGGTCGGTGTGGTCGAGGCCGGCTTTGTCGACCTCGAGCATGCGCAGGGCCTTGTCGGCGATCTCGTTCGTGATGGTGCCGGAGCCCTCGATCTGGGCGACGTCGCGCACGCGCTTCAAGAGCCTGTTCGCAACGCGCGGCGTGCCGCGACTGCGGCGCGCGATCTCGAGCGCGCCCTCGTCCTCGATGGCGATCTCGAGTATCTCGGCAGCGCGCTTGATGATGTGCACGAGCGCGTCGGGCGTGTAGTACTCAAGCCGCGAGATGACGCCGAAGCGGTCGCGCAAGGGGGCGGCGAGTGCGCCGGCCTTCGTCGTCGCGCCAATCAGCGTAAACGGCGCGATGTCGAGCCGGATGGAACGCGCGCTCGGGCCCTTGCCGATGATAATGTCGAGCGCGAAGTCCTCCATCGCGGAGTAGAGCACTTCTTCGACGCTGTGCGAGAGGCGGTGGATCTCGTCGATGAAGAGCACGTCGTGCTCCTCCAGGCTCATGAGGATGCCGGCCAGGTCTCCGGGCTTGTCGAGCACCGGGCCCGACGTCACCTTGAATCCCACGCCGAGCTCGTTGGCCACGATGTTGCTGAGGGTGGTCTTGCCCAGGCCCGGGGGGCCGTAGAGCAGGATGTGATCCATGGGCTCGCCGCGCCGCTTGGCGGCTTCCAGATAATCGATCATGGTAAGCGGGCTGTGTCAAGTTTCCCGATTGCTACCGGTGAATATTACAAGGTGGATTATTCGGCAGGTGTGGATATTTCGCGCTATAAGAACATTCCGGTTCCGACATCCTATATGGCCATCAATTCGAAGTACGACTTTGTTGGCGGTTACGAGGAACATATCGAAGCCGGACTCCTCCATGTGGCAGACCATCACGTGAATGCCGGCAAGAAGCAATGGACGTGGGGTAACGGTGATTTTGGACAGGCGTGGGACCGCAACTTGACGGATGAAGACGGACCTTATATTGAACTGATGACCGGTATGTATTGCGACAATCAGCCGGACTTCACGTGGCTTCAACCTTACGAGGAGAAGTCTTGGGTACAGTATTTCATGCCTTATCAGAAAGTTGGCCTGGTGAAGAACGCCACTCGGGATGCCTTGATCAATCTGCTTCCCGAGGGAGACGGACGGATGAAGGTCATCCTCTATACGACGGCTGCCCATCGCGAAGTGCGTGTCATGCTGACTAATGTGGAAAATCACCGTATTTATTTGGATACGCTTACAGCGGTTTCTCCCGAGCATACTTATATGCAAGTGGTGGAATGCGACACGCAGAAGGCTGAAGACTTAAAATTGGTTGTGTTGGATGAAAAAGGCAACGTGATGGTAAGTTATCAGGCGGATAAACCTGAGATCAGACCGATACCTGAGCCGGCTAAGACTGCGCTCGACCCCAAGCAGATAGCCAGTATGGAGCAGCTCTTCCTGACCGGACATCATCTGGAGCAATATCGTCATGCCACGTACCAGCCGTTGGACTATTATATGGAAGCCTTGAGTCGTGACGAGAGCGACATTCGCTGCAATAATGCGGTCGGTTTGCTGCTGATGCGTCGTGGACGTTTTGCCGAGGCCCAAAAATATTTTGATCGTGCCATTAAGACACAGACGGAACGTAATCCAAATCCTTATGACGGTGAACCATATTATAACTTGGGTTGGAGCAAGAAGATGCAGGGTGATATAGACGGCGCTTATGACGCTTTCTTCAAAGCTACCTGGAATGCAGCTTGGCAGGATGCCGGTTATATGGGACTGGCTCAGATCGACATGATTCGAAAGGATTATGAAAGCGGATTGGATCATATAAACCGTTCGCTTTATCGCAACTGGTTGAATCATAAGGGACGTCAGTTGAAGACTTCCTTCTTGCGGAAGACAGGTGATTATACCCGTGCAATGGCATTGGTTGATGAGTCCTTGTCGATGGACCGCTTCAATATGGGATGCCGTTTTGAAGCCTATTTGATTAAAAAAATATTGGGTAAGATGGAAGAGGCAGCGGCCGTGAAGCAAGATTTGAAGACGTTGATGCGCGGTGCTGTTCATAGTTATATCGAATATGCCATTGATTATGCTTCGGCAGGAATGTACGATGAAGCGATGGAGTTGCTCTCTTTTGTGACAGAAGATATATTGGAAACTTATCCGATGGTGTACTATGCGTTAGGATATTTTTCTTCAAAGAATGGACAGAAAGAAAAAGCCTTAGACTACTATCGGAAGGCTGAGCAGATGTGTCCGGACTATTGCTTCCCGAATAAAATGGAAGAGGTGCTGATGCTTCAAGATGCCATGTCGCTGAATCCCACAGGTGCTAAAGCATCGTATTATCTCGGTAACTTTTATTACGCAGCTCGTTGTTACGATGACGCGGTAGCTTGCTGGGAAGCATCAGTGTCCCTTGATGGCACTTTCCCGACGGTATTGCGCAATTTGTCTTTAGCTTATTACAACAAACAGCGCAATCCTCAAAAGGCACGTGAAGCTTTGGAGAAAGCCTATAGCCTTGATACGACTGATGCACGCATTCTGATGGAACTCGACCAATTATATAAGAAACTTCGTTACCCCCATCGTCAGCGTCTGGATTTCTTGGAAGCACATGCCGATGAAGTGGAACAACGCGATGATTTGTGTATTGAACGTATCACGCTATATAATCAGCTGGGCGAATACCAGAAGGCTTACGACTTGATTAATGCACGCAAGTTCCATCCGTGGGAAGGTGGTGAAGGCAAGGTTACAAGTCAATATGTATTCTGCCGTGTGGAGCTGGCCAAGCAGGCATTGGCGGAGAAACGCTATACTGATGCCGTACGGCTTTTGAAGGAAACAGAAAAATATCCTGATAATCTGGGTGAAGGAAAGCTCTCGATGGCTGAGGAAAATGATATTTACTATTGGTTGGGATGCGCTTACGAAGGACTGGGAGACATGGAGCAGGCGAAAGCCTACTTTGAACGGGCTACCAAAGGTTCGGCTGAACCGGCTATCGCATTCTTCTATAACGATCAGCAACCGGACAAGATTTTCTATCAGGGACTGGCTTGGCGTAAACTGGGTGAAGAAGACAAGGCACGCAGTCGTTTCAACCGTCTCATCAAGCATGGCGAGAAACATCTGTTCGATAAAGTCAAAATCGATTATTTTGCCGTTTCACTTCCCGACCTGCTGATTTGGGATGACGATCTGAATGTGCGCAATCTCATTCATTGTAACCTGGTAATGGGATTAGGCTACCTGGGATTGGGGGATAAAGAACAAGCCCGTAAGTTCCTGTCTGAAGTGATACGTCTTGATATCAATCATCAGGTAGGACAACAGTTACTGAAAATGTGTGAATAATTTATATGTGTGTCATCCCTTCTTCTTCATGCGGTATTCTTTAGGAGACATGTGCATGTATTTACTGAATACCTTTGAGAAGTAGTAGGGATCGCTGAAGGACAGTTCGAAGGCTATTTCCTTAGCCTTCTTGTCCGTAAAGTCCAAGAGCTGGCATGCCTTCTGTATTTTCAGCTGATTGAAATAGCTGATGGGAGACATGCCGGCTTTTTGGGTAAATACGGTACTCAGGTATGCGGGCGAATAGTTTACGCTCTGTGCGATGTCCTCCAGTGTGAGCTGCTTGTTCAGGTTGGCTTTCATGAAGTTGATGACCTTCTGCATGGTGTCTTGTGTTTGTGGCTTGTTTATTTCTCTGAATTGAGGGATGTATCTGAAGCTTCCCAGCAGGTACCATAGGCAGAGGGTGATATATTCCAGATTTTCCACACTGTATCCCATCTCCAGATTTACCAGGATTTCATTGAACAGGCGAATGCGGTCGTCGAATCGGGCGGAAGGTGAGTCATCGATATGACTGGTCCGATTGAACAGTTCGGCAAAGAGGCAGCTTTTTTCGCCGGCAAAATGTACCCAATAGATACTCCATGGGTGTTGGGCCGATGCGGCATAGGTGTGAGGCGTACCGGCTTCGATGATGAAGAACTGGTTCTTCTTTATGCAGCACCGACCTTTTCCGATGTCATACCAGCCTTCTCCTTCGTGACAATAGATCAGAATGTGTTGTTCACTGCCTTCTTCCCGTTGCCGATAATGGCTCTCCGCATGGGGATAGTAGCCTATATCGGTCGGATAGAGCAGGCTGGTCATGGGATTCTTTTGCACCTTGAGGAGAATCTCTTGAGGAATCACAATGGCCTTTTCATTGGGAAATCCGTCTTTCTTCTTTTCCATAAAGGGTGTCAGTTTTGTCAGACAACGTTTTTATTTTGTCAGGGTTTTGTTTCGCCTTCGATGTAGTTTTCCAAAAACAGGTGTTCACCATCGAATACGGCGTACGAGAAGTAGTTGATCCAGTCGCCCAGAATGACGATACGCGATGAGGCGTTCAACATCAGGTCCAACTCAATGTGGCGATGGCCGTAGATGAAAAAATTAATGTCCGGATGGTCCTTGAGGTAGTTTTTTGTATAGATCACCAGTGGTTCGTTGTTTTCGCCCATATAGTCAGGCTCCTTGCCGTCCACCCGTTTCAGGCGGCTGTGCTTGGCCCATGTCAGTCCCAGTTCCACACTCCAGCGGGGATGAAGTGCGGAAAACAGGGTTTGCAACGTATGGCTGTGGAAAACGGCACGCAGAAACTTGAATTTACGGTCGGGGTCGCCCAGTCCGTCACCATGGGCCAGATAGAATTCCTTGCCATGGATTTCTGTGGTCAGCGGCTTACGGTGCAGGATGACGCCGCACTCCTTCGTCAGGTAATCGCCGCACCAGATGTCATGGTTGCCCGTAAAGAAGTGTACTTCCACTCCGAGGTCCGTCAGTTCGGACAGCTTGCCCAAAAAGCGCGTGTAGCCTTTGGGCACCACCAGCTTGAATTCGTACCAGAAGTCGAACATGTCGCCCAGCAGATAGACGGCCGAAGCCTTGTGCTTGATGCTGTCCAGAAAGTTCACCAGCCGGCGTTCTTGCGTACGGCCGTGCTCTATGGCACGCGAACCCAGATGGGCGTCAGAGAGGAAATATACATTCTTCATAAGGCGTATTCGTTAGGTTTTTATTTGAACAGTTCGTCCAGGTATTTGTAGAAGGCGGGATCTTCGCCTACCACAATCTTGGCTACTTTGCCTTCGGGGTCGATGACAATCTTGGTAGGATAGCCTTGTATGCCATACTTCACCGTGATGTCTGCCTCGTCCGTATTGCGCACGTGCAGCCAGGGCAGTTCATGCTTCTCTACGGCTGCTTTCCATTTCTCTTCCGTATCGTTGCAGTCCACACCCAATATCTCCATGCGGTCCTTATACTTTTCGTAGTATTTCTTCATGTCGGGGATACCTTTGATGCACCAGCCGCACCAGCTTCCCCAGAAGTCCAGTACTACATACTTGCCGCGCAGGGACGACAGGGTGAGGTCTTTGCCTTGGAGATCTTTCAGCGTAAAGTCAGGGGCTGTGACGCCTTCGACCATATTTTTGCGCGCTTCTTCGCGGGCTTTCTGCCGCTCGATGGCTTCTTTCATGGCCTTGTAGAGGGGGGCCATCGGGCCGTTCTGTGCTTTTTCGCCGATGAGGTCGAGCAGGTCGCCGGCGGTTTTGCCAAAGTCGGATATCAGATAGACGGAGATGTCTTCGTCAGGGTGCTGGCGGATGTAGTCTTCCTTTACCTTTTTCATGTCGGCATTGATCGGCTCATAGATTTGACGCAGGGAGTCAAGGCGTTCGCGTGTCATCATGCCTTTGCTTTGCATGTCCATGATGACTTGTGTCACTTTGTGCATCTTGTCCTCATAGGGCTTGTACAGGGCCCGTACTTCTTCGTAAGCCTGGTGGAAGGCATTGCCTTTCATGTGGTAGTCGTCCATCGAACCGCTTACTTCCACCGTTTCGCCGGGGAAAGCCAACACTCTGATAGACTTGCGAAGTGATGCGGCGGCGGCTCCGTTACGGGGTTGGGCGTAGAAGAAGGCCTCCATCGGCACGCTGTCGTTCTCCAGCTGGCAGGTGAAGCTTCCGTTCTGCAAGGCGATGGTGTCGCGGTGTATCGTGCTGCGGCTTAAGTCCGATACGGCAAAATAGTTCACAATCAGGGTATCGCTCTCTACGCCGGCCAGTGTGCCGGTGATGGTCGTTTGTTTCTGAGCAGGCTGGCAGGCGCAGAGCAGTGCCGTACAGGCCAGCAGGCCAAGTGTTTTCTGTTTCATGATATGCTGTTGTTTTTGTTATAAGAATCCCAGTTCCAGTTTGGCCTCCTCGCTCATCATGTCCTTGTCCCATTCGGGCTCGAAGACCAGGTTGATGGTGGCCGAGGCCACACCTTCGATGCTCTCTATCTTTTGGCGGATATCCTCCATGATGAAGTCGGCCGCCGGGCAGTTGGGTGCCGTCAGCGTCATGTCGATGCTGACGTTGAAGTCGTCCGTCACGTCAATTTTGTAAATCAGGCCCAGGTCGTATACGTTTACGGGTATTTCGGGGTCGTACACGGTCTTGAGCATCGCCACTATCTTTTCTTCTATTTCAAATTTAGTCATAATCTTGCAAAACTTGTTTCAAGAGCAAAACTACACTTTTTTTGTGAAATCACAAAAGGGAAGTGGTGCAAGGACGGTTGGAAAAATATTTTGCAGGCTAAAGTCCATAGTTGCGTCCGTCAAGTTCATGTTTAGCGAGCTAAAGTAGGTGTTTAGGAATGCAATATCGGTAGTGAGTAATGGATTGCCCTAATCAGGTTTCAATCCTTCATTTGTAGTGTAATCTGTTGCAAGAAAGGGACGTAGGTTGAAAGATAGAGTTTCATGGCAGTGTTCATTGTCTTCGGCTTGTACGATAATGTGTCATCTTGCCCAATGTGGATGTTTCAATATAAGTATCTTATTATCAGTTGTCTGTGGTGAAATCACATTAGGGGAATCTTTGAAATCAACTTGTGAAAGCAATGCAATGTTGATTTCCGTTGATTATGGTTGATTATCGTCCGTTATTTACGCTGAAAAACTTGACTTCGCCTTTTTGATGTCGTATTTTTACGACAAGATAAACAACTATTTTTATGAATCTGATTTGCCAACTGAGAGATTTCTTTTTTCGTGAAGAACCATCCGTTTCGTCGTACGACCGGCTGCTTGCCGATCTGAACCGTGCCTGTTCCCACTTGCCCGAAGGGCAGGCCTTCCTCGTGACAGGCGACGGCGAGTTCACCGTCCGCCTGACTTGGAAGCCGCAACAGACGAACCCCGATAAACGCATGTTCAGCCTGAACGGACAGGATGAAGTGACGGAATGGATAGAAGCCGTTCCAACTGCTACGAAAGAGCCCAACCCTGTAGATATAGAAGAAGGAGAAAAGGAGCCGAAGCAAAAGCGGATGATGCAGCGCCTCTCACGCTACTTGAAACTGCACTACGCCTTCCGCTACAACCTGCTGACAGAGCGAACGGAATGTGCCCGCCTGGATGCAGGGAAAGCTAATGAGGCTCACCACCTTACTTATACACCCGTGGATAACCGCATCCTGAACGGCATTGCTCTCAGTGCCATCGAAAACGGCGTGGAGTGCTGGGATCGTGACATTCGCCGCTTCGTGGAGTCCGACCACGTACAAGCCTACCACCCCTTCGAACTCTATTTCAAGAACCTGCCCGAATGGGACGGCAAAGACCGTGTAAAGGAACTGGCAAGACGAGTATCCGATAAGGACGTTTGGATACGTTCCTTCCACCGCTGGATGCTGGCCGTCACAGCCCAATGGACAGGCTCGGATAATCGTGGCCGCAGGGCCAACAGTGTGGCTCCGCTGCTGGTCAGCCCCACACAGGGCCTGGGTAAATCCACTTTCTGCCGTATGTTGCTCCCCCAAGAATTGCGTGATTACTTCACGGAGAGTTTCGACCTGACCAATGCCTCGTCGGCGGAGAACAAACTGGCCTCCTATGGTCTGATCAACCTGGACGAGTTTGATCGTCTTCCTGTCAGCCGGATGCCCCAGCTGAAGAACCTGATGCAGATGGAAGACCTGCGGGTACGTCGTGCCTACCGCCGTTCAGCCGAAGCCTTGCCAAGAATTGCCTCGTTCATCGGCACAAGTAATCGCCGCGACCTGCTGACCGACCTTTCGGGCAGCAGACGCTTCATCTGCGTGGAAGTGGAGCATGCCATCGACTGTACGACGCCCATCGACCACGCCCAGCTTTATGCCCAACTGCTGCACGAACTGAACAACGGCGAGCGCTGCTGGTTCAGCAAGGCCGAAGAGGCGGAAATCCAGGTGGCCAACCGTCCGTTTTACCGCATAACGCCCGCTGAAGAACTTATAAGCAGCTGTTTTGCGTTTGCCGAGGCAGGCGAGCAGGGTGCCCGCCTGATGTCTGCGGCAGATATTTATGCCGTATTAAAACAGAAGAATCCCACAGCCTTGAAAGACTGTTCTTGTACTTCGTTTAGCCGCCTGTTGTCCCAGTTGGGGCAGAGGGTACACACAAGGTATGGGAATGGGTATTGGGTGAGGAAAATATAAGTTAATGCATGCTTTACTTGATTTAACTTCTTAAAAGTTGAAATCATAGCCTGGGAATAAAATATAGAGTGAGAAGTTGGTCTATGACAGGAACTTCCTAAACATTGTTTACTTCATTATATTGGGATATGCCTCTATTAGTTGAACTTTGTTAATACTAATTTGAGCAAATTTTCTGTGTAGAGGAGCTAATATTACATTTTGTTTTGTAGAGAAATGAGATTTCAGTAATTCATCAGCCTATTGATACAGGCCATAAAAGTATCATCTATTTATCCTTAGTTGACAATAATGACGCCTTCTAAATTTCTCATTTTCTAAAAGAACATTGCGACAAAACTCCTCGTACTAATTGCCAATAGGAGTACCACATATTTATATCGATACATTCAATACTTCTTTGGTATGTTCAAAAAGCCATTGGGGCAATTGTAGACAATAAGAAAAACGTTAACAGGCATAGAACTGTTTTCTATGATTAAAAGAGCTTTTAACTCAACTACTTTTCATAAACAAACATCCAATTTTCATTTTTAATATGGGAATCAAACATCATTTTTCTCATTTGACAGACTTTTTCCGGGTACATTGCTGCTACATCAGATGTTTCACCAGGATCTGCATTCAAATTATACAGCTCATAACGTTCTTTAGAAGGTTGATTCACATTAAGACGAATCAATTTCCAACGATCGCAAATAATAGCCTGTTTACCTCCCTGTTCATGAAACTCAAAGTATAAATTCTCATGTTGCTTTTGTTCGCCCAAGCCTGTCAAAACTGAAAGATAAGACAGCCCATCTATGTCTTCCGGTGTAGAAACATTTATCAACTCACAAACCGTAGGAAGGAAATCCCAAAATGTGGAAACATGGAAAGATACGCTTCCTGGTTGGATGACGGAAGGCCAAGAGACAATAAAAGGTGTACGAATTCCGCCTTCATACAAATCTCGTTTAGTTCCTCTAAACGGGCCGTTACTGTCGAAATACATCGGATCATGCCCACCTTCCACATGAGTTCCATTGTCAGAGGTAAAAATGACAATCGTGTTATTCAAAATACCCTTTCTATCCAATATGTCAACCAAGCGTTGTACATCTCTGTCCAAACGACTTACCATCGCAGCAAAAGCCGCATGTGGCTTATCCTGGCGACTATAGTGTCCTCCCGGAAACGGGCCTTCCTCCAACAGGCGCGTATCATATCCCATATAATCCCCCTCCGGTACGGTCAAGCTTGCGTGTGGAATAGTCGGTGTCAGGTAAAGGAAAAAAGGCTCATCTCCCCGTTTCTCTAAAAACTTCAGTGCCTTTTCCATAATTAAATCATGTGAATAGACCTTATTTTCCAGCATAACCTTAATTCCGCAACACTATTATAAATTAAACTTTTTAAGCACCTGAGCAAC
>OGYL01003068.1_pt1 | contig 11112 bp, 8 predicted proteins | sample 1576541 | NCBI WGS metagenome assembly OGYL01 (sample SAMEA3541551, study PRJEB24748) | human gut metagenome | biome: human gut; feature: human-associated habitat; material: faeces | place: China | collected 2012 | reverse complement strand
AAGACCTACCAAAGTACAATACTTAGATACTTTAGTAGGTCTCTGCTCTGAAACCGTAGCAATATTATAAGAAAAATACCCACTAATTCTGTTATCCGATAGCTTTTAGTAGGTGTTCACCACATAACACACACAGTAATGCCCGCAACACATCATCGCAAAACATCACCGTAGCGCATCCACTTAGCTCATCCTCTTAACACATTTTCCCATCCCAAGCCATCATCACACTCACCTCAATTCCCCATTACAGGTCAAACAGTGACAACTGGTTGCTGTCTGTCATATCTCCAAGTATTCCAAGCTCTGAAAGCTTATCAATCGCTGACTGTCCTATCTTGGCTCGCTGGCGTAAGTCATCCTTTGATAAGAATTCGCCATCTCTGGCGGCTATCTCTATTGACTCTCCGGCGACTTCACCTACCTTTGATATAACCTTGAATGATGGCATAATCTTTCCATCAATTATCTGGAATGTTCTTGCCTTTGCCTTATATATGTCTATAGGTGTGAATTCATAGCCTCTTGCATGCATTTCCTGAACAATACGCATTACACCAAGTTCATCATCTTCTGTATTAGAGATTGTTCCTTCTGCTTTCTTGGCTTTGTACTCTGCAATATAGTGTTCAAGCCTTACAGGACTCATAGCCATTTTCTCATAGTCAAATGCTGTGGCTCTTATACTAAAGTAAGCTGTGTAATATGCAAGCGGATAGAACACCTTACAGTATGCAACACGCCATGCCATCATAACATACGCTGCAGCATGTGCCTTAGGGAACATGTACTTGATTCGCTCGCATGACCATATATACCAGTCCGGTACACCATGGTCAATCATATCCTGCTTCCACTCCGGCCATTCTTTACATTTGCCGGATGCAACCTTACCCTTTCGGACCATTTCCATTATCTTAAATGATTCCTCTGAATCAAGTCCCTTCTGGATAAGATATATCATAATATCGTCTCGTGTACATATAGCTGTTGAAATAGTAGCTTTTCCTTCTTTAATAAGAGTCTGTGCATTGCCAAGCCATACATCAGTACCATGCGCAAGTCCTGCGATACGTACAAGGTCTGAGAAATACTGCGGCTTGGTATCCATAAGCATCTGCATAGCAAAGTCAGTACCAAATTCTGGTATTCCAAGTGCTCCTAACTTTGTGCCGCCTATATCCTCAGGCTTAATTCCTAGCGCAGAAGTGTTCTGGAACAGTGACATAACCTCTTTAGAATCTAGTGGAATCTCAAGAGGGTCAATTCCCGTTAAATCCTGTAACATTCGTATCATTGTAGGATCAAGATGTCCTAAGATATCCAGTTTTAACAAGTTGTGGTCAATACTATGGTAATCGAAATGTGTTGTTACTATAGATGTCGTCATATCATTTGCAGGGTGCTGTACCGGTGTAAATGAATGAATCTCTTCACCAATTGGAAGTACAACAATTCCACCAGGATGCTGTCCTGTAGTTCTTCTAATATCAATACAGCCTTCTGCTATTCGTTCTATCTCACATTTTCTCTTAACAATAGGAGGCTTGCCCTCAAGTGCATTCTTTGCTGACTTCTCCTCAAAGTACTTCATAACGAAACCATACGCAGTCTTTTCTGCGACAGTACCGATAGTTCCAGCTTTAAAGGTCTGCCCTTTTCCAAAGATAACCTCTGTGTAGGCATGAGCCTTACTCTGGTATTCATTGGAGAAGTTAAGATCAATATCAGGCTCTTTGTTTCCCTTGAAACCAAGGAAAGTCTCGAACGGAATATCAAATCCCATCTTATTAAGCTTCGCTCCGCATTTTGGGCATATCTTATCAGGCATATCGCAGCCTGCGCCTCCAGCAAATGCTTTGACTTCATCTGAATAGAAATCATTATAGTAGCATTTTGGACACAGATAATGCGGGCTTAACGGATTAACCTCGGTAATACCCGCCATTGTTGCTGCTAATGAAGAACCAACCGAACCTCTTGAGCCAACAAGGTATCCGTCATCATTAGACTTCCACACCAGTTTCTGCGCAATTATGTACATAACGGAATATCCGTTAGAGATAATTGAGTTAAGTTCTCGCTCTAATCGCTCAGTTACTATCTGTGGAAGCTCCGGACCATATATCTCATGAGCTCTATTTTCACAGATTGTTCGAAGCATCTGGTCAGAGTTCTCAATGAACGGAGGACATTTATCCGGTCTTACAGGCTCAATCTCCTCACACATATCCATAATCTTATTAGTGTTGGTTACAACAACCTCGTATGCCTTGTCGCTTCCGAGATAATCGCACTCATGAAGCATTTCTTCAGTAGTATGAAGATACAGCGGTGCCTGATTATCCGCATCATCAAAGCCTTTTCCTGCCATGATAATTCTACGATACACTTCATCCTCTGGATTTAAGAAATGCACATCGCAGGTTGCCACAACAGGCTTGCCGAATTTGTCGCCAAGTTCTACTATTTTACGATTCAGATTGCGCAAATCCTCCTCATTCTGAACATAACAGTCTTCTTTCTCAATCATGAACCTGTTATTGCCAATTGGCTGTATCTCAAGATAGTCATAGAAATTAACTATTCGCGCTATCTCTGCTTCTGAACGTCCATTTACAAGGCTTCTGAAAAGCTCACCCGCTTCACACGCACTTCCTATAATAAGACCTTCCCTATACTGATTTACAAGACTCTTCGGTATCTTAGGAAATCTGTTAAAGTACTGCAAATGTGATGCTGAAACAAGTCTGTACAGATTAATCCTTCCCATCTCATTAGAAGCCAGAATTATACAGTGATACTGATGAAGCTTCTTGATGGCGTTCTCATCCATCTTACCTTCTTCATTAAGCTTATCAACGTCCGGAATATCCCTGTCGTAAAGCATTTTAATCATCTTGACAAATATGTCTGCAGTCGCAGCAGCATCGTCAACCGCCCTGTGGTGGCTTTCAAGTACAACATTAAGATGCTTTGTAAGCGTATCCAGCTTATAATTATGAAGATTAGGCATAAGAAACTGTGCAAGAAGCACTGTGTCTATAATGGTAGTATCCACATTTATACCAATCTTCTCTGCCTTATTGATTATGAAGCTCGTATCGAATTCCGCATTATGCGCAACCATGACAGCTCCCTCACAGAATTCAAGGAACTTAGGCAGAATCTCCTCTATCTTAGGTGCATTCATAACCATCTGGTCATTAATGTGCGTAAGCGTCTCTATTCTGAATGGAATAGGAATCTCAGGATTAACAAATGTAGAGAATCTGTCTACTATCTCACCATTGCACACCTTGACTGCACCTATCTCTATAATTCTGTCAACTTCCGCAGAAAATCCCGTTGTCTCAAGGTCGAACACAACATATGTATCGTTAAAGCTCTGTCCTCTCGGATTCGTTACTATCTGCTTGGTATCATCAACAAGATAAGCCTCGACTCCGTATATTATCTTAAAATCAAGCTTCTCACCCTTCTTGGCATAAGAGCCTTTGAGGTCGCTCATCGTATGGAATGCATCTGTAAATGCCTGCACAACACCGTGGTCAGTAATTGCAATTGCCTTATGTCCCCATCTGATTGCCTGTTTGATAATATCAGATACATAAGACACACCATCCATATCACTCATCTTGGTATGGCAGTGCAGCTCAACTCTTTTATGAAGTGCGAGGTCATTACGCACCTGTCTTGTATCAGATCCTTTTCTTATGCCCCACACATTGGCAATTGATATTTCCTGGTCGTACTTGTCAAATGTAGCGTTACCCTTAATCTTTAAGAAATTACCCTTCTTGATAACACCTGAAAGCTCTGGTACCTGCTCATTTTTTGCAAAAACCTTTACTGTAATAGTGTCTGTAAAATCTGTGACATTGAACATAATAATAGTTCTTTCGTTACGGATTTCACGCATTTCAACATTACGGACCATGCCAGAGATAATAACATCTCCGATTGCCGTATCTATCTGTTCAATCGGTGTTACATCACCGTCAAAATCTCTTCCATATAAAACATCTTCGTTAGCAGGCTTTCTGCTGTATGTCTTAAGCTCTTCCCTGCCCCTGTTGTCGCTTGCAAAAAATGCTGCTCTAGCCGCCTTCTGCTTGGCTGCTGTCTCAGCTTTCTTTGCTGCCTTCTGTTCAGAAGTAAGCTTCTTATCATCCCTGCCGTCGGCATTATCTTCTGCTGCCGCCATCATATTATTCTCAATTTCTTTGACACGAAGATTAATCCTGTATGCATTTTCTCTCTCGTACTGGCTTTCCTTCTTCTTGGCATACTGATACTCAACATCTATCTCAAACCCGAATCTGTTCAGGAATATTTTCTTGAAATAATCCGTCAGTGTATCCGCATACTGATGCGCAAGAAAGCTGTCCTCAATCGTGAATACAAGCATATCCTCTTTCTCAAACTCCCACTTGGAATTCTTTAAAAGATTATATTCAAGTGTCCAGTATTTCTCCAGCTCTGCAAGGATACTGTCATAATATATATCCATTACAGTCTGTGGCGTATACTGTGCTGACAAAACATATCTGTCGATAATCCGCACGTCCATGTTGGATATACGGAATATCTGTTTCTTTAATGCATCCTCAACCTTGAATATTATTGGTTTTTCTATTACCCTGTCACTCTTTATATAAACGCGTGCCAGAGAATTGGTCGATGTTTTCGAGACTTTAGTTACTTCAACATTCTCAAAATACACCGCCAGATCCTCTGGCAGCTTCAGCGTCTTAAACACTTCAAAAAATCTGTACATATGTATCACTCATTCCAATTATCAAGTTCATACCTGAGTGTATCAAGAAGTTCCTCTTCTGGAACCTTCTTAATAATCTCTCCATGTTTAATAAGTACTCCGCAGCCGTCACCGCCTGCAATTCCAAGATCAGCTTCCTTTGCTTCTCCCGGTCCGTTAACTACACAGCCCATTACAGCAAGCTTCAAGTCAAGGTCATACCCAGAAACCATTTTCTCAACCTTTCCTGCAAGGTCTATAAGATTAATTCTTGTTCTTCCGCATGTAGGGCATGAAACAACTTCTATTCCGCCTTTTCTTAAGCCCAGAGTCTTAAGTATCAGTTTCGCAGCCTCTATTTCCCTTACAGGATCATCTGTAAGCGAAACTCTTATTGTGTCGCCAATTCCCTGATTAAGTATAAGTCCAAGTCCGATTGATGACTTAATGCTTCCTGAGAATATTGTTCCAGACTCAGTAATTCCAACATGAAGCGGATGATTAGTCTGTTTTGCAATAAGCTCATGTGCTTTAACGCACATCATTACATCAGAAGATTTGATGCTGACAACAAGATTATCATAACCTAAGTCTTCAATAATCTTAACCTTGTCAAGTGCGCTCTCAACGATTCCTTCTGCTGTTACTCCGCCATATTTCTCAATAAGGTCTTTCTCAAGTGAACCGCTGTTGACACCAACCCTGATTGGTATATTTCTTTCCTTTGCAACATCAACAACAGCCTTTATCTTGTCTGTTCCACCGATATTGCCCGGATTTATTCTAATCTTGTCAGCCCCATTTTCCATTGCCATAATAGCCATCTTGTAATCAAAATGTATATCTGCAACGAGAGGTATCTCTATCTGCTTCTTTATCTCTTTGATTGCAAGTGCAGCTTCTTTAGTTGGAACTGTGCATCTGATTATTTCACAACCGGCTTTGGTAAGTGCCTTAATCTGCGCAACCGTAGCCTCAACATCTTCCGTATGTGTATTAGTCATTGACTGGATAAGAATAGGATTGCCACCACCTATAACACATTTTCCTATCTTAACAACCTTAGTATTATCTCTGTACATAACCCCTGTGTCCTTTCTGTATTAGAACAATGCCATTATATCTTTAAACAATACAACAACCATAAGTATGACAAGAAGTATCATACCTATGAAATTAACAATTCCCTCATGCTCTCTCTTAACCGGCTTGCCTCTTAATGCCTCTATTATAAGGAATACAAGCCTTCCTCCGTCAAGTGCCGGAATTGGCAGCAGATTCATTACTCCTAAGTTGGCACTGATAAGTGCTGCAAGATTCATAAGATTAAGGAATACATAAAATGCACCATCTGCCTTACTTTCTTCAACAATCTCACTCATTGTGCTGACAGTTCCAACTGGTCCTAACAATGAATCAAACCCAATCTTTCCTGTAAATAACATTCCAAGACTCTGAATTACAGTCTTGACACTGTATCCGACTTCCTCCACTGAATACTTAAGCGTACCAATAGGAGAAGTCTTTACCCTGTCTCCATATACAACAAAGCCTGTATCATAACTTTCAACTTCAACCATCTTAGGCTCAACTGTCACATCAACATTTTTTCCATCTCTTGCAACCGTGAATACAACCTTATTGCCGCCGCTTGATGTAATAGCTTCTGTCACATTAGAACTATTCTCCATTGCAGTACCATCAACTGCTTTGATAACATCATTAGCTTTAAGTCCCGCCTTTTCAGCCGGAGAATCCTTAGTAACAGAACTTATGAGACAATTCTCATTCATCATAATTCCAACCTGATACTTCTGCTGCTTAATATGCTGCGGAGTAACAGTTGTTGTCATCTTTTCGCCGTCTCTTGTAAATGTTATATTAAAAGTCTTATCTGCATTATAAGCCCTGTAGAAATAAAAATCCCTGTAAAATGTTACCTTATGTCCATTAACCTTAGTTATGACATCACCTTCCTGAAGCCCTGCTTCTGTGGCTGGCGAATTATCTTTAACAACGTCAATGTCACATGGATCATAGCCAAGACTTCCGACAATAACTACTGCACACACGAAAGCAAGAAGGAAATTAAATACCGGACCCGCTGCTATAACAGCAATTCTTGCCCAGACTGATTTACTTGCAAATGACTTTTCCATGTCATAGCCATTTTCAATAGCAAGCTTTCTTTTCTTAGCTTCCTTCTCTTCATCCGTAAGCTCTTCGTCATCATCTTCTTCTGACTGTATAACACTCATCTCAAGAAACTCATCACCAAGCATCGTACATGCACCACCAAAAGGAAGTGCTTTAATACAATATTCCGTCTCACCTTTTCTGAAATGTATCAGCTTCGGTCCGAATCCGATTGAGAATTCAACTACAGTTATGCCATTAGCCTTAGCTATTATAAAATGTCCGAATTCATGGACAATAACAATTATACTAAGTACAAGAATCGCCAGAATAACATTAAGAACCAACTCCTACCACCTGCTTTCTATCATGTCTGTTACTATCTTCTGTGTAGAGAGAATCTGCTCTACTGTTGGATTATTGATATAATCCACTTCATTCATGGCGTATTCTATAATATCCGGAATATCCAGATATTTTATCTTTCTGTCTAAAAATCTTGCTACAGCTACTTCATTGGCCGCATTAAGCGCAGTCGGGATATTTCCTCCACGCGCTGCTGCCTCATAAGCAAGCTTAAGTCCCTTGAAAGTCTCCATATCCGGCTTTTCAAATGTAATATTAGCCAGTTCATAGAAATCAAGTCTTTCTGTGTTAAGTTCTCTTCTTTCAGGGTAATAAAGAGCATACTGTATAGGAAGTCTCATATCAGGACTTCCAAGCTGTGCCATTACAGCTCCATCCTTGAATTCAACCATTGAATGAATTATGCTCTGTGGCTGGACTATAACCTGAACCTTTTCGGCAGGTACTCCAAAAAGCCACTGTGCCTCCATTACCTCAAGTCCTTTATTAACCATAGTCGAAGAATCTATTGTTATCTTGCGTCCCATAGCCCAGTTAGGATGCTTAAGTGCATCCTCTAACTGTACATTTTCAAGGTCAGCTCTTTTCTTTCCTCTGAATGGACCACCAGAAGCTGTAAGAAGAATCTTCTCTATCTCACCACGGTTCTCACCGTTAAGGCACTGGAATATTGCTGAATGTTCGCTGTCAACAGGATATATATTAACATTGCATTCCTTAGCAAGACTCATAATAATATGACCAGCACACACAAGTGTCTCTTTATTGGCAAGTGCAATGTCCTTATGTGCTTTGATAGCTTCAACTGTAGGTGTAATTCCCATCATACCTACAACCGCTGTGACAACAATTTCTGCACTCTCAATTGTTGCAGCCTCAATAAGACCTTCGTCACCACTTACAATCTTAACATCCATATCACCGATAAGAGTCTTTAACTCTGAAACAAGTTCTTCTTTACCTATACATACAAGCTGTGGCTTGAATTCACGGACCTGTTCTGCAAGGTCAGCAACCCTTGTGCCCGCTGCAAGTGCAACTACGTTAATATCAGCATTTCTTCTAATAACATCTAATGTCTGTGTTCCAATTGAACCAGTTGAACCAAGTATCGAAACGTTCTTCATTATCAACCTCCAAAGACTTTGTTAATAACCTCTATTGCCCAGTAAACAACAGGTGCCGTGAATATTGCACTGTCGAATCTGTCCATAATTCCACCATGTCCCGGTATTAACTTTCCATAGTCTTTCACATCATGATTTCTCTTAATAGCAGATGCAGCCAAGTCTCCGAATATAGACAGGAATGCACGCATAGGATTTCCATTGTCCATGAGAAAAAACTCTCCAATGGCATACGGATAACCTGATAATAATGGGCATTCTCTGATAATGTTACCTGAAGTATCCATAAGAATGCCTTTTTTATCTTTAGAATTATATGTTGATAAATCTTGCTCTGCCAAAAACAACGAATGGCTCAAGCAGCGCTGGGGAGTTGCAGATTCTCTTTCCGCCAATTCGTACAACCGTAAATAATAGTCAGGCAAAAAGAAGTATGCAAAAGAATCGAAATACTTTTCTATTTCATATTCTGATAAACCCGCTGCAGACAAGATCTCCGTACCTGTCTCTTTGCTTGAACCATAGCTCTCGTGCTTGGCATTAGATTTAGCACAAGAAGTAGCCAAAAAAAGAATTCCCGCAAAGCTTAGAAGAAGGGCAAATATTTTTCTTGCAGTAATCTGTTTCATGTAATACGACCTCCATATTTGTGTTCTGCTTCCAATGCCTCACGGCCAGCACACAAGATTACCCCATCACATATATCCGGATTTATGTTGTTCAAAGTATAAGTTTCTTTTTGAATCATATATACCTTCCTCCCATGCAAATTGTAATGCAGGTTGAATTTCAATCCTATATTTAATATAACATCTGGGATACCATATCGTCAAGTGATAAGAGGTGATGATATGGTACAATTTACGCCAAAGCAATATAAAAAAGAGCAGTTCACCATAAGAATGGAGCATGAAATGCTGAAAAATGTTGACACATTAGCGGCGGCGAATAATTTGAGCCGAAGCGAGTTCATAGTCCAATGTGTCCAATTTGCCATAGAACACATGGCAAAGGAAAATCAGTAAAAAGTAACCCCCCGACGATATCTACACACTGTAGGCATGCCGGGGAGTTGCTATTTTTAAAGCAGATATGTATGTCCTGCGATTGCCGCTTCTATCCGTTGTTGTTCTATGCCTATATACCGTTGCGTGACCGCAGTGCCGCATTCCCCTGCGCACACGGTCGGGCTGGTTTGCGCCGCGGTTCTGGGAAACGAAGGTGGAACCGGCGTTCGCCATGGAGATGAGCGGCATATCCGTAAAGGCAAACAGCTTGCGGGCAGCGGTGTGCCCCGCAATGGTCAGGGTGCCAAGCCCGTTGATGCCGTACTGCAGCACCACCGAACCCGCAGACACGATGCTGCTCATCAGGCCCATGGAGATGCTCTGGCTGAACAGCTCCCAGTACAAATGCTGTCCCACCGCCCAGTGCCTGCGGGCGGGCAGCAGCAGCGGCACGCGGCGCAGCACATACAGCACGCACAGCACCACCGAGATGCCCTGCGCGATGACGGTAGCCACCGCCGCGCCCTGCACGCCCATGCCAAGCCCGGCAATGAACCACAGGTCCAGCCCCACGTTCAGCACCGAGCTGATGAGCAGGAACACCAGCGGCATCACGCTGTTGCCAATGGCGCGCAGCAGGCCTGCGCACAGGTTATACATAAACATGACCACAACGCCAAGGTCGATCACGATGATGTAGCTGTAGGCATCTTCCAGAATTTCTGCCGGGGTATCCAGCAGTTGCAGCAGGGCATGCAGGCCGAAAAAGCCTGCCGTTGTAATGACCAGCGAGGCGATCAGACCAATGACGACCGACCCCACCACCGTGCGCTTGAGTAGGTCTTCGTCCTGCGCGCCGTAGGAGCGCGCTGCAACGATGGCAAGGCCATTGCCGATACCGATGCCAAAGCCGACTAAAAGCTCGTAGATCGAGCCGCAGGAGCCAATGGCGGCAAGGGCTGTATCGCCCAGCACATTGCCCACGATCATGGTATCCACCGTGTTGTAGAGCTGCTGGAACACGAAGCTGCAGCCTGCGCCATGATTATCGACCGCTTCTTGGACAATTGTGGCATTGTCGCACGTGATGGCGTTGCGACTTGCCTGCTGTGCGGCTTGGTTACCGATACCGGCCGTTTTCAGTACCAAAACGCCGATGCCGCCGCGTTCCATGCGGCCTCGCGACTGGTTGCCCACGGCGCCGATCCGGCGCGTGTGGCACTCGAGGTATACCAGAGCATGCGCGTTGAGTTTTTGCACCTCAAGTCCATCGTTATGGGCCGCATCAAGACGGTGGCCCACGGGCGCGTTGCGTATAGCTATGCGTACCAGAGCGACCTTGAGGCCTGCGGTGTCACCTCGGACGAGTGCGACGGCCTGGTCGATGTGGTGCGTTCGGTGATGGGCGTCGAGGTTTGCATGTTCTTAAAGGGCATTGAGGGCGATACCAAGGTGCGTGGCAACCTGCGCTCCAAGGGCGACCTCGATGTGTCCGAGATTGCTGCCAACTTTGGCGGTGGCGGGCATCATGCCGCCGCCGGCTTTTCCAACAACGGAACAATTCGCGAGACGCTCGCCGTGGCACTTCCCATGCTGGCCGAGCTGGTGGGGGAGGATCCCGCTTCGGTGACCGTCGAGCTCTAACTTATTGGATGGTACATGGCTCGTCGAACGCCTTCTCAATTGAATATGCTGCTCGCCGTCGATAAGCCGGTGG
>OGYL01003065.1_pt1 | contig 11116 bp, 8 predicted proteins | sample 1576541 | NCBI WGS metagenome assembly OGYL01 (sample SAMEA3541551, study PRJEB24748) | human gut metagenome | biome: human gut; feature: human-associated habitat; material: faeces | place: China | collected 2012 | reverse complement strand
CAGCCTAACATCTGCATCGTATCAGAGGAAGTTAAAGCTACAAAGTGGCCACAGGTGAACAGCTTGCCCTCTGCATCGTGAACGGAATCAATGCAGTTCATCATGGTCTGATAGGTTGAGAACACGCAGTGTGCCGTAAAGTTGTCTTTGTCCTCGCAGAGATTCGTTACGGAAAGCTCCGGCAGGAGGTTGACAAAGCTGCGCTTTGCCTGGGTTACAAGGCTGTTGCGGTCAGCCAGAAACAGCACGTTCTTGACCCAGCCATGCTGCAATAATACATCCACCAGTGCAATGACGGTACGGGTCTTGCCGGAGCCGGTTGCCATGACGAGCAGGGCTTTCCGGCGGTTCTTGCGGCCAAAACTGTCGCAGACAGCCTTGATGGCCCCCTCCTGATAGTACCGTCCGGCAATGTTTTTGTTTACATCCACATTGGCAAGGCTGGTGCGCATGGCTTGCAGATTGAACCATTTTTCAAGGTCGCGCTTGGAGTAAATGGAAGCGACCTTGCGCTCGGGATAGATATTGTCTACAATGCGGGTATCGAAACCGTTGGTCAGGAATACCACCGGGCGGCGACCAAACTGCTTTTCGAGAATATCTGCATACAGCTTTGCCTGCTGACGGCCTACTGCAACATCCTTACAGGTGCGCTTTGCTTCGATCACAGCCAGCGCACGGCCATCATCGCCGTACAGGACATAATCTGCATAGCCGGTGCCGCTCTTGTTGGGCATCCCGGGCAGAGGGACCTCGTTGACCCAGTTTTTGCCCTCGACCCACCCGGCATCGGTTAGCATGGAGTCAATATACAGTTTCCGGGTCTTGTACTCCGAAAGTTCCAGCGGCTTGGGTACATAGGTGGGCTGCTGTGTTTCACGGCGGGCGGTCAGCTGCGCCTTGAGCTCGGCATTTTCCTTGATGAGTGTATCCAAGTCCACATCCGGCAGGGCAGGCTGTGCAACGGGTGCAGCAGGCTGTTGTGTGAGCAGGGAAGCGTCAAATTTCTTTTCCTGATAGCTTGTTCCGTAGCAGTACGCCACGAAATCAAGGAACAGAAACAGGTTTTCGAGGCAAAGTTCCGCCTGTTCCCGGCTGATGCTGCGGCTTCCGTGGGCGGCATCATTGCCGCGCTTGCGAATAAAATCCATCCGCCGCCACAAATCATCGTCTACAATGTCGTGAAATTCTTCTGTGCTCATCAGGCTGATGAGCTTATCATCCCACGGCTTGACGAGGGAGCTGTCCACCGAATACATCCATTTGACTGCAAACTCCATGGCGCGGCGGCAGTCCAGCACAGCGGTGGCCGCATCAATGGGCAGAATCCTCTCCGCAGCAATCGCGGCATCCGCAAAGCCGGAAAATTGCGGGTCATCTTTCAAAAAGTCAAAGTTGGTCAATTCTCACACCTCCCGGCTTCTATTTTGAACGATTTTCAGCCAAAATGCAAGCGTTTTGCGCAAAAAGTTCTGCGAACAATTTTGATTTGTCTACCTCGGCTGCAAAGGCGGCAAACTGGTTTTGGAGGGAAAGAGGAGGTATAACAAATAGGAATTTTCGTTGTGCGGTGATTGGAACCTGATTTCGTGTCGTCTGCTTCATATCCTTTGTATACTGACATACAAAGCCTTCACTTTGCATATAGGCTTTTAGATAATCGGGAACCATGCGTTCCTTATCACATCTATACGCTGTCAATGACGTTCCCAAAATCACCTTTTCATCGTCAGTATATAAAATAGCTACTGGGCCAACCGTTGCATTATGTGCAAATAGTACATCGCCATTTTGAGCAATTCCCTTTCGCAGTTTAGATGCTCTTTCCTCGGTAAGATGCTTCGCTAACTTCAAATTCACATCATTATGCACAATGCAGTTAGCGCTAATATATGGCACTCCACATTCTACAAATTCTTCATTACGAGGATAGTCGCTACCATGATTTCCGTCTAAATGATACATAATAGTTCCATCATCTATCATCTTTTGCAATGTTTTCACTTTAAAACCGAAAGGATTAGAAATCGGGTCACCAAACATCTCCACAAATCGAGCTTTGATAAGCTCGTCCAGCTTGGTGAGCTGCTGCTGATAAATGTGAATAAGACCAGAAATATGATCCAAAGTATCAACTACTCGGTATTGTTCGTCCAAAGGCGGCGTAATAACAGAAAGGTCACCTACTTGTTTCAGGTAAATGCCCTTTTGTGCTACGCCACGAGCCTCAGACTCCAAAAATTTTCGCATACTCTGAAGCTGGTACATTAAATATCGATTGTTTATTATTGTTGGGTTTGGCTTTATAACCGCAACACTCCGTTGCAGACAAATACCTGCTAACATTTCTGGAACAACCGCTACTCGTCCAACAGTCCCCACAATCGTCATGAGCAAGTCACCAGAGAGCACATTCGTCCGCTTGTTTTCGATGTCAAATTGTTCATCTGTTAAAAATCGTGGAGCCGTTGTAGTTATTTCATCATCGTTGATATTTTTGGAGCTAAGCATTAAATGTTTGCTGTTTTCAATTCCGGCAGGCGGATTATGGCTCCCATCGGTAATTTGAAAGCAAATGTCTCCCAGTTTTGCCATCTGTTTCTCCCACAAATTAGAAGTTGCCTTTTCAGGCAATAAACTTCTGGTGGGAGGTTTTGACGTTGTTCTGATTCACGATTGCATACTGCATGGTGGTGCCGATCTGCGAATGACCGAGGATTTTCTGCACCTGCTCAATGGGCATTCCCTTGTCGATGGCACGGGTAGCCATGGTGCGGCGGAACTTATGCGGGTGGATCTTGTCCAGATTCAGCTCGCGGCCCAACTCCCGCAGACGGATCTCCACGCCGCTGATCTTCAAACGGTCAAAGGGTGCGTCCAGTGTTACAAACAACGCCGGGTTTGCATCGGTGCGGGAGCGCAGATAGTCCTGTAAATGCAGCTTTGCCTTGGCATCAAAATAAACCCGGCGTTCCTTGTCGCCTTTGCCGAACACTACACACTCGCGGGCTTCAAAGTCGATTTCTGAAATGTTCAGATTCACCAGCTCTCCCACACGAATGCCAGTGGAATACAACAAATCAATCATAGCAAGGTCGCGCGCACACTTGCAGTTATCCCGCAGGCGTTCAATAGCTTCGTCCGAGATGGTTTCCTTCACGGGCTGTTTGGTCTTGATTTTATGGATGCGGCGCATGGGGCTTTTGAGGATGTAGTCCTCTTCTTCCAGCCACGAGAAAAAGCTGGAAATATTCCGGCGCACATTGTCGATGGTCACTTTGCCGCAGTTGTTGATCTTCTGATATTCAACCAGATACCGCCGGATCTCTTCGGTGGTCATCTTGCGCAGGGGCGTGTCCACGGTTTGCAGCAGCCGTTCCACCGTGACCCGGTAATACTGGATGGTGCGCTCAGAGCAGCCCTCGATTTTCTTGGCATCAAGGAACAGCTTCAGATATTCCTCGTTGGAGATCTGCTCTTTCTGCGCTTCGGATTCAGAAAACGTCTGCAACAGCACCTCTTGCAGCTTTTTCATCTGTGCAACATTCAGGTACTCTGCCATCTCGTTGATGATCTTCACGATTTTGTCTTCCATATTGGCGCACTCCTTTTCTGGTGTACCAACATCCTGCTCCGGCAAAGTGCCTGTTGTTGCTTATTATCAGCCAAAATACTGTTGCATCAGGCTGTCAAAGAGTAATTGTGTCTGGTCAAGGGCTTTCTGCACGTCAGCTTTTGATTTGTCTACCTCGGCTACAAAGGCGGCAAACTGGTTTTGGAGGGGCAGAGGGGGAATTAAGACAGGTAACGCTCTGAGCTGGCGCATATTGATACTTGCAATACCTGTTGTCTGTTTGGCGCAACCCAAAAAGTAACGCTTTGCTTTTTGATGTTGCAGATATTCAGCAAAGTAAGCGGGCAAAAGTTCGCTCTTATCAAGTCGCACACGGAAAATGTGATTTTGATGAATGGAATCTTTTAATGGATTTTTGATAATAGCACCACGGCCTACTTTGTCAGGGTCACCACCTTCAGTCATTAAAATATCATCTGGCATCAAACGATACTGCTCAATTTCCTGCTTGGTTGCCAAAATTGTTTTAACCGTAGTCCAGTCGATATATCCGCTTTTTACATTTGAAACTGCCATATATGGCACTTCGATTAATTCAGTTTCCGTTGTTTTACGCCCTTTCGTGATTCCTGAAACAATATCCGCAAGGCTTTCCAGTGACTTTTCAGGCCATTCGAGGGAGTTTAGTAACATATCCCCAAACACCTCCACAAATCGAGCTTTGATAAGCTCGTCCAGCTTGGTGAGCTGCTGCTGATAAATGTGAATAAGACCAGAAATATGATCCAAAGTATCAACTACTCGGTATTGTTCGTCCAAAGGCGGCGTAATAACAGAAAGGTCACCTACTTGTTTCAGGTAAATGCCCTTTTGTGCTACGCCACGAGCCTCAGACTCCAAAAATTTTCGCATACTCTGAAGCTGGTACATTAAATATCGATTGTTTATTATTGTTGGGTTTGGCTTTATAACCGCAACACTCCGTTGCAGACAAATACCTGCTAACATTTCTGGAACAACCGCTACTCGTCCAACAGTCCCCACAATCGTCATGAGCAAGTCACCAGAGAGCACATTCGTCCGCTTGTTTTCGATGTCAAATTGTTCATCTGTTAAAAATCGTGGAGCCGTTGTAGTTATTTCATCATCGTTGATATTTTTGGAGCTAAGCATTAAATGTTTGCTGTTTTCAATTCCGGCAGGCGGATTATGGCTCCCATCGGTAATTTGAAAGCAAATGTCTCCCAGTTTTGCCATCTGTTTCTCCCACAAATTAGAATTGTTTCATTTCAAAAGTTCTTCCAAAGCGTCCATCTCTGCGTCGATCTTCTTTTGCAAATCACGCAGCTGTGCCATAATTTCCTGTGTGGAAGGATACTCCACCGGCACATACTCGGTCTTTTTATACTTGTTGATGGACAAATCATAGTCGTTGCCCGCGATCTCGTCTTTCGGAACAAAGAAGCTCTGTTCCGTGCGCTCACGGGTGGCCTCAGCCTCCCGGTTGTGGAACCGGGTGATAATATCGGGGATGTCGTTTTCCGTGGTCGGGCTGCGCTTATCGTCCAGCGAGAAGCCGTCGGCCTTCATATCGTAGAACCAGACATTATCCGTACCGCCGTGGCCGGTCTTGGTGAAAATCAGGATGGCGGTGGAAACGCCTGCATAGGGCTTGAACACGCCGGAGGGCATGGAGATCACGGCTTCCAAACGGTTATTCTCGATGATCTCCCTGCGGATCGCCTTGTGTGCAGTGGAAGAGCCGAACAGAACGCCATCCGGGACGATGCAGGCGCAGCGTCCGCCGACTTTCAGCATCCGCAGGAACAGGGCGAGGAACAGCTCAGTCTTTTTGGTCTTGCAGAGCTTGAGCAGGTCGGTGGAAACAATGTCGTAGTCCAGACTGCCCTTGAATGGGGGATTTGCCAGAATCAGGCTGTATCTGTCCTTGTCGGGGTTCTGGTCGCTCAGGCTGTCGCGGTACTCGATGAACGGGTTGTCCACGCCGTGGGTCATCATGTTCATAGCGCCGATGCGCAGCATGGTGCGGTCCATATCGAAGCCGTGGAACATGTGGTTCATGTAGTGGTCTTTGTTTTTGCGGTCAAAGAACACTTCCTGCTTGCGGTTTTCACGCAGATATTCGCCAGCGGCCACAAGGAAGCCCGCCGTGCCGCAGGCCGGGTCGCAAATCACATCATCAGCGCGGGGCTGCATCAGGTCAACCATCATGCGGATGATGTGGCGTGGGGTGCGGAACTGACCGTTGACACCCGCCGTTGCCAGCTTGGAAAGCAGGTATTCGTAGATGTCGCCGCGAATGTCGGTGTTGGAAAGCTGTGCCGCCTGCTCATACATTCCGTCCATGGCAGTCACGATTTTATCCAGCATCAGCGGCGTGGGCACTTTGAAAATGGCATCACCCATGTACTTGGCGTAGGCACTGTCCTTGTCGCCGTGCAAATTCTTGATGAAGGGGAACACCATCTCCTGCATGGTGGAGTACATTTTGCCTGCCGGGAAATCGTGGAAAACGCTCCACTTGAGCTGTGCTCCATCCACAGTGCGCTCCCCGATCTGTACCTCGCCCGCAAAGATGCTCTTGTAGGGCAGACCCAGCATAGCGGCTTCTTTGGCGTGGGTGTTGTCGCTTTCATCGAGGTCGTGAATGAACATCAAATAGGTCATCTGCTCGATCACATCCAAGGGATTCGTCAGGCCGCCCGTCCAGAAAATCTCCCACAGGCTGTCAATTTTGCTTTTCAGTTCTCCGGTTACCATGTATGTTCCTCCTGCGTGTCGAGAAAATAAGCCCGACAAACAATAATTTGTTATACTGTTATTATACCGTTTCTTCGGGATCGGTTCAATCTGCAAAAGGGGGAAGCCCGGAGTTTTCTACATTGTATGAATTTGATGTTGAAAATTCGATATTTCGTCCTATTGACGGTTTTGTGCAGAACAGCTATAATATAATTGATATTATCATAATTTAAATTATATTATATTAAGCAAGAGGTGAACGGTATGGACTTCATCGGCAGAACATCCGAACTGGCAACGCTGAATGCAGAATTAGAGCGTGGCAGCGGTTTTGTGGTGATTTACGGCAGGCGGCGTGTTGGAAAAACAACGCTGATTAAAGAGTTTATCAAAGATAAACGCGCGTTCTACTTTTTGGCAACCACAGAAAGTGAAGCCCAGAGCATGAAGCGGTTTGCCGGGGTGCTTTCCCGTACCACGAAGAATCCCATGCTCAGCAAGGTCACATTCACCGACTGGCTGGATTTATTCCAAGTGGTAGCAGACGACCACCCGGACGAGAAAAAGGTGCTTGTCATTGATGAATTTCCGTATCTGGTCAAGACGAACCCGGATTTCCCGTCCATCTTGCAAAACGCATGGGATGAAGTGCTGAAAGACCATAACGTGATGCTGGTTCTCTGCGGTTCCCTCATCAGCATGATGAAAAAACACGCACTTGCCTACGACAGTCCGCTCTATGGCCGTAGAACGGCACAGATTCGGCTGATGCCGCTGCAATTTACGGATGTGTATGCGGCGCAGAACCTGTCGTTTGAGCAGGCTGTGGAGCAGTATGCCATCACGGGCGGCGTACCGAAATATATGGAGTTTTTCCAGACGGACGAGCCGCTGGTGGAGCAGATTCGGCGTGTGGTACTGTCGAAAAATGGCTTTTTGTATGAAGAACCGGATTTCTTGCTCAACGAGGAAGTGCAGACGCCTATCAACTATTTCTCCGTGCTAAAAGCGATTTCGGACGGCAACCACAAGCTGAGCAAGATCGGTATGACGATGGAGCAGGACACGTCAGCTATTACGCCGTACCTGAAAACACTGATCGACCTTGGTTTTGTTATCAAGAACGTTCCCATCACCGAAAAGAATCCAGAGCGTTCCCGGAAAAGCCTGTATTATGTTTCGGACAACTTCATCCGCTTCTGGTTCCGCTATGTGTACCCATTCAAGGGGGAGTTGGAACTGGATAACCAGCAGATCGTGCTGGACGAGATGGGCAAAGACTTTAAGCAAAAGTTCGTGGCTTTCGCTTATGAGAGCATCTGCCGGAACATCTTTGCAGAGCTGTGCCGAAAGGGGCAGATTGACTTTGAACCTTCACGCATTGGCTCTTACTGGTGTAACGACAACGAGGGAGACACAGAGATCGATGTTGCAGCTGTGGACAACCAGCACAAACGGCTGTTCCTCGGTGAGTGTAAGTACCATGCGAAACCTGTGGATGTGGCGGTCTACTCTGCCTTGCAAGAAAAGGGGCAGTCCAAAGAACTTACAGCGGCCTTTAAGGGCTACGAAATTGTGTACGGACTGTTCTCCAAGAGCGGCTTTACAGATCGACTGGTGGAAATGGCAGCGGAGAACTCCAACCTGATTCTGATTCAGGAAGATGCAGTTTACAGGAAGTAATATAATCCAAATTATCATAAGTTTAATTATATTATTGCGGGATTTTCTGTGCGCTATGTTTAGCGACCTTGAGCCAAAATGTAGCATCCTTTGGGCAAGATTTAGAAACTACGCCTTAAAAAGTAGCAATCTCTGAAAAAGTTTAGCGAGGAGGCATATCCTGTGGAGGGCGGAAACTCGCTATACTCTTGTAAAAAGTATCGACTTTGACGAAGAAAGTATCGAGTTCGATATATTACGCTTCAAGAAAGTATCGACTTTCGATTGAGCATATCATCGTGTATGGCGTTTTTTCCTTGCAATGCCACATCAACGGTGTATAATACTTTTAGAGGATAGCGGCGTTGACCAGCTATCGGGTGGCATTGAAGCAATAGACTGGTTCGGCATCAGCCTGTTGTAGAGCCAAACCGTGGGTTTAGCGAAAACCACAAGCCGAATAGATTCACTCGAATCGAACAAAAACGCAAAATGTCCGCTCACTGTGGAGATTCAACTCCATCGGTGGGCGGGCATTCTTTTGTTACTTGGTGGTGAACTGAATGCCAACAGTATAAAAAGGACATCTACAACACCGCAGTGCTGTCCGATGCCCCTTGTGACTGATTTTATCGTTGTCCGCCAACCTCAGACTCCTATGTCCTGCATCGCTTTCGGATTTTATCGCTGCCTGCCAGCCTCAAGCCCTTACGTCTTGTATCAGATCGGATTTTAGGTGTCAGCCACACCAGCGGAATGACGTCCACTTTCCATTTAAGATTATATTCAATTTACATCCAAATAGCAATGTTTCATATAGAAGTTTAGCAAGGCGGGCATATCCAATGATATATGGAAAGTGTGGAAAGTAATGCGGAAAGTGCGGAAACCTGCCATAGAAAAGTGGCAACTTCATCTCAAAAATGGCAACCTCTATGCTAAAAGTGGCAAGTTCCCTGAAAAAGTGGCAACATTAAAATAAAATGCAGCAAGAGGCATATAAGAACCACCATTGTATAGAACCGCCCACTAATCCGAGTTCTCCTTAGACGAGTGGGTTGTTTCGCTTTTGAATCTCTGATTGGTTACTTAAGATACCCTCAAGTTCTAGGTCAGAATGTTTTCTTGGGGTCATACTGTGGAGCATGCCATTAACGAATTTACAATAACATAGTGAACAAATCTGAATAATTCACTTGAAAATAGTAAACAATTCCGGTATAATAGAAATAGGTATACCCAGATTGGCAACGCATACAAAGGACTGTTTTGACATATGAAAGAAACGGTTAAAGTTGAATTATTGAAAGATCCCGAGTGCTTGATGGGATTTTCATGTGGAGAGCCGTCAATTGATGAGTTGATCAAGAAAGCATACTACGAAACACTTCTTGAAAAAGGATATACGTATGTTGCTATTTTGAATAATCGCGTGATTGCGGTATACCAAATCGCATTTATTACACTATCGGCAGAAGAAATCAGTGAAGACACGAATGACCACAACTGGTCTGGAAATTCCGAGTTAAGGTATGGATGTCTCTTAATTCATTATCTTGCGGTAGAAAAAACGTGTCAACACAGAAAAATCGGAAGTACGATACTGAATGGTATACTAAAAGAGATTTCTCTGCTTGGACGAAAGTGGCCTGTTCGTTTTATAATTATTGATGCGGTAAATGATTTAGTATCGTGGTACAAAAGTTTTGGCTTTGAACCGATTCGCCAAATGGCAGTTGAAAATGCTGGTTTTACAACGCGAATGTATTATGACTGTTATCACCATGATCGGGCCGAATTGGAACGGTATGAAGAGGCCTGTATCAATGATCTTATATAAAAATGAAACGAAGGAGGGCAGTTTATGCGTTATGTGAATGAAGATATCGTTTTGCGAGGCGATGAAGCAAAGCAGTTTGTGTATAATCTGCATCATCCCAATGTTGCTAAAATAGTGGAAGAGAATAGACGACGGGATAAGGCACTTGATGAAGTGAACTATCAGGAAACAGATGATGGTTTTACGTTTGAACTGGAACCTTTGGATTGGGCCAATAGTATAGAAACCATCCAGAAGTTTATAAGCACAATCGAGGTCTGCAATCTGCATTCTTTTCGATCTCAAATGAACTTTATTTGTTTGGACACGAGTGATTCGTTTGAGCAACAAAGTTTAACTGCAGTAGATTCTTTCTCGGCGACAGTTTCATCTGTAGAATCTGCCGTCAGCCGAGATGACGAAATGCTGCTGGCTGGTTAAAGAAAGTGGTGCAAAGATGGATTTGAACAGTAAGAAAAGTGGTTTCAGATTTTCTAATCCAGAGTTGGTGCACTTAGAATATGAAACGAATCAGTCTTTTTGTGAAGAATCTGAAATTCAATTGCGTATAAATCTGAGCACGGACGTAAAGCCTTATGAAGGAAAATCAAAGGCTGAAGTGATCTTAACTATAACTTTAGGTGGAAAGACAGAAAAAGATCCATTTTATCTCGAAGCATCGGAACAAGCAACGTTTGATTGGTCCGGAAGTCAATTCAGTGATGAAGCGCTTGAAAGTCTTCTGAGTAAAAATGCCCCTTCACTGTTGTTGAGTTATTTAAGACCTATCGTTGCAAGTTCAACAAATTGGTCTCGATATGGAAGTTATAACATTCCTTTTATCGATTTTACGAAGGCTGTAAAAGAATCTGATTAACCTAGGCTTGAGGAAACAGTTCTATTAGATGATGGGGCTGTTTTCTTTTTGCCTATACAAGCTATTACACAAAATGCCCACTCTCCTGAGAACTCCTCAGACGAGTGGGCATTCTTCTTTCCGTGTATCAAATTTACCTTTGTGGTCACTCAAATCGCCACCAAGTCATGGATCAAAAATCATCATTTTTTATTTGTCCCAGAGTAAGTGCACGGTTTCTGCACTGTTTTTGCACGGTTTCAAGGGATGCAATGGGTACTCTGACTTGCAAAATACGACAAAGGGTGCAGAAATTACAATGCGAAAAATTACGATGCTTTGCATAAAAATGGTGCAAACTCGAAAGTTTCAAAATCAGAGTACCCAGCCCGAGGGGCTCTTTTAATCAGAGGGCCAGGGATTCGAGTTCCCTCGAGCGCAC
>OGYL01003062.1_pt1 | contig 11131 bp, 8 predicted proteins | sample 1576541 | NCBI WGS metagenome assembly OGYL01 (sample SAMEA3541551, study PRJEB24748) | human gut metagenome | biome: human gut; feature: human-associated habitat; material: faeces | place: China | collected 2012 | reverse complement strand
CGAGCAAATGCTGCATGTTGAACTTGTAGTAACCGGCGGCGGAGTAGGTCGTCTTGTCCGAAAGGGTAAAGAACGAAGTCGCCACCTGCGCCTTCTGCCGGCCGAAAAGTCCCGCCGCGGGATTGTTGAAGACGGCATACGCATCGGCCGATGTCACCGTCTCGATGCCGCCCATGCCCAGCGTCCGGGCATCGGGATTCGCAATCCCGTAAGGCTGCGCCGCTACGGGGAGGAAACCGCCGGCGAGCGACGCCATCCAAAGAATCAATCGTTTCATATCCTGTTCGTTAAAAGCAAACGAGGTGGAAGAGCGTGCGGCCCTCCACCTCGTCCGTATCGTGATTCGCTGCCGACGGTTAGCAGTTCATCGCGCCGCAGCAGTGGATGACCTGGCCGCTGACGTACGACGACAGGTCCGACGCGAGGAACAGGGCCACCTTGGCCACATCTTCGGGCGTACCGCCGCGTCGCAGCGGGATCTGCTTGTACCAGCCCTCCTTGACCTCGTCGGGCAACTTGTCGGTCATGTCCGTGATGATGAATCCCGGAGCGATGGCATTGGCACGGATACCGCGAGATCCCAATTCCTGAGCGATGGATTTAGCCAAACCGATCATACCGGCTTTTGAAGCAGAATAATTACATTGACCGGCATTTCCGTGAACACCCACTACAGAAGCCATGTTAATAATGCTCCCACTCTTCTGACGCATCATGATCGGAGTACATGCGTGGATAAAGTTAAAGGCAGACTTCAAGTTCACAGCGATTACCGCATCCCACTGTGCCTCACTCATACGCATCATCAAGCCATCTTTCGTGATCCCTGCATTGTTTACCAGAATATCAACAGAACCAAAATCATCCTTAATCTGATTAACCACTTTCTCAGTATCCTCAAAATTCGCAGCATTAGAAGCATAACCTTTCACCTTTACACCCAACGCAGCAATTTCTTTTTCTGTATTCTGACCGTTTTCATCAATTACCAAGTCTGTAAAAGCGATATTTGCTCCTTCGGCAGCAAACTTCAATGCAATCGCCTTACCAATACCACGAGCGGCACCTGTCACAATCGCAGTCTTTCCTGTTAATAATCCCATAATTTTTGATTTTATAATTATAAAGTTAATTTTATTCCTTATTCTGTTCTTTGCGTCCCAATGCGCCATACACAATTTTTGCCACGTATGCCCATCCTGTTTCATCGTCCAGCTCCTCACCTATCTGACCACGTATATAAGGCGCTTCAATTCCCTTCACGCAATAGTGCACAATATCCGCCACGATATTCACATTGTCTATATCAAAGATTCCCTTTTCCTTTCCTTCCGTCAACACCTGCCTGAACAGCTTTGTTTCCGTTCGGTCAAAATTCTTCCGCACTGCCTCCACTCTCCATATATCACGGAAAAAGCCGGCACGCAAAGTTCCGTTCCTGAACACCACCATCTTGATAGAGTCCAGATGTGTTTCTATCAGCCGCAGTATTTTCGTATCAGGAGCGATATCCTGTTCAGCCACTTTCTCCATAGCGCCCGACAGCATCTCTAACTCCGACTCCACCACTGCCATATAAATGTCTTCTTTGCTCTTGAAATACGTATAGAGCGTGCGTCTTCCTTTCTTGGAAGCCACCGCTATATCATTCATTGTCGTATCATCCACCCCGTTCTTCGCAAAAAGCTGACGGGCGACGTCTACCAATTTAGCCCTAGTCTTTGATACTGCCATATAAGTTCAATTGCACATTACATATATATGTGAGCAAAATTACATTTTTTCTTTGTACCACACAAACAAATAAAGTATAATCTTAAAGTAAATGTTAATTAACATATTACATACACTCTATATATCAACACATTAGATAAAAAGATTATTTTATTTGAGAAAAAGATGCAGAAATAATTTGGAGATTAGAAAAAAAGCCGTACCTTTGCACCCGTAATCAAAACACAACATCGCGGAGTGGAGCAGTTGGTAGCTCGTTGGGCTCATAACCCAAAGGTCGTCTGTTCGAGTCAGGCCTCCGCAACTAAAAAGAGGATAAATGATTGAATCACAATCTTTTATCCTCTTTACTTTTAAAACAGTCGGACAAAAGTCGGACAAAAAATAATTGAATTCATTAACGGTATACGTTTTCGAACTCGAAAAACGTATAAAAAAATGTTTTCAGAAAGAAAAAGAAAAGGAACTTCGGGTCAGCGGAAAGCGTACCTTCTGATACAAAATAAGCATATCCCCCTACACTCTCCATATTTTTACAGGTGATTCATACGTTTCACATTCGAAAAATTGTAGTACTAATAAAAAAAATGTATTTTTGTACTAATCATGAATCAAACAACGCATAAGATGACCGACCCCATCCAGATAAAGCACTATAAAGAAGACATTACCTCTTTTAACCAACTCTACAAGGAGTTTCAAAGACGTTTTGTACGCTTCGCCAATACTTATGTCAGAGATTTAACCACAGCAGAAGATATTACTATTGAGGCGATGATGTATTATTGGGAAAACAGGCAATCCTTAAGCGAAGATTCCAATATTCCAGCCTATATCTTAACAATTATAAAAAACAAATGCCTGAATTATCTGCGTCATCAGCAAATTCATGAAGAATACTCGGATAAAATAAAAGATTACTATGAATGGGAACTGAATACCCGGATCGCCACTTTACAAGCATGCGAACCTTATGAGCTTTTTATTTCCGAAATTCAAGAACTCGTCCAACAAACCCTCACCGACATGCCCGAAAAAACCCGTACTATCTTCATGTTGAGCCGATACGAAAACAAATCCTATAAGGAAATTGCAGTTCTCATGAATATCACCCCCAAAGGAGTAGATTTCCATATAAACAAGGCATTAAAGATGCTTCAGACTAACTTAAAAGATTATTTTCCACTCTTTCTCTATTTTTTTATGAAATGCCACTAGGAATTTTCCATTCTGAAGTGCTGTTTATATAGAAGCATAAAAGAATGCAATAAAATGGAAAAAGAGAAACTACATCGTTTTTTTGCCGGAACTACTTCTATACAAGAAGGCATGGACATAAGAGCATGGATGGAAGCATCCGAAGAGAACAAGCGCATTTTTTACAAAGAGCGTAAATTGTTCGATGCCCTCATGGTGCATGATGACCAAACTACAAATAACTGCATTTCCACCAAACGAATTCCCAAAATTATTCGTCAATGGCTGAAAATAGCTTCCGTCATCATACTGACGCTTACCATTAACTATTTATATCAGGAATATAAATCGGAAAATGAAGTCATTGCCATGAATACAGTATCTGTTCCGGCAGGACAACGTACCAATATTACTTTACCAGATGGAACTAATGTATGGCTGAATGCCCGTACCACTTTACAATATCCGGTCACTTTCAGCCAAAAGCAACGAACAGTTTTTTTAAAAGGAGAAGCTTATTTTGATGTAACCAAGAAGAAAAAAACTCCTTTTATTGTACGGACAGACAAATATGACATTGAAGTTTTGGGTACACAGTTTGATGTAGATGCTTATCCTGACCAAACGGCGTTTGAAACAACTTTAATGAAAGGTAGTGTAAAAGTTACCTCACAGCACTTTCCTGAACAGACAATAACCTTGAAGCCTCATCATAAAGCATATGTAAAAGACGGGCAGTTGGCAGTTACCAAAGTAAACGATTTCACTCCTTACCGCTGGAAAGAAGGTTTGATCTGTTTTAAAGATGAACCTTTCCAGACCATCATGGAAGATTTTGAAAAATATTATGGTATCCGGATCATCATCAATAACAAAAAGGTATTGAAATATTCCTATAATGGCAAGTTCCGTCAAGCAGACGGTATTGATTATGCATTAAGAGTGCTGCAAAGGGATATCCATTTTAAATATGAAAGAGCCAACGATGAAGAAATTATTTACATCAATTGACCAGACAATACTAACCTAAAAACAACAAGCCTATGAAGAAAAGCTCAAGTTAACCTTAAAAAGAAAAATGCCGATAAGTGTTGCCGCACTTACCGGCATAGACTCAAAACAATTTTTCAAGTAAAAAAATCTATTTAAATCAACGCAAAGGTATGAAAAATAACACTTTGTCGGGGAGATATTGCTTCAAAAATCCCCGATTTAAACAAATCTTTAGAATTATGAGAATTTCCACTTTCCTATTGATGGTCTGTGTGTTCTGTTCGTATGCTGGGAATGCCCATTCTCAAAATGCAAAAGTCAGCATACGTATGAATAATGTTAAACTGGATAAGATCCTGAATGAAATTGAAAACCAAACTGATTATCTTTTTATCTACAATAACCAAGTAGATATTAACAAAATTACTTCCGTAAAGGTCAAAAATGAAGCCGTAGCACAAGTACTGGACAGAATTCTGTCAGGGACCGGTATCAACTATGAACTGGAAGGTACACACATTATTTTAACTACAGAAGCTATTAAAGACTTGCATGCTCAACAACAAGCTAAAACAGTAACGGGAACGGTAACAGATGTCAGCGGAGAACCCATTATCGGAGCCAACATCCGTATAAAGGGAACCACAACAGGTACAATCACAGATATAGATGGCAACTTCAGTATTAAAGCCGAACCACAATCTGTTATCGAAGTTTCCTACATTGGTTACCTCACACAAGAAACGGTTATCAACAACCAAAAAAGTATCCGTTTTCTATTAAAAGAAGATACAAAAACTCTTGATGAAGTGGTAGTCATTGGATACGGTGTACAGAAAAAAGCAGACTTGACAGGATCTGTTGCAAACATTAACACAGAAAAACTAAATACACAAAGTAACGCCAACATCGGCCAGGCGCTGCAAGGCAAAATTGCAGGGGTAGACATCGTATCTCAAGGTGGTGCCCCAGGTTCGGGAACCCGTATCATGGTCCGCGGTATTGGTACGCTAAACAACGCCTCCCCTCTTTACATTGTCGATGGCATGTATATGAACAGTATTGATCATATCAACCCCAATGATATTGCCAGCATTGACGTATTGAAAGATGCCTCATCCGCAGCTATCTACGGTTCCCGTGCAGCCAACGGTGTTATCATTGTCACTACCAAAGAAGGAAGTAACACAGAAGGAAAACCTATCATTGATTTATCTGTCAACTTAGGTATATCAACTGCCAGCAAATTTCTTGATATGCTAGATGCCAAAGGATGGGCAGAAGTTACCACTATAGCCCGTCAAGCTATCGGCAAACCGGCATTAGACATGGCTACCGATCTGGCTAACAAACCAGACAATGACTGGCAAGACATCATGTTTCGCCCCGCACTGATGCAAAACTACAATTTGTCTGTAAAAGGTGGTGGAAAATATTCCACTTATTACACCGGCTTAGGTTATTTCAACCAAGACGGTATTGTAAAAGGTACCAATTACCAACGGTATAATATCCAATCCAAGAATGATTATAAAAGAGGGATATTCTCTGCTGGAACAAATCTCATTATTTCATTCAGTCATGACAAGCCCCTTCACCAGGAACTTCGAGGCGGCATGATTGGCACCATTCTGCAAAGTGTTCCTACTTTGGAAAAATATGATGATACTCGTGAAGGTGGATATGGTGGCACATATGGTGATGTGGTAAACATTCCTCACCCATTGGCCATTATTGATGACAACATCATGGACCGTTATAACGAAAATGTAAAAATATTCGCTAACTTGTATGCACAAATTGAACTTTTTAAAGGACTAAAATACAAACTGAATTTAACTCCAGACTTTTCTTTCGAAAGATATAAGAATTATCTCAATAAATATGATTTTGGATTAGCGACCAACAGCATCACCCAATTAACAGAAAGACAAAGAAGGAGACGTAATATACTTGTTGAAAATTTATTAACTTTCGACCGTACGTTCGGAGAGCATAAAATTTCAGCATTGGCAGGTTATACCTATCAAGACAGCAGATTCCGCCACATACAAGCCTATGGTGAAGGATTACCCCAGGGATTAGAAGAAATAGATGCAGCCACAACCAATCGCAGCAACGAAGGCAATTCATGGAGAAGTGTCCTTACCTCTATTCTCGGACGCGTATTCTATTCCTACCAAAATAAATACTTATTCACCGCCACTATCCGCCGGGACGGTTCCTCCAAATTCGGTAAGAACAATCGATATGGTTACTTCCCCTCTTTTTCATTAGGATGGAATGTGGCCGAAGAAAAGTTCATGGAAAACGTGCATTGGCTTGATCAGCTAAAGCTTCGTGGCGGATATGGCGTTTTAGGAAATCAAGAAATCGATAACTATCAATATTCCTCCACCATCACTACCGGCATCAATTATCCCGATGGCAACGGTGGTCTGCTTCAAGGAGCATTTCCTAAAAATTTTGCCAATCCGGATATAAAATGGGAAGAAACCGCTATGACTAATGTCGGCATTGATTTTATGGCTTTTAATAACCGACTAAGCTTAACAGCAGACTATTATGTGAAAAATACAAAAGATATCTTGCTGACCGTTCCTATTCCTATCTCTTCCGGTGGTGCCAATGACCCTATACGCAATGCGGGCAAGATACGTAACAATGGCTTTGAATTCAATTTAGGATGGATGGACCAACCCAATCCGGATATTTCGTATGGCATCAACTTAATTGGGTCTTTCAATAAAAACAAAGTAATAGCCATGGGAAGTGAAAGCGGATCTATCAAAGGCGGTTCTACCAACCAAAACATCACTACCAGTGAAACCAAAGCCGGATATCCTATTGGAGGTTATTGGCTTATCTCTACAGCCGGATATTTCAATAGTCAGGAAGAAGTAGACGCATATGCCAAAGACGGTAAAAAAATACAACCAGCCGCCGAACCGGGTGATATAAAATTTGTAGATGCCAACAACGATGGCGTTATCAATGACGACGACCGTGTATTTCAAGGCAGTCCTTTTCCCGATTTTACTTTCGCGCTGAATGGTAATATGAGATACAAAAATTTCGACTTATCAATCGGACTGCAAGGAGTGTTAGGAAATAAAATTTATAATGCAACCCGTCAGACATTAGAAGATGTAACCAAAGGTTCCAATTTTCTGGCAAGTTGCCTGGATTATTGGACTCCTGAAAACAAAAATGCCTCCCATCCACGTCTGACATGGGATGATCCTAACCGTAATACCCGTGCAGAATCCGACCGTTATCTTGAAAATGGTTCTTATTTGCGTCTCCGCAGTGTTCAATTAGGTTATACATTTCCTCAGACATGGTTTAAAGGTGCCATACAGCATGCCCGTGTGTATATTAACGCTGAAAACTTATTTACTATCACCAGTTACAGCGGATATTCACCGGATGTCAATGCAGACAATGCCAATTATCGGGGATTTGATAATTTTATTTACCCGACTAACCGTACTTTCATGTTAGGACTAAATGTAACATTCTAAAAATAAACATCTTATGAAAACATATATTAAAACGACATTGACCATATTGATTTCAGGCATGCTATTCAGTTCCTGCGAAGATCAATTAAACCAGGCCAATCCCAACCAAGCAACAGAAGATACTTTTTGGAAAGATGAAACCGATTTCAATCTGGCCTTGACCTCTTGCTATACTCCACTGAAGAATGCCCTAAACGGCGGTTATTATGGAACTCGCGGTGTAATGCTGAGAATAGCCCGAGCCGATGAAGTCGACTTCCGCAACGATATTTCGGATGTATATACAGTAAACCGTTTTACTAATAGTAATACAAACTCACTGACACAAGGCATGTTCTATCAATTTTACAATGCCTTGTACCGTACCAACTCCATTATGCAAAAACTGGAAGAAAAGAAAGAACAATTTTCTACCGATTTTCAAAATTCGGTAAAAGGAGAATGTCTTTTCATACGTGGCTTCTATTTATTCCAGTTAGCCAAAGAGTTTAAAGACGCCCCTCTCCGCCTGACAGCCTCCCAATCTCCCTCGACTTTCCCTTTAGCAAAATCATCACAAGCTGATATATGGGCACAAGCCAAAGAAGATTTAAAAACCGCTGCTTCCCTATTGCCCATAACGAATAAAATAGGAAAGCCTACACAAGGAGCCGCTTATGCCGCTTTGGGTAAAATATATGTCTATGAAGAAAATTGGCAAGAAGCGATAAACGTCCTCGAGCCTCTGACGCAGAATCCTTACACCTACAAACTAGTAGAGGACTTTAATTGGAATTTTGATGACACTCATGAAAACAATGCCGAAAGTATTTTCGAGTTATTGATAGAAGATGTGGGTGGAACAGATCTTTGGGGAGATGGAGAAAATATCAATTCCACCCAATCCAATACCCGCCCTAAAGAATATGCCGCTGCTGAAGTCGGAGGATGGTATGAAGCAAATCCTACCCAGCAAATTATGGATATCTTCTGGAAGGAAAAAGACAAAGACGGCAATTTTGATTATCGTGCCCGCTGTTCTGTGGCATGGGACTATGAGGGATGCACTTACTACCAAAGACCTTTCCGGGAAGTTTTTGCACAAGACAAGTGGAAAACATACTGGATTTTGAAATATCAGAACTGGAAGACTCAAAAAGATGAACCGGCACCTCCCAAGTCATTCATCAATGAAAGAGCCATCCGCTATGCCGATGTATTATTGATGCTGGCAGAAGCCTATATGAACAAAGGGGCTTTAGACACATCTATCGGATATATTAATCAAATCCGCCGACGCGCCAACCTGAATGACTATAGCGGCCCAATAACCAAAGAAGGGGTTTTTGAAGATCTGGTACACCAACGCGCCATTGAATTCTTTGTGGAAGGCGAACGTTTCTACGATTTACGCAGATGGGGATTGTTAGAGCAGACATTAAAAACTTGTGATGATACCCGCTATAAAAACTATCAGACTGGCAAATCCGGTAATATCAATAAGTTCAACTACTTCCCGATACCAGCCAAAGAACTTGACACCAATCCACTTTGTACGCCTAGTGAAGGATGGTAAATCAACAGGTATTAGCTTATATATAACATCAGTAAATTAGTTCTGGGGCTGATTGTTCTTCAAGCAACATTCAGCCTCTCTTTCTCTTCACACTAACCATGAAACGTATCCTTTTATTTGTTTGCATACAATTTTTCTTATTGGCATCTTTTGCCGGAGAAACCATAAATTTCTGTAAAAGCTGGAAATTCCATCTAGGAGATGCAGGCAAAGGAGCCTCTTCTTCCTCATATAACGATTCTCAATGGCGCATATTGAACATTCCTCATGACTGGAGCATAGAAGGCACTTATAAACAATTTGAAAACGGAACCGACTGGCAAAGCGGTTTCCTGCCTGCCGGAATAAGCTGGTATCGAAAAACTTTTACCATTCCTTCCAAATGGAAAAATAAAAAAGTACAAATCCTATTTGAGGGCGTATATCTGAACAGCGAAGTATGGATAAACGGTCATTGGCTGGGCAAACGCCCTAATGGGTATATCAGCTTTGTATATGATTTAACTCCATATTTGCAAGAAGGCAAGAACCAAATCGCTGTAAAAGTAGATCACAGCAAAGCATTAACCGGACGTTGGTATACAGGATCAGGAATATATCGTCCTGTATACCTGCTGGTCAGTAACCCCACCCACATTCCTTATTCCGGAATCCATTTCAGATCCAAGCTACAAAATAAGCAATCTGCCACCTACACCCTATCTATAGAAATTGAAACACAGGAGAAAAAGCCAATCAAAGTAAAAACATATCTACAAGCTCCCAACGGTAGCATAGCCGATACTTCTGAAAAAATATTTGTCCCATCTGCAGATTCTCTTTGCTTCCTGTCAGGGAGCATCAGGAAACCATTATTATGGTCACCTGATTCTCCTAACGTCTATACACTTATATGCCAACTGACAAGAGATAACAAGATACTAGATGAATGTAGATTACCTGTAGGCTTCCGTCAATTAGAATTCAACCCGGTCAGCGGATTCCTGCTCAATGGCAAATCACTAAAAATAAAAGGAGTATGCGATCATCATACAGCCGGTGCTGTAGGAGCCGCCGTACCCGACGACCTACTTCATTATCGTCTCAAATTATTGAAAGATATGGGATGTAATGCGATACGCACCAGTCATAATCCCTTCTCTCCTGCTTTCTATAATTTATGCGATACGATGGGAATCATGGTACTAAACGAAGGATTGGACGGATGGAATCAACCTAAAGCCGCCGATGACTATGGAAATTACTTTGATGAATGGTGGCAAAAAGATATGACTGATTTCATAAAACGAGACCGCAACCATCCCTCTATCATTATGTGGAGTATCGGCAACGAAGTAACGGGAGCTACCCCCGAAATCCAACACAACCTGGTCAGCCTATTTCACCAACTGGACCCTGACCGCCCTGTCACTCAAGGAGGAACTGATCCTACTAGAGGTATGAAGACCGATTATCAAAAAAAATTCAACTATCTAGACATTATCGGCTTCAATGGAAATGGAGAAGAAATAGGAGAACTAGAACACTTCCACAAAAACTACCCAACACTTTGTGCCATTGCTACAGAGGTACCCCACACTTATCAAACCCGTGGCGTATACCGAAGCCAGACACAATGGAGAAGACGGGATTTCCCCGCTCCTTGGGAAAAAGGAAACATAAACTGGGAACAATTTAAACATCGGGTCTTTCCTATACCTGACCTGACGGAAAAAGAATGCTTCCCCGAAGAATCCGATTATCCCTATTATCAATCGTCCTACGACAATGCTTCTGTACGTATCAGCGCCCGTAAATCATGGCAACGCACCTGTTCTTTCCCTTGGTTAATGGGAGAATTCCGATGGGGCAGTTTTGACTATTTAGGTGAAGCCGAATGGCCTCAACGATGTGGCAATTTCGGTATTATCGACATAGCTGCCATTCCGAAAGACGCCTATTTCCTCTACCAAAGTTTATGGACCGACAAACCAATGGTACACCTTCTTCCGCATTGGACGCATCCGGGAAAAGAAGGAAAAACAATTCCCGTAGTCATTTATACCAACTGTGATGCAGTAGAGTTATTTATAAATAATGCGAATCAGCAGTTGGCTTTCTGATTCAAAAATTAAAAATTAACAAATGT
>OGYL01003061.1_pt1 | contig 11131 bp, 7 predicted proteins | sample 1576541 | NCBI WGS metagenome assembly OGYL01 (sample SAMEA3541551, study PRJEB24748) | human gut metagenome | biome: human gut; feature: human-associated habitat; material: faeces | place: China | collected 2012 | reverse complement strand
TAACTCCAGTCGATCACTGCCGCATAGGCAGCTTAGAAATTCTGGGTGGGCGGTGAAAACCTGAAGCTCAAAGATCACTGCCGCATAGGCAGCTTAGAAATTTCATTCAGCAATCGGGTTTCCAGCTTCGCGGATCACTGCCGCATAGGCAGCTTAGAAATTCTTGGAAGGCCCTCCGATAAAGAGGGCTTTGATCACTGCCGCATAGGCAGCTTAGAAACTCAGCATTAAAGAAGCGGCCCAGATGGTGGGGATCACTGCCGCATAGGCAGCTTAGAAAATAGAAGTGCCAAACCGGTGAGCAGAACCAGTGATCACTGCCGCATAGGCAGCTTAGAAATCCTGAGCGAGGAGCTGAGCCTTGCACTATTCGATCACTGCCGCATAGGCAGCTTAGAAATCCTTTCATCGGCTTAACGTGAATCACAATCAGATCACTGCCGCATAGGCAGCTTAGAAATGCCGTTCCTTCCATTTTGTTGAGTGATTTATGATCACTGCCGCATAGGCAGCTTAGAAATTTTCTGCATGCGTAACTGTCGTAGATAAACAGATCACTGCCGCATAGGCAGCTTAGAAATGCAGGATGTAAGCCACGCCGCCACCCATTCGGATCACTGCCGCATAGGCAGCTTAGAAACTCATCCCCTGGCAGGCGCTGGTGCTCTTCTAGATCACTGCCGCATAGGCAGCTTAGAAATGGAAGATCTGAAAATCCTTTTTGCGAAGCTGTGATCACTGCCGCATAGGCAGCTTAGAAATGAACGGCAAGGATACGCTTAACCGGGGGATCGATCACTGCCGCATAGGCAGCTTAGAAATAATAGGAAAAGAGTTCCAGTAGTTTCTAACAGATCACTGCCGCATAGGCAGCTTAGAAATACCGGTTTCGCATTTTGCACGGCATGTACTTTGATCACTGCCGCATAGGCAGCTTAGAAACATGATGAAGTCAGGAACCGAGACGCGGGGGAGATCACTGCCGCATAGGCAGCTTAGAAATTATGACTATGGCTAAAAGCCCGGTAGGTATGGATCACTGCCGCATAGGCAGCTTAGAAACGTGGGCTCTCTCCCCGGACCGTGGGTATGGTGGATCACTGCCGCATAGGCAGCTTAGAAAAGTAAGCTGAAGAAACTTTTCTGCATTGAAATGATCACTGCCGCATAGGCAGCTTAGAAAAATATCCGGAGCCGGTGAGAGTCTATCTGCATGATCACTGCCGCATAGGCAGCTTAGAAAGGTAATTGCTTATACAGTCGTTTCCGATGTGCGATCACTGCCGCATAGGCAGCTTAGAAATTGATAGATAAACGGCGATACGCCGTCCATTTGATCACTGCCGCATAGGCAGCTTAGAAATTTGCTAAAGCGCTAAATGTTTCGATTGATTTGATCACTGCCGCATAGGCAGCTTAGAAACGAATAAGGTTGGAAGAACGGTATACATGCCCGATCACTGCCGCATAGGCAGCTTAGAAAGGAACGCAGGAGACGGCCCGGGAGGTGGCTCGGATCACTGCCGCATAGGCAGCTTAGAAATGCCATCACCGTTCCGGCCCACACTGTTGCAAGATCACTGCCGCATAGGCAGCTTAGAAACTTGCAATAGTAATTTCGGCGGCTGGGTGCTGGATCACTGCCGCATAGGCAGCTTAGAAATATATCATTGCAAAGTAAGAGGGGTGTATAAAAGATCACTGCCGCATAGGCAGCTTAGAAAAAACAATTAATAATAATAATGCTTGTAAGCGCCGATCACTGCCGCATAGGCAGCTTAGAAATGGAGGTAACAATCATGGAACAGTACACACTTGGATCACTGCCGCATAGGCAGCTTAGAAATCACAATGCAATCATTGACGCTATGGCAGAAGGATCACTGCCGCATAGGCAGCTTAGAAAATTATTGCAGTACATAATGTTTATTCCCCTTCGATCACTGCCGCATAGGCAGCTTAGAAAATAAAACGCACCTGATACGGAATGCGATACACGATCACTGCCGCATAGGCAGCTTAGAAACCCGAACGAATCGAGGGAAATAATACCGTAAAGATCACTGCCGCATAGGCAGCTTAGAAAAGTTCCAGCTTGGCTATAAAGGGCTGCTGGATGATCACTGCCGCATAGGCAGCTTAGAAACGGTCGGTGTAGGTGCCGACAATCCCATAACCGATCACTGCCGCATAGGCAGCTTAGAAAACGTGAGATTTCCTTTTCTCCACGTGCAATTCAATCATTGCCGAGACAACAGAAAAACCATAAAACCAGCCTGACGGCTGTACGAACTACAACTCATCCGACGGCTCCGCCGCCACCTTCCCTAAAGGGCAAGGTCAAAACCACTTAAACCTCGCTTCGCTCGAGAAAAACAGCACTGCCGCACAGGCAGCTCATGTTTCTCTTTGAAAGGTTCACTTTGCTGAATCTTTCTTTTTTTATTTCTTTTTTGACGTTTCTTCAAAAAAATCTTTTGTTAGGCTCTTGAAGTGGACAGGATTTGTCATTGTAAAAATTATACTGATAGTAGAGGGGAGAGTGGGTGTCTGGGATGCGGGAAGGCATCCCATAGATGTGTCTGCTGGAATGGAGTGAGCATGATGGATTCGGTGGGAAGGATTACTCTGGCTGCCAGGAAGGGGCGGGGGAAGGATGCGGCGAAGGAGGTTTATATCGCTGCGTTTCCGGTCCTTCGCGCGCGTTTCTTTGAACGGTGCAAGGCGGCGCATATGACAGGGAATGCTGTCATGAACAGGATGGCGGAGGAGTACTTGTCGGATCTTGCGGCCGGGCGGGACCGGTCGCGTGAGCTTTTGTCACTGGTGGAAGGAGTGAAGGAAAGGATGGAGCAGCAGGGGGCGTCGGGTTCGCTTTTGACGGAGCGTTTCATTGCGCGTGTGCCAGCTTCGGTGAAGGATCGTCTGGCAGAGAACTGCGAGCATTACGGATGCTCGGTGAATGCGATGCTGAATGCTTTCATGTGCTGGTATGCGGTGAAGGGGGAGACTCTTTCGAAGGATACGAAGGAAATCCGCGGAGTGGAAAAGGGTGTAGTCACGAGTTTCAAGACTTCGTATGCGCTGAAGAAGAAGTTCATGTACCTTTGCCGGGCCAATGGGAGCGATGCGCGCTCGACGATCCTTGCTTTCATCGACGAGTACGGGCGTCATCCGGAGATGGTGGAGTCTGGTCTGCCGGCTCTTTCTTTTGAAATCGTGAAGGACTGCGCGGCAAGGGTGGAGATGCCTGAGTCTTCTCGTGATCTTCTGAAGGAAACGTGCAGCCAGGCGGGATTTGCGGTATCGAATGTGCTGACGGCTTTTATGGCGCTTTATGTGAAGTGGTATGGGAAGGATCATCAGGAAATGATGAAAAAGCTGGACAGCGCTAAGAATCCGTCGTCTTCGGATACGTCGCAGATGACGTTCTTCATTTTGGAAAGGGACAAGGAGGAGTTCGGGCGGATCTGCAAGGCGATGGGAAGGTCGCAGTGGGAGGTCCTGAATGATCTGGCGGCGTCGTTCGTGAAGAAGGGAAATGCGGATGGATTCAGCCCCGTCGCCATGGGCAGGGAAGGCTCGGCGATGGCAGCATTCCGCATGAATAAGGAGCTCAAGCGTGATTTCAAGAAGGCATGCCTGGATCTTTACCTGACGCCGACGGCAGTCCTGAATCATCTGGTGAGAAGGTTCATAGCAGAACACAAGTAAACCTGTTTTCCCCTAAGCAAAAAGGCTGCGGCGAAATGTGCAATCATTTCGCCACAGTCTTTTTATTATTGTCATTATTGTCTTTAGTCTTCTGCGAGAACTTCTTTCATGATGGAGACTGCTTTTTCAAGGTCTTCTTCAGGAATGTTGAGCGCAGGGAGGAGACGGATTTTTTCTTTCGCTGTCAGTACGACGACACCTTTTTCAAGGAGTTTGGGAACGATAGTGGAAACGTCTTTTTCTGGCTCGATGCCCCACATGAGGCCCATGCCTGCTACGGATTTGACGCCTTTGGCACCTTCGAAGCTTTCTTTGATGAATTTGCCTTTTTCAGCGACGGAATCAAGGAGCTTGTCATCGATGTGATCAAGGATGGCGAGGGCGCCTGCGCAGACGATCGGGTTGCCGCCGAAGGTGGAGCCGTGGGTGCCGCTGGAGAGGACGTCCTTTGTCTTTTCGCCGAAGAGGGTAGCTCCGATCGGAAGGCCGCCGCCCAGGCCTTTGGCAGTGGAGATGATGTCCGGGGTGACGTCGTAGTTCATGTAGCCGTAGAGTTTTCCTGTACGGCCATTTCCTGTCTGTACTTCGTCGACGACGAGGAGGATGTCATGTTCCTTGGCATAAGCGCCGACGCCTTCGAAGAAGTCTTTATCGAGGGGATGGACGCCGCCTTCGCCCTGGATAGGTTCTACCATGACGGCGCAGATTTCCGGATGGGCTTCGCAGAGTTTGATGAAGGCATCGAGGTCATTGGCCGGTGTGTAGAGGAATCCTTCTGTCAGGGGGAAGAAGTTCTGATGGAATACGTCCTGGCCGGTTGCAGCGAGGGTGGTGATGGTACGGCCGTGGAAGCTGTTGATCAGGGTGACGATGGTGGTTCTGTCCTTGCCGTACTTGTCGATGGAGTATTTTCTGGCTCCCTTGATGGCGCATTCATTGGCTTCAGCGCCGGAGTTGGAGAAGAATACGTCCTTCATGCCTGTCTTTTCGCAGAGCGCCTGTGCCAGGTCTGTCTGGGGCATGGTGTAGAAAAGGTTGGATACATGGTTCAGGGTATGGAGCTGCTTGGTGACGGCTTCGATCCAGGGTTCATAGGAAATGCCGAGGACGTCGACGCCGATGCCGGTGCCCATGTCGATGTATTCTTTGCCTTTGTCGTCATAGAGGTGGGATCCTTCTCCCTTGACGAAGCATACGGGGTATCTGTTGTAAGTGTGGGTGATGTAGGTCTTGTCTTTTTCAAATGTATTCATGGGTCTGGCTCCTTTTCTGTATTCGATCAGGCGGAGAACATGGTTCCGAGTCCTTCGTCGGTTAAGAGTTCGATGAGGAGAGCGTGCGGAATCTCTCCATTGATGATGAAGACTTTCTTGACGCCGCCTTTGATGGCGTCGGTGCATCCGTCGACTTTGGGGATCATGCCGCCTGCGATGGTGCCGTCTTTCTTGAGGGCTTCCGTCTCTTCGACGGTGAGGGACTTGATGAGGCTGCAGGGGTTGTCCTTGTCCTTGAGGACGCCGTCGATGTTGCTCATGAAGACGAGACATTCGGCGTTCAGGGCAGCTGCGATTTCAGTGGCTGCTGTGTCGGCGTTGATATTGTGCGGCTGTCCTTTGTCGTCGATGCCGACGGAGGAAATGACGGGGATGTAGCCGCCTGCGAGGAGGTTGTCGATGATGCCTTTATTGACGGCGTCGATTTCTCCTACAAGGCCGAGGGCCGGGTCCTTGGTGTGGACGTGAATGAGGTTGCCGTCTATACCGCAGAGGCCGGCTGCCTTTCCGCCAAGGGCGGTGAGTTCAGCGACAAGGCCTTTATTGATCTTACCGGCAAGGACCATCTGCACGACTTCCATGGTGTCTTCGTTCGTGACTCGGAGGCCGTTCACGAAGTGGGACTCGATGTGGAGGGCATCCAGCATATGGTTGATATCAGGGCCGCCTCCATGGACGAGGATGACATTGACGCCGACGAGGCGGAGGAGAAGGATGTCCTGCATGACGGATTTCTTCAGTTCCGGATCGGTCATTGCATTTCCGCCGTACTTGGCAACGACGTATTTTCCTGCGTATTCTTTGATGTACGGGATCGCCTGGGTGAGGATCTCGGCGCGTACTGCATTAGTTGCCTGGTTCATGGTAAGTCTCCTTTTCGGGGTATAAAGAGGGCTCCCTCCTTATGGAAGGAGCCGCTTTTGCTTAGAGGACAAGGTCGGTCTCTGCCGGGAAGCCGAGCATGATGTTCATGCATTCGATGGCAGCTCCGGAAGCGCCTTTGCCGAGGTTGTCAAAAGAGGCGAGGACGAGAATGCGGTCGTCGTTTCCTGCGATGTAGATGGTGAGGCTGTCTTTGCCGGCATCCTTGTTCGCATTGAGGAAGAGGCCGTTCGTTTCGTCGGTGGTAAGGTCAGAAATTTTGACGATATTGGAACCTTTGTAGCAGCGTTTGTAGATTTCATGGAAATCGTCGATGTCGACGGATCCGGGAAGTCCGCAGGGGAGCTGCAGGAAATGGGTGTGGAAGCCGATGGTGACCTGCATGCCGGCCACATAGTCGGCTACGATTGGTGAGAAGATCGGTTCTTCGCAGAGTTTGCAGACTTTCATGATTTCCGGAAGGTGCTTGTGCTTCTGGGAGAGTCCGTACTGGCGGGGAGCCTTGAGTTCTTCTCTCATGTTTTCTTCGTAGTCCTTGATCATGGATTTGCCGCCGCCGCTGTATCCGGTGAGGGAGAAGCAGTGGAGGGGGTAATTGATCGGGAGGACGCCGGCTTTGACGAGCGGGTAGAGGATGGAAATGACGCCGGATGCGTGGCAGCCCGGGACTGCGACTTTATCCGCTTTGGCGATGGCGTCTTTCTGCTGCTCGGAAAGTTCAGGGAATCCGTAGACCCAGTCCTCTTTCGTCCGGTGGGCAGTGGAGGTGTCGAGGATGCGGATGCCTGTGCCTTCGGTGGCTTTGACGATTTCCCTGGATGCATCATCCGGAAGGCAGAGGAACATGATGTCGGCTTCCTTGGCAAAGGAAACGATGGTGTCGATGTCCTTTTTCTTGTCTTCGGGAAGGGAAAGAAGGTCGATGTCTTTTCTGCCGGACAGGCGGTCGTGCAGGCGGAGGCCCGTGGTTCCTGATTCTCCGACGATAAAGACTTTTGGCAGTGATTTCTGTGTCATGATACTTATCCTTCTTTCTTATTCATGAATGGGATACTCGGCAAATGAGGCGACCATCACGGCTTTGATGGTCGGGAGTCTGTTGGCGGCTTCCTGGAAGGCCAGAGAGAACGGCGCTTCGAAGACGTCGTCTGTGACTTCGATGCCGTCGAGGCCGAATCTTTCGTAGATGTCCTTGCCGACTTTTGTCTCGGTATTGTGGAAGGCCGGGAGGCAGTGGCAGAAGACGGTGTCCGGATTTCCGGTGTTCTTGATCATGTCCATCGTGATGCGGTATGGCATGAAGAGTTTGATGCGTTCGCCCCAGAGTTCGTAGGGGTCGCCCATGGTGACCCAGACTCCGGTGTAGATGACGTCGAGGCCTTTGACGCCTTCTACGGGATCGTCGGTGAAGGTGAAGGTCGCGCCAGTCTTCTCAGCGATTTTCTGGCATTTGGCGAGGAAATCGTCTTCAGGGAAGAACTGGGCGGGTCCGATGATGCGGAAGTCCATGCCTGCAAGGGCTGCGCCTGCCATGAGGGCGTGCGCCATATTGGACTGTCCGTGTCCGACGTAAGCGAAGGAGAGTTCATTCAGAGGTTTATTGAAATGTTCCTTCAGTGTCAGGAAATTGGCGAGGGTCTGTGTCGGGTGGTCGTAGTCGGTGAGGCCGTTCCAGACGGGAACGCCTGCCTTGGCTGCGAGTTCTTCGACAGCGGACTGCTTGAAGCCTCTGTATTCGATTCCATCGAACATGGATGCGAGGACGCGGGCGGTGTCGGCAATGGATTCTTTCTTGCCGATCTGGCTGCCTGTCGGTCCGAGGTATGTGGTGAATGCGCGCTGGTCTCTGGCAGCGACTTCGAATGCACAGCGGGTTCGTGTGGAATCTTTTTCGAAGATGAGGGCAAAGTTCTTTCCCTTCAGTGTCTGGATTTCCTTGCCTTCTTTCTTGTCTTTCTTAAGAGCGGCTGCGAGGTCCAGGTAGTATGCGAATTCTTCGGGTGTGTAGTCGGTCATGCTCAGGAACGGTTTATTGAGTAAGCTTTTCATGATATACCTCTCAGAAGGAAATGTTCTTTCGAACGGGATTATTCTTTGGCTAAAGCTTCGAGGCAGGCGCCTGCTTCCATGATGATGCCCAGTGGAAGGATGGATTCGTCTAGAGCGAAGCTTGCATTGTGCAGGGCAGGAGTTCCTTCCTTGCCGGTGCCGAGCCAGAGGAAGGCGCCGGGGAATTTTTCAAGGTAGTAGGAGAAGTCTTCTGCACACATGGACGGGAATTCCGGATGGGTGATGTGTTCCTTGCCGATGTAGGTCTTGGCAACTTCATCGAGGAAGTCAATCTTTTCCGGTGTATTGATCGTGGCGCTGTGGCCGCGTACGTAGTTCAGTTTGGAATGGGTGCCAAACGTGTAGTCGAGCCCTTTGAGGAGTTCTCCCAGACGCTGTTCCATCTTGTCGCGGAGGGCCGGGGTGTACGTACGGACGGTACCTTCGAGGTAAGCATCCTCGACGCCTACGTTGTAGCGGGTGCCTGCATTCATGAGGCCGATGGTGCATACGACATTTTCCATCGGGTTCATCTCACGGGAGATGAGTGTCTGCACGTCGATGATGAAGTGGGCAGCGGCTACAAGAGCATCCGTGCCATTGTGCGGCTGCGCTGCGTGGGTGGATTTCCCTTTGACGTGGACGTAGAAACGATCGGATGCTGCCATGAGATTTCCTTTTTTCAGTCCGACCTGCCCGACGGGAAGTTCAGGCCATACGTGGAGGCCGTAGATTTCTTCGATGTCATCGAGCTTGCCGGAAGCGGCGATGTGGCGTCCGCCCCCGATGGAAGCTTCTTCTTCAGCCGGCTGGAATACGAGCTTCACTGTGCCGTGGAGCTGGCTCTTCATGGACTGGAGGACAGCGGCAGCGCCGAGAAGGATGGACATGTGGCCGTCGTGGCCGCATGCGTGCATGACGCCTTTGTTTTTCGAAGCAAAGGGCAGGCCTGTCAATTCGGTGACGGGGAGGGCATCCATGTCGGCTCTGAGGGCTACGGTCTTGCCGGGAAGATCGCCTTTGATAGTCCCAAGGACTGCCGTCCCGAAGAAGCCTGTTTCGAAGGAGATGCCGAGTTCAGTGAGGACCTGCTGGATATAAAGGGAAGTCTCTTTTTCTGCTCCGGACACTTCAGGATATTCATGGAAGTGTCGTCTCCATCCCACCACCTTTGGCAGGATCTGCGATGTTTTTTCCTTGACTTCCTTTTCGTACATTCCGAGGACCTCTTTTCTATGGCATAAATGCATGTTTATGCAATATTGCATAAACGATATTCGGCGGATATGTGGATTATTTCCATCAAATCTCAATTTTTGAAGAAATATAAAAATCTGCACGTTTTTGGATTGAAATAATAATACAACTTTTAGAATAAATATTCAATAGGTTACATAAATATTTTTTGAAAAATTTTTTAAGAGCGCATTCGGACCATGAAGTATAATAGAAAGGAATAAATACAGGCAGCCTGCCGGTCAGGCTCTGGCAAGGGGGGATCATGATGAATCAGCCGCGCGGCTCTATTAATAAGAAAAATATAATAAAGAAGGCAGTGCTTCTTTCCATGGGAGGGGCTCTCTTGATGCCGATTTCTTCCGGCGCAGAAGAGGTATATTCGCTTCCGGAGATGGTTGTGACGGCAGAAAAGATGCCAGTCGAATCGAAGAAGGAACCGCAGGCGGTCCAGGTCGTCGATCAGAAGGAAATCGAAAGCCTTGGCGCGGTGAATGCGACGCAGGCCCTGGAGCTTGTGACGGGAATCAACCTTTCAAGCGGGAAGGCCGGCAGCACGGCTTCCATGGGCGGCACGCAGGTGATGCTCCGCGGCATGAATACGAATCAGGTGCTGATCCTTGTTGACGGCAGGCGCATGGCGGATGAGGATACGAGCCAGACAAAGAATGCCTACCTTCTTTCAAGGATTCCTCTTTCCACGATCGACAAGATCGAAGTCGTGAGGGGTCCGTCGGGTGCGATGTACGGCTCAGACGGCATGGGCGGCGTCATCAATATCATCACGAAGAAGCCAGACAAGGAAGAAACGGTGCTCGGCTTCCACACGGGGGAGGCGGAGTGGGGCGAGGACCTCCGCTATACGACTGGGAAACTCGGCCGCTGGAATTCCTCCTTCCATTACAGCACGGCAAAGGTGCGCCCTCTTTCCTACAGGAACCAGGGGACGGATGAACGCGGCATCATAACGGACGGCTGGGATGTGCCGGGCTATGGCAGAAGACAGGAAATCGGGCTCGATACGGTCTATGATTTCGAGAACAGGAACGAGAACAAGGTGCGCTTCGGCGTGAATTACTTCGACGAATCGATGCTGACGCGCTTTGCTGACGGCGGCATGCAGATGGGCCGGCTGTACCTGCCGCTCCAGAAGGATGACAGGAGCCGCATCGACCGTCATGAGACGGACACGTTCCTCACGTATACAGGAAAGACGGACAGAAATGAATACGAAGGCAGCGTTTCCTACAGCCGCCTTACGAAGAATTCGAAGACGAGCAATGACCGTCCTGATTTTACGGGCATCCTTCCGCCATTCGTGAATTCCATGCTGGACACGTTGTACCCTGCCAGCGATTACGACAAGGCGGAGTACACGGAGTGGGCGCTTTCCGGAAAGGACACGATGACCTTTGACAAGCACCGCGTGACGTACGGCGGGGATTACCGCATGACGTCGTACACGGGGACGCGCCTCGGCGAAGGAAAGGAAGAAGAAGGGCACAGCATTGAGAATGCGGCGCTCTATGTGACGGATTTCTGGACGATGGGCGGGGGCGTGACGCTGACACCATCCTTCCGCATGGAGCATAACAACCGCTTCGGTGATTACGGCGTGCCAAGACTGGGCGCGACATGGGAGCTGGATCCCCATAACAGGATCAAGGCAGACTATGGCGCCGGATACCGCGCGCCGACAGTTTCGGAAATGTACCTCAATCTCAATCATTTCGCTTACCGCATTTACGGCAATCCCGATCTTTCTCCGGAGAAATCCCGCTCCCTCGATCTTTCATATGAATGGGAATTGGGAAATCTCAAGGGCAAGGTGACCTGGCTCAAGAACCGCGTGAAGAACCTGATCGACATCGTGCAGGTGAGCGATGCCGTCTACCATTATGAAAACGTGAACCGCGCCGACATTGAGGGCGTGGAGACAGAGCTTTCCGCGCCGATGGGAAGCCGCTGGAACTGGC
>OGYL01003059.1_pt1 | contig 11140 bp, 6 predicted proteins | sample 1576541 | NCBI WGS metagenome assembly OGYL01 (sample SAMEA3541551, study PRJEB24748) | human gut metagenome | biome: human gut; feature: human-associated habitat; material: faeces | place: China | collected 2012 | reverse complement strand
ATGAGACAATGATTTTAATGCACGTCCACCAGCACCTGTAATTGGTTTTGAACGACGACCATTGTCAATTAAAGCATCTACAGATTCCTGTAACATACGTTTTTCGTTTTGAACGATGATATTTGGAGTACCCAAATCTAACAATTTACGTAAACGATTATTACGAGTGATTACACGACGATATAAATCATTTAAGTCACTTGTTGCAAAACGACCACCATCCAATTGAAGCATTGGACGTAAATCAGGTGGTATTACCGGAATGTTAGTCAGAATCATCCATTCTGGTAAGTTTTCACTATTACGGAATGCATTGATTGTATCTAAACGCTTGATTAATTTCTTACGTTTTTCACCTTGTGCTTTTTCAAGTGCATCCTGTACTTCTTGATATTCAGATTCTAAATCAACATCTTGTAATAAACGTAGTACGGCTTCAGCACCTGTTTGAGCTGTAAATCCTGTTGAACCATAAATAGCTTGGTTTTCACGGAATTCACGTTCAGAAAGAATTTGTTTATAAGCTAAACCAGATTCTTTTGGATCCGTAACAATATAGCTTACGAAATATACAACTTCTTCCAATTGTTTTGGTGTTACATCCAACAACAATGCCATACGGCTAGGAATACCACGTAAGTACCAAATATGAGCTACTGGTGCAGCTAAGTGGATGTGACCCATACGCTCACGTCTTACGCTTGCTTTTGTGATTTCTACACCACAACGGTCACATACAACACCTTTAAAACGTACTTTTTTATATTTACCACAAGCACATTCCCAGTCCTTAGTTGGACCGAAAATGCGTTCGCAGAATAAACCATCACGTTCTGCTTTTTGTGAACGATAGTTAATTGTCTCAGGCTTTGTTACTTCACCATGACTCCATTTCAAAATCGTTTCTGGACTCGCTAAGCGAACCTGAATCGAGGCAAAATTGTTAATACTCATATTTTATACTACGCCTCCTCTTCTTCGTTATTTTCTTCTTCAATATCGTCTACTAGCTCTTCCTTTTGTGTTTGTTCTGGTAAAGGTTGAGCTGGATGAACGTCCTGGTCATCATCATCTAATGTGATGTCAACCTCGTTATTGTTTTCATCTAACAAACGAATATCGATTGCTAAACCTTGTAATTCGTGCATCAATACACGGAATGATTCTGGAACACCTGGTTCTGGAATATCTTTACCTTTAATGATGGCTTCATAAGTCTTGATACGACCTTGAATATCATCCGATTTGATTGTCAAGATTTCTTGTAATGTGTGGGCAGCACCATATGCTTCCAATGCCCAAACTTCCATTTCTCCAAATCTCTGACCACCATTTTGAGCTTTACCACCCAATGGCTGCTGAGTAACTAAAGAATATGGACCAGTAGCACGAGCGTGTAGTTTATCGTCACCCATGTGGGCCAACTTGATCATGTACATTACACCGACACTAATACGTTCATCGAACGGTTGGCCAGTTTGTCCATCATATAATACCTGTTTTCCATCGACAGTCATGCTTGCTTCGCGCATTACATCTTGTAAGTCTTCATTTGATAAACCATCAAATACAGAAGTAGAGAATTTAACACCTAATTTACGAGCAGCGTAACCTAAGTGGATTTCTAAAATCTGTCCGATGTTCATACGTGAAGGTACACCGAATGGGTTCAACAAGATATCAACTGGATGTCCATCAGCCATAAATGGCATATCTTCGATAGGTAAAATCTTAGAGATGACACCTTTGTTACCGTGACGACCAGACATCTTATCACCTTCAGAAATCTTACGTTTCTGAACGATATATACTTTAACACGCATATTTACTCCAGGAGGAAGATCCGATCCATCTCCACGTTTAAATACACGAATAGAATGAACAATACCAGCACCACCATGAGGTACTTTCAATGAATTGTCACGAACTTCACGTGATTTTTCACCAAAGATTGCTAATAATAATTTTTCTTCTGGACTAACTTCACTTTGTCCTTTTGGAGTAACCTTACCAACTAAGATATCTCCTTCTTTAACTTCGGCACCAACCATGATGATACCATTTGAATCTAACTTACGAACTGCTGCTTCACCAACGTTAGGAATATCACGAGTGATTTCTTCTGGACCTAACTTAGTTTCACGACAGTCAATATCATATTCTTCTACGTGGATTGAAGTATATACATCATCACTAACCATACGTTCTGACATGATGATGGCATCCTCGTAGTTATATCCATGCCATGTTGTATATGCAATAACAACGTTTTGACCTAAAGCCAATTCTCCATTTTGCATACTTGGACCATCAGCTAAGATATCGCCTTTTTCAACCTTTTCACCAACTTCTACAATTGGACGTTGGTTGATACAAGTGCTTGCGTTTGAACGAGCAAACTTACGTAACTGATAAGTGTGGTTTTCACCTTCATTATCTTTAACTACAATACGCAAACCATCTACATATTCAACTACACCATCTTGTTTTGCGACAATACCAACACCTGAGTCTTTGGCAATCTTATATTCAATACCAGTACCAACATAAGGTGAATGAGGAACTAATAATGGAACGGCCTGACGCTGCATGTTGGCACCCATTAAGGCACGAGACGCATCATCGTTTTCCAAGAATGGGACACAGGCAGTCGCTACAGATACGATCTGTTTTGGACTGACATCGGCAAGTTCTACTTCGTTACGATCAGCGATGATAGTTTCACCAGCCTTACGAGCTACGACACGTTCATTTACTAAATGACCATCACGAACCTCATTGGCCTGTGCGATTACATAATCTGCTTCTTCATCAGCACTTAAGTAAACTGTATCTTCACTAACAGTACCATCCGCATTTACCTTACGGTAAGGCGTTTGAATAAATCCATATTCATTGATACGAGCATATGTAGTTAAGTTATTGATCAAACCGATGTTTGGCCCTTCAGGCGTTTCGATTGGACAGATACGACCATAGTGAGAGTTGTGGACGTCACGTACTTCGAAACTTGCACGATCACGACTGATACCACCTGGACCTAAGGCTGAAATACGACGTTTATTTGTCAATTCAGCTAGAGGGTTTTGTTGATCCATGAACTGTGATAACTGTGAACTAGAGAAGAATTCTTTAATTGCAGCTGTCAAAGGACGAATGTTTGTCAATTTTCTAGGAGTTAAGCTATCCATTTCTTGAATTGACATACGTTCTTTAACGACACGTTCCATACGAGATAAACCAATACGGAACTGGTTCTGAATCAATTCACCAACAGAACGAATACGACGGTTACCTAACATATCGATATCATCTGTTGTTCCTACACCTTCCATAACATTTAAGCTATATGAGAAGAATGCATACATATCTGAAACTGTAATTGTGTGTTTATTTGCGAATGGGTCATTTCCAGCAACACGGACTTCATCCCCATTATCGTCAATAATATATAATTCTTGGACACATGCACCAATCAACCATGCTGTGATATCTTCACTTAAAGCACGTTGTTTAACTTGTGTTTCAACATCACTATCGATGGCATCTGGAGTTACACCAACCATATAACGGTTCGCAACTAATTCCATATCTGCATCAACAATATCTTCACCTTGAGCATTTGTTAAACGTCCAAGAGCATATAAACGTTGACCATAGTTAAATACAGAATCCATATTTTCGGCTGTTAATTTAACTGGTTGTGCAAACAATCCTGCAAAAATATCAACATTTTCAACAACCTTTTGGATTGCTAAAACATCTTTTTCAGTTAATACTGTACCAGCATCTAAATAAGCATCTTCCGTTTCCACATCACTTGCCAATACACGACCAATTAATCCTGTAGTCCAGCTTGTTGGAATTGAAACGATATCTTCTTCATGGAATTCTGAGCGGAATGGATAAGCGACACAATAAGTACCCTTAGCCAATTCTTCACGTAATGCATTTCTTTCATCACGGTGAACCATAGTACCTTTTTCCATGAATACGTTGCCATTTACATCAACAATATCATGAGCAAGGCTCATACCATACATACGATCGATTGCATTTAATTTCTTACGTAATTTATAACGACCAGCCTTTGTCAAGTCATAACGACGGTGATCAAAGAATTTAGCTTGCATCAAAGTGATTGATCCATCTAATGTAGGGATTTCATCACTTCTTTGATTTTCATAGAAAGAAAGTAAAGCTTCCTGAGTTGTTTTTACTTTATCGTTCAATAAAGTGTTTTCAATTTCTTCATATTTACCGAAGAAAGCAGTATACAACAACAAATACATATTCATGTATTCGCGATCTTCTGCATCTGTAGCTACATCAGACCAGTTACGTCCCATTGCACGAAGGAATGTTTCCATCATTGATGTATCGTGAGTATCTTCGTTCACTCCGATATTCAAAGACATACCAATCGCCTTGAATAAAATACTGAATAATACTTTACGGCGACGGTCAATAGAAACATTAATTAAACGTCCGTTTGTAGTTTTCTTTTGTTCAGTCATGAACTCTAACCAAGTACCACGACTTGGAATTAATTCACAACTATAGTTTTGTTTACCAGTTTTTTCATCATAACTGTCCGCAAAATATGCTCCTGGAGAACGTACGATCTGACTAACGATTACACGTTCTGCACCATTGATGATGAATGTACCAGTTTCTGTCATTAAAGGGAAATCCCCTAAATATACTTCTTCACTCTTAGTTACAACTTCCCCAGTTTCTGAGTCTGTAACTTCCAATTCCATATCTGCATATAGAGGTGCTGCAAAGTTGCATTCTCTATACATAGATTCTTCTGCGTTATATTTTGGTTCTTCAAAATGATAACGAAGGAAATTTAAGCGAATGTTTTTTCCATAGTTTTCAATTGGATAGATTTCTTCAAATACTTCTTGGATACCTTGTTGCGTAAACCATTTAAATGAATCTGTCTGGATTTCGACAAGATTAGGTAACTCTAATTTACCACTAACCTTTGAGTAATCTCGGCGGGAAGATTTTTTTCCACACGAGACAATACGATATGCTTTGTTGTTGTCCATGCATGCCATCCTTTCGTTCGAATTTGTACTATACTAGGTGGTTTTCACCTGAAAACACACACTATTATGCAATTTATTATACTACTAGTAAAACCACCAAATGTCAATAAAAACTTGACAAAATTTAAAAAATGAGTTATAAATATTGCCTATCCTTTTTAAGCACCTGCACAAAGTAGGTGCTTTTTCATTTGTCCATTTTGACATCCCCTTTAATTATGCATACAATATAAACGTTTAAAGGAGTTCCGAATGAAAAAATTTTTAACCCTAATTATAACTTGTTTTTTATCGCTTAGCCTTGCAGGATGTTCAAACTCAAAAAACAATGATGACATCCTTACATTCTTTGATGCATTAGGTAATACATTAAATCTAAAAAGCGCCCAAATCAGTGGAACATTGGATATGAAAGATTCAAAAATGAATATTGATGCACAAATTCTTCAAAAAGAAGATCTACAAGTTGCTACTTCAATAGGTTTAGTTGCAGGCGATCATGTGAAAAATAATTTTTTAAACTTTTACATTAAAGATGGAAAAACATATTTAAATTCTATGGGTACAAAAACCCAAAGTACAGTCGACAAGATTGGACTTAAAAAGAATTCAAAATTAAATACATACAACCCATTTCTAGATTTAACTGACGATCAATTATGCGAATTATTTGATTCCTCTAAAAAAGAAAATGATACATATACATTTAAAGTCAACACATCTAAATTAGCCACCCTTCTAGATAATATGGGGTCTATAAAACTAGAGGATGCAACGCTTGAAGCAACTATCAAAAGCAAAAAAATCTCACACCTGATTTTAAGCTTTACAGGTAAACAAACCGTAGATAAAGCAAGTGCAGATATTGATATTTCAATCGAACTTAGCATCAAAAAATTAAATAAAATCAATTTCCCAAATGATTTAGATTCATATACAAAAGAAACTGCAGAAGATTAATTCCTCTGCAGTCTTTTATTTATTCGCCTTTTTTTCAATCTCTTTTTGTTTTTGCATAACCTCATTAATTTTTTCTTGAATTAAATGAGCATATGCTTCAGCGCCCTCTTCAATCGGATGAATTCCATCTGCTTCTAATAAATCTGTATGCTTAGAAATATAAGAATTCCAGTCTATAATCGTTACATTTGAATGTTTTTTAGCCAATTCATTCAGATATTTATTGTTGCTAGCTTCCCATTCTACTCCAGGCGCATACACATTGACCCAGAATATAGACTTATCTTTACCAATTATTTCTAACAGTTGTTCAACTGTATTCTCATCCAAAACACCATTTGTTCCAAGCGAAATCACAACTGTATTATGAATATTCCCTTGAGACTGATACCAACTTAAAATGTCTAGAGCATGATATATTTGTCTTGAAACAGCTGCATCTATTGTTGCATCCGGATAAATATCTTGAATATTTGTATATGCCGACAACATGACAGAATCCCCTAAACAAAACAATCCTTTATCCGATACTTTCTGTGAGTTTCCACTCGAAGCATAGTCGTCAACTTTGCCTTTTTCAACACTACCATCCGATTTTGCGTTTCTCTTATTTGCCTCTATTGCCTTTTCATTTTCTGCTATACGCTTCTGCAATTCCGATGAATCTATCTCTTTTGAAGTTGCTAAGGCGACAACGCCTGTGGTCTGAAATACAAACCCCACAATTCCACAAGCCAACACGGCTTTTTGAAATTTAGGTTTAATTTGTTTATATTTAAATACCTTCAAGAAATAGTTTGACCATACAACCAACAAAATCAATATCACAAGCTCAAACAAATACATCACAAAATTTGTATTCCAATCTTTATATTGAAATAAATAAATAACTGGATATTGCCATAAATAAATTTCATAACTATGTTGACCAATCCACTTTAACACTGGAACATCCAATGAAATTGAACTATCTGCCGTTTTTTCGACTATATACAAAGATAAAACTGTCATTAATGCGAGTACAAACAAATAGACAACTGGCATTCGCCCATCAAAAATAAAGCATGAAATCACAAACACTCCAAGCAACCCAATTGAGGTATAAAAATTCTTTTTAGTTGCTTCCCCTTTTGTATACATCCAACCTAGAAGCATGCCCGCAAACAATGAATAAATTCGCGTATCTGTTCCATAATACAATCTTGTGACATTCACTCTACATAAATATAGAATTGGCATCACAAGCGCAAAGCCAACTGTTACACCAAGCATAGTTTTAATTGTGAATGATTCTCCTTTTTTATCTTTCAATTTATACATTCCAAACAATAATAATGGAAAAATCACATAGAACTGCATCTCTATAGATAAAAACCATAAATGCGAGAATGGCGAAGTATTCGCAATGCGCGTAAAATAATCAATACTTTGCGAAATTTGCCACCAGTTATTGAAACCAGCCAAAATACTAAACACCTGCATTTTCATGTTGTACAATGCGTCCTTAGCCAAAATAAAATAGATTCCCAATGTAGTAAATACCATCACAAGTAATGGTGGGTATATTCTTTTGATTCTGGCAAGATAGTAATCACGCAATGAAAACTCTTTTTGATTCATCTTCTTCTTTGCTGATACCACCAACAAGAATCCAGTTAATACAAAGAATAACACAACTCCTAAGTATCCACCCCTAAAAACACTTGGAAACATATGGAATAGTGTAATCGCAATAATCGCACCCCCACGCAATCCGTCCATTCCCCTTAAACGTCCGTCTTCTTTTTTCATATCTACATATCCCCTTAGATGCTTACTTTAAGCACCATCTATTTTAGCACAATCAAATCTTAATAATTATTAATAAATATATAATTTTTTAATATCCCTTTTTCAAAAAATACAATATAATATATTAAGATTCTGAAAGGAAAATAACATGCAAAGTATTAAGACAATTTATAAAATCGGACCAGGTCCAAGCAGTTCACACACATTTGGTCCAATGATGGCTTCTAAATATATCAATGAACAGTATCCAGAAGCTACAAACTTCAAAATCACATTATTTGGTTCCTTAGCGCTTACGGGAAAAGGGCACCTTACAGACAAAATCATATTAAAAACGTTAGGCACTAGTAAATGCGAAATCATTTTTGATATGAAAACCCCTGTTGAACACCCAAACACAATGATCATTGAAGTTTTTGACAAGGATACAAAAATTGCAGAACATACATTCGTATCTATTGGTGGTGGAAAAATCGAAATCGATGGAAAAAAAGGAAATGTAGACCCAGAAATTTATCCACACACAAAGATGGATGATATTCAAGTTTATTGTAATGAACGTCATTTACGTTTAGACCAATATATCGATGAAGTGGAAGATTCTGATTTTGACTCCTACATGAATCAAATCTTTAAACAAATGTTGAAAACAGTAAATACCGGATTAAAGAAGACTGGTGTTTTACCTGGAAGCTTGAAAATTGACCGTGTAGCGCATGCCTTACATCAGTCGGCACAAAGCTGTAATGATATCCAAGACAAAAACAGTTTATTATTAAGTAGTTATGCCTATGCAGCCAATGAACAAAACGCAAGCGGAGGCATTGTCGTAACAGCTCCAACCATGGGTAGCTGTGGCGTTCTACCTAGTCTTGTATATCATTTCTATCACGATCAAAATTATCCTAAAAAGACAATTATCCAAGGACTTAAAGTCGCTGGATTGATTGGAAATCTAATTCAGACAAACGCAACCATCTCAGGTGCCAAAGCTGGATGCCAAGCAGAAGTTGGTGCAGCCTGCTCTATGGGCGCTGCTTTTGTCGCTTATTGTCAACTTCAAAATAACGAACAAATCGAATGTGCTGCTGAAATTGGATTAGAACACCATCTAGGACTTACATGCGATCCAGTTGGCGGATACGTAATGATTCCTTGTATTGAAAGAAATGCAGTAGCTGCCCAAAGAAGTGTAGATGCCGCAAGACTTGCCAAATATTTACGTAACGTAAAAAAGAATCGTGTTAGTTTTGATATGGTTGTTCAAACCATGAATCTAACAGGAAAGAAACTTCCAATTGAACTAAAAGAAAGTGCACTTGGCGGATTAGCCGTAGTCGTACCAGAAAAAGCTTAAAGGCCTAATTCATGTGAATTAGACCTTTTTTTCTATTTATCACGAACGAAGCACTCTAATACTTTATAGCCTTTACGCTCTAAATCTGCTTGTAAATCATCTGGTTGGGTAGTATCACAACGAATGACTAGATTGGCAATTCCATCTTCAAAAGAATACACACCAATATGATTGATATTCACTTTATTTTCAACAAAGATTTCCGACAACTTACCAATGGCACCAATCTCATCTTTTACGGAAACCGTAATTCTTGAACCCACTTCATCCCATCCAAGAACATTCAAGAAACATTTAAACACATCATTCTGCGTTACAATACCTGTAACTTCGCCAGAAGCATTTGTGACCGGCAAACATCCAATGTTGTTTTTCAACATTTTCTGTGTTGCATATTCCATCAATTCATTTTCATCGACAGAAATGACTTTTTTTACCATCACTGTGCTTACAGTCGTTTTTGACAATAAATAATTTAATTCATATATGCTTAAGCTTGTCGCATTCGTTGTACCCGAATTAGAAATCATACCTTCTGTAATCAATCCAACAAGTTTTCCTTTTTCAACAACAGGAACACGGTGAATTCCCTTTTCCTTCATTAAATCAATGATTTGTGAAATCGTTGCATCTGGTTCAGCACATATAACATTTTTTGTCATATAATCCTTAACTTTAAACATACTTTATTATCCTCCTAGATATGCCTTTTGAACATCCGAACTCTTTGCCAATTCCTCTCCAGTACCTGACATTACAACTTTACCTGTTTCTAAAACATAGGCACGATGCGCAATTGATAATGCCATCTTAGCATTTTGTTCAACTAATAAAACCGTAGTACCTGCTTTATTGATTTCTTCGATGATGTTAAATATCTCCTTAACTAAAATAGGAGCTAACCCCATACTCGGTTCATCTAAAAGCAACAATTTAGGTTTTGCCATTAGTGCTCGCCCCATAGCTAACATCTGCTGCTCACCACCAGATAAAGTAGAAGCATCCTGATTCATACGTTCTTTTAAGATAGGAAACTGCTCACAAACCTTTTCATAATCATGCTTAATTCCATCTTTATCTTTTCTTAAAAAAGCACCCATCATCAAGTTTTCATATACGCTCATTCCTGTAAAAATACGACGGCCTTCTGGCACCTGTGTTAAACCCATTTCAACAATATGTTTAGGATTTGCCTTCATAATTGACTCGTTTAAGAACATGACATCGCCACTCGTCTTTTTTACAATACCACTAATGGACTGCATCATTGTTGTTTTTCCAGCTCCATTAGCACCAATCAATGCAACAATTTCACCTTCATTTACTTCTAAACTGATACCTTTTAAAGCTTCAATTACACCATAATGTACGTGAAGATCTTTTATTTCTAACATTGCCATACTAGATCTCCTCTCCTAAATATGCCTTAACTACAAACTCATTTTGTTTAATTTCTTCAGGCGTACCATTCGCTATCATTTTACCATAGTTCAAAACATAAATACGCTCACAAATCTTCATAACTAAAGACATATCATGTTCAATCAGGATTACAGTTAATTTATATTTTTCTCGAATATGATCAATCAATTCTGTTAACTCTTTTGTTTCCTGCGGATTCATCCCTGCCGCTGGCTCATCTAAATAAAGAATTTTTGGTTGAATTGCCAAGGCACGTGCAATCTCTAATCTTCTTTGTTTACCATATGGAAGATTTGTCGCCAATTCATTTCTTAAAGAATACAATCCCACTTCTTTTAATAATTCTTCCGCCTTTTCTTCGACCCACTTCTCTTCTTTATAATACGTAGGCAAGCGCAAAATTGCAGCTAATGTTCCATAACGAATATTTTTATGCATCGCAACTTTAACATTTTCTAAGACTGTCATTGATTTAAATAAACGAATATTTTGAAAAGTTCGTGCAACTCCTAGATTTGTGATTTTATAAGGCTTCAATCCACCAATCTGA
>OGYL01003055.1_pt1 | contig 11147 bp, 9 predicted proteins | sample 1576541 | NCBI WGS metagenome assembly OGYL01 (sample SAMEA3541551, study PRJEB24748) | human gut metagenome | biome: human gut; feature: human-associated habitat; material: faeces | place: China | collected 2012 | reverse complement strand
GGCTGGAAGCTGGCCGAGTATGTGGCGGCGGGGCGCGCCATCGTTACCGAGCCGCTGCGGTACACCCTGCCGGGCGGCTTTGAAGAAGGCAAAAACTATAAAACATATACGTCCCCGGCAGAGTGTGAGGAGCAGCTGCGGCAGCTGCTGGCAGACCCGGCGGCGATACTGGCTATGGCTCAGCACAATGCGGCGTACTATCAAGCGTGGCTGCGGCCGGAGCAGCAGGTGCGGCAGGCTTTGCGGCAGCTGGAAACAGGGGAAATGTAATGTAAGGGGGAAAACGGGGTATGGAAGAGCAGAAGCGGCATAGCGGCTTTGAGACGATGCGCATTCTCAGTATGGTGATGATCGTTCTGATGCACGGCATTGGGCACGGCGGGCTGGGCAGTGCGGCACCACAGGGGTCGGCGGCATTCTGGATCTACTGGCTATTGTTTGTTCTGGCGCGTGTGTCCACCAACTGCTTTGTAATGCTTTCCGGCTATTATCTGTCGGAGCGCAAGGGGGCTGTCCGCGCCGGGCGACTGTTCCGCATCGGGGCACAGGTGTGGTTTTACTCCATGCTTACCTTCTGCATTGCAGTCAAGGCGGGGGCAGTCCCGCTTTCGGCGGTCAAACTGCTCCGGGCGCTTTTGCCCCTTACCTCCAACGGCTACTGGTTCGCCTCGGCCTATTTTTTACTGTACCTCTCGGTGCCGGTGCTGAACGTGGTGGTGCAAAGCCTTGACCGGCGGCAGTACAAAACGCTGCTGCTGGTGGCGCTGCTGCTGCAAAGCGTGTGGGGCACGCTGTTCAACTGGGCAACGGATGTGACCTTTGTGAATAACGGGTACAGCTTTATTTGGTTCTACACCCTGTATTTTATGGCCGCTTATTTCCGCAAATACCGGGTGACCGTGCCCAGCGGGCTGTGTTTGCTGGCATATCTGGCAGCTTCGGCGGCGGGGCTGTTCAACCGGATGCTGGCGCTGCGGGTGGAAAACGCCCTGCACCTGAACGGTTTTGTGAATACCGTCAACGGCTATCAGGCACTGGCTACGGTCATCGCCTCAGCAGCAATGTTTTTACTGTTCCAGAATATCCATATCCGCTCGGACTACTGGCGGCGCTGTGCCAGACTGGATCGCGCAGCGCGTGCTTTGCTGTTTCCGCATAATGGAATCGTATCGTGTGCACGTCTGCTCGTCCGGCTCCAGAAACACAGCCCCGGTCTCCGCATCAACGATGGCCTCTGCACCGTTTTTTGCAAAAAGAGATGCCATATCGACACCGGTGACAGCGGGGATGCCCATTGTTCGCGCCAGAATGGCCGCGTGTGAATTTGCCGTGCCACGCGCCGTTACAAAAGCAGCGACCTTCTCCCGATCAAGCCGGATCGTCTGGCTGGGCGTCAGTTCCTCTGCCGCGATGATACAGCGTGCATCCGGCAAGGCCGCCGCGTCTGCGCCGCCGCGCAGGCAGCGCAGCAAACGGGAAGCTACATCGCGTACATCCGCGCTGCGCGCCTTCATATAAGGGTCGTCCATTGCGGAAAACAGCGTTTCAAATTGCTTTCCGGTCTGCTGGACAGCATATTCACAGCTTATTGCCTCTGCTTTGAGCCTTTCGCGGACAGCTGTGCAGAAATCCTCGTCCTGCAGCATCATTTTATGGATTTCAAAGATCTGTGCTGCCTCTGCGCTGGTCTGTGTACGCGCCGTTTCTTGGAGTGCGTCCAACTCCCACAGTCCTTCCCGGAGTGCCTGTGCAAAGCGCTGCAGTTCCTCGTCCGGTGTCCGGGATGTCTCGCGGGGCACGCCGGTCTGCGCAGAAAGCAGCGTCACGAGTTTTCCGGCAGCGACGCCGCCAGATATGCCGTGACCGGATAATTGTTTCATGTTATTTCTCCCGTCTGTGTTCCGTTATACCGGCTGCCGGCTTCCGTAAGACATGCACCGTTGGTGTGTATAACAGACTGATACCAGAAAAAAGACTGTTTGCGCCAGCGCCGAAGCGTGCCGCTTCCGTCGTCATTGCGATCTACATAGATCAAACCGTAGCGTTTTCGCATCTCGCCGCTGGAGGCGCTGACAAGATCAATGCACCCCCATACTGTATATCCCAGCACCTCAATGCCGTCGGCAATGGCCTCGGCAACCTGTTGTAAATGCGCGCGCAAATATTCAATCCGATAGGCGTCGTTCACGGTCTGTTCCCCGTCTTTTCCGGGAACAAGCGTGTCGCGCGCGCCAAGGCCGTTTTCTGCGATAAAAAGCGGCAGGCCATATCGGTCATAGAGTTGGTTCATCACAATGCGAAGCCCCTTCGGGTCGATCTGCCAGCCCCATTCAGTCGCAGGCAGATAGGGATTGTCCACACCCGCAATCAGATTTCCGACAGCGCGCGGCACGTTTTTCGGGTCAGCCGCAGCGCAGGTGCTGACATAATAGCTGAAGGATACAAAATCGACCGTATTTTTCAGGAGTTCCTCGTCCCCCGGCTGCTGGTCAATCCGGATCCCGTTTTCACGGAAATAGCGGGTCAAATATCCGGGATACGCCCCGCGCACCTGCACATCGGCAAAATAAAGCCCCCGTCGTTCCTGCTCCATCGCAGCGACAACATTCTCCGGCGCAGGCGTCAGCGGATAGGTTGGCAGCGCCAGCAGCATGCAGCCGATCTTCGCCTCCGGCATAAGTGTGTGTGCAAGCTTCACCGCGCCTGCACTTGCAATCAGTTCATGGTGTGCAGCCTGAAACAGATCGCTCTGAGAAAGCTGCGCCTTCGGCGTGCAGATCCCGCCGCCCATATACGGGTTTTCCAGAATGGAATTGATCTCGTTGAATGTCACCCAATATTTCACTTTTCCGCGATAGTGCAAAAAGACCGTGCGGGCATAGCGGAGGAAGCAGTCTACCAGCTTCCGGCTGCGCCAGCCGTCATAGGTGCGTGCAAGGAAGAGCGGCGTTTCGTAGTGTGAAAGCGTTACAAGCGGCTCAATTCCATATCTGCGGCATTCGTCGAAAACATCGTCATAGAATTGCAGCCCCTTTTTATTCGGTTCCGCTTCGATTCCGAGCGGATAAATACGGGACCATGCAATCGACAGCCGCAGCACCCGAAAGCCCATTTCGGCAAACAGCGCAATATCCTCCCGGTAACGGTGATAAAAGTCGATGCCGGTCAGCTTCAGATTGTCCGCCGTCGGCATGTCGGTGACAGGGCCGTGAACGCCGTGCGGATATACATCCTGAATAGAAAGTCCCTTTCCGTCCTCCTGATAGGCGCCCTCACACTGATTTGCGGAAATAGCGCCGCCCCATAAGAAATTCTGCGGGAATTGCATGATCGTGCCTCCCGTCTCAGAACTGTGCGCGCATCAGCGCCTCGAGCGCCTGCGCAGCCTCCGCCTCCGCATCGCCTTCACAGCAGATGCGCACAGTCTCTCCCTGCTTGACGTTCAGCCCCATGACCTGAAACAGCCGCTTGCAATCCGCCTGCCGTTCCCCGCAAAACATACGGATACTGCACGGGTGCTTCTGCGCCTGGCTGACCAGCAGCCCTGCCGGGCGGGCATGGATTCCGTTATCATCGTGTACAGTATAAGAAAATTCTGTCATTATTGCCATTCCTCCGTGTTCTGCCTGCGTGTTCAGCGGATTCGCTCTATGATGCACGTCTGCCCGGCCTGCGCACGCATCCCGCTGTAAAAACGAAGCTGCCCGGACAGTTCGGCCTGATTTGTGACCAGCACCATAATATCCGTTTGATAGCCAAGCTGTCTGAGCAGCGGCAGATCAATCCGGCACAGGGGTTCCGCACGCCGGATCTTCTGGCCGGTGCGAACACAGGGAGAAAAGCCTCTCCCCTTCAGTTCCATGGTGTTGATGCCAATATGCACAAGGATCTCCATCCCGTCGTCCGTGCGGAGCCCATAGGCATGGCCGGTATCCTGTACGCTGATGATCCGTCCGGAGGCCGGGCTCAAAACCTCGTTTCCTTCCGGGCGGATTGCAACGCCGCCGCCCAGAATCGATTGTGCAAAAACGGGGTCGTCAACCTCGCTGACGGGCACGACAAGCCCTGTCTGTACCGCCAGCAGGCGGCCGTCACTGCCAGCTTCTTTCTTCTTGAAAAACATTGGTCGCTCCTTATTTCCAAATACATCTGACACGGTGCGCCGCCCGCTCACGCGCGGCGCACCGCAGAAGGGTCATACAGCTGCTTTCTGCTTCTTGCCTACAAAGAGCACAGTTGCGATCATACCGGCTGCAATTTCGGCCAGGAAAACAATGGCCGATGCCACAAAGCTGCCGCCCATTTCCACCAGTGGAACGGTAAAGATCGTCGCCATGCAGAAGGAGGTTGCCTTTGTGCCAAGCAGTCCAGCCAGACCGCCGCCCAGCGCACCACCGATCGCCATCGGGATTGCGTAGCGCTTGTTGCGCAGCAGATAGGAGAACAGTGTCGGCTCAGACACACCGCCGAAAATTGCGACAAGGCTGCACGAAAACGCAAGACTGCGCTCCTCCTTATTGCGCGCAACAAGCAGCGCGCCCAGCGCAATACCGATCACGGAGATGCAGGCTGTCCACCAGTAGCCGAACAGGATGCTGTAGCCCTGCGCAGCAAACTCCGTCAGGCACAGCGCCGTAACGACCCAGTGCAGGCCGGTGATGGTCACATACATCATCGAAACGCCGACCACAATACCGGCAATGACCGGGCTGAGGTTATTGAGCGTGTCGAACAGCAGGCCAATGCCCTCGCCGAACCAATAGGCAATCGGTCCAAACACGATCGCCGTCAACGGGACAAATACGATGAGGCAAATTGTTGGGTTGAGCACGCCCGCAATGGAGGTCGGAACTTTTTTCTGCAGCCATTTCCACGCAATGGAGTACATCCACGTTGACAAAAGCGCGGGGATAAGCGACGCAGAATAGTTGAACATCGCAACGGGGATTCCGAAGAAGCGCACGATATTGCCCGTCTCTGTCAGCAGGCCGGAAAAACTCGGATCAATGAGCGCCGCAGCAATGCAGGCGGCAATAAACGGATTGACATCCAGCTTTTTTGCCGCCGAGAATGCAGCCAGGATCGGCAGGAACGTAAAAATGCCGTTGGAAGCCGCATTCAGAATGGCATACGTCGAACTGGCAGCGTCTAAGATATGGAACTGCGCCAGGAACACAATGATTCCTCGGATCATGGAACAGCCGATCAGCGCCGGGATCAGCGGCGTCATCGTGCCTGCGATGTAGTCCAGGATCGCCATCAGTCCACCCTTGACGCCCTTCGCCTGTTTTGGGGCGGGCGCAGCAGTGACATCGGTTCCCAGAATCTTTGTCACAACGGGATAGAATTTTACAACATCGCCGCCGATGATGACCTGACACTGGCTGCCGGCCATATTGACGCCAAGTACGCCGTCAATGGCCTTCAACTCGTCCTGCCGGATCTTCTCGGTATCCCGGATTTCAAAACGCAGCCGTGTTGCACAGTGGGTCACGCCGGCAATATTATCCGAGCCGCCCACAGCATCGACGATCTGCGCTGCGCTTAACTGAATATTCATGTGTGATGCACCTTTCTCTTTCTTTTTATGTTCTGCACATCGCAAAGCTGTGCGGCTTAGCATCCCAGCTTTGGACGCAGCGCCGCATACGATGGTTGCATACGAATTTCAGGTACGCCCTAGCCTTCGCCGAACAGCTTCTCCAGATGCAGCGTCAGGTAAATGACTTCATCATCGGAAATCTCATAGCTGTAGCGTTTCAGCACATACCGGCGCATTTGCTGCGCGCAGTCGTAGGCCTGCCGGAAATTTTCGCGTACGAACGCGCTGAGTTTTTCATCGTAGGTGGATTTCGGCTTTTCATGGTCGATCACGCGCAGGGAAAAATACTTCAGATGCGTGATGAATCGGGAATAATTGTAGCTGTCTCGTTCAAGCGGCTCACGAGCCTGGTGGCGGACAATGTCCACAAGTTCATGCACCAGGTCGAGTGACTGCACCGTCTCGCGCAGATTGCCGCGGCCAAGATTGATCAGATGTGTGGCGATAAAGGCCAGTTCGTCGTCGCTGATCCGTACCCCGTAGTTCTGTGTGAGCATGCTGCGCGCCAAGCGGCTGATCTCGAACTCCTTTTTGTAAAACATCATAATCTCGTTCGTCAGCGCATTATGCAGTTCCAGTCCGTTTTTGAGGCGGGCAACCATCTCATGCAGGTGGTCGGCCAGCATCAGGGCAGCTGTAATCGGGATACTGCCGTCCATACCGCGCGCCTGCTGCTCCATTTGCAGAAGCTGAACGGCAAGATCAAATTGATCCTCCGGGATCTCGTTGTAAATCTGCCGTATTCTGGCGTGCTCTGCATCGTCTGGCACGAAAAGCCTATGATCCGGATAACGCTTCAGATCGACAGCCGCGCCCGTCCGTCCGTGATAGCCGATGCCCTTGGCGACTACAATCAATTCCTTGCCGCCTGTGTTGCGCACCAGAACAACATTATTGTTGATGATCTGCCGGATAAACACAGCCCCGCCTCCCATACTTAGATTTACAGGCTCGCGCCCAGGAAATATGCCTCTGTGGTCGCCTCCGTGATAGATGCGGCGCGTTTGCAATCACCGACATAGTACGTCTCCGGCACAACGCCGTAGAGTGCCTCCACTGCGTCTGCATCTGCGCGCAAACCCGCTGCAATGACAAACGTATCGTGCGGAATGACGCGCGTTCCGCCGTCCTTCTCCCGCACCGTGCAGCCCTGCGCCGTTACGCCGGTGCAGACCGTCTGTGTCAGAATCGTGATTCGCGTTTCCTGTTCCAGATGCAGCATCAGATCCTGCCGGTACAGTTCGTTTCCGTTCGCGGCAAGCTTGTCCCGAAGTTCAACAACCGTGACCATTCTGTCCAGCGCTGCGAGTTCCAGCGCCAGTTCGCAGCCAATGCTGCCGCCGCCGAGAATGGTCACACGCGTACCGGCGGTTTCAAGTCCAGCATTCAGCAGCGCCACAGCCTGCACCGCGCCGGAAGTCCCAAGACCCGGAACCGGCGGCATCACCGCACGGCCGCCGACGGCCAGAATCACCGCGTCCGGATGCAAGTGTTCGAGCAGCGCACGATCCGCACGCGTATGCAGCATCACATGGATCTGAGATTTTTCCACCTGACGGCGCAGATAGGACAGATAGCGGCGCAAATCTTCCTTGAACGCCCCCACGCTGGCCGGGATCATCAGACCGCCGAGCGCACCGCTCTGCTCGACAAGCGTCACCTGGTGTCCGCGCTGCGCAGCGGTCAGCGCAGCTTTCAGACCAGCCGGGCCGCCGCCGACCACAACGACGCTGCGGGCTGTCTGCGCCCGGGGCAGCGTCAGCGGAACGCGGTTTTCTCTGTAGACACGCGGGTTCACAGTACAACAGGTGTTGAAATGCTCGGTGGCGATGTGATAGCAGTTGTTGCAGCGGATGCAGGGCACAATATCGTCTTCGCGGCCCTCCAGAACCTTTTTCGGCCAGAAGGGATCGGCAACCAGAGAGCGGCCCAGAAGCACCAGATCAGCTGCACCCTCGCGCAGCACACGCTCGGCCTCCTGCACATCCATGATTGCGCCGCTGATGTTGACCAGAACATCGCAGCTTTCCCGGATCGCGCGGGCCCGCTCCAGATTCAGCAGATGCGGCTCAAAGATTGGCGGACAGAGTTTCACATTGCCGTCGTGGTATTCATCCATGCCGGTCACAAGATTGACGATATCGATCTGATCCTCCACGGATTTAAGGAACTGCAGCATTTCTTCAAACGGATACGTTTCCGATACGCCAAGCGTTGCGCTGACGCGCAACTCCAGAACAAAATCCGGGCCAATCGCCTCTCGCACACGCGAAACAATCATCTGCGCCAGACGGAAGCGGTTTTCATAACTCCCGCCCCAGTTGTCCGTGCGTAGGTTGAAGCCGGGCGCCATGAACGCATCGACGATGCTGTCGTTGCTGATGTCCAAAATCAGCGCATCAAATCCGAACCGCGCCGCGCTGCGCGCCTTTTCTACGGCCTGATCCAGCAGCTTATAGAGAATCTCCTCTGTGACCGGCGCAGTCGGTCTTGCATAAGGACGGCCAAACGGAAGTCCGGACGGTGAATACTGTACGCCTTCATAAACCTGTCCCATTCCAACAGCCATTGCCGCAAGCGCACCGCCCTGCTTTACGACGGAAAGCGACTCGCGCAGTACGTCCAGATCATATTTGCTGGCAAACGGATCTGCACCGTTTGCTTCATAATGGCTTGCCCCGGCCTTTCCGTGGTACATCATGCCAATCATCGCCACGCCGCCGAGTGCCTTGTCATAGATCCCGATGCCGCCGTAGTTCGTAGAGGACAGATGTGTGTGCGTCGGCACCGTGGACATGGTCGTCGAGCAAAGTCTGTTCTTGTAAATGATGTTTTTGACCCGCAGAGGGCTGAATACATGCGGATATTTTCCTGCTGCTTCACCGTACATGGATGATATTTCCTTTCATGTGTCATTTGATGCCGGGTGAAGGCAGAAAAACAAAAAACTCCTTGAAGCGATCACCAGACAACAGAAATCGTGTCCAGGTAATGCCTCAAAGAGTAACATGCCTTGTATGTTTATCATATACCATACGGCCTTGCTCTGTCAATCGGCATTCCTGTCAATTTCCATGCCTGAAAATTGTGAAACATGTCCATAGCAGTACGGCTCAAATACAATCTTGCGCAAGTATTTTCCGTTGACAAGCGTTATCATTTGTGGTACGCTTCAAATATAACGTATGTTAGCATTTTTGAAGGAGGCTGGGTATTATGGAACATCTCAAACTGTCCGACGGGGAATGGAAGCTGATGAAAGTGCTTTGGACCTGCCAGCCGCAGACGCTGGCGGAATTGGTTGCGGCATTGGACGCGGATACCGGCTGGAGCCGGGCGACGATTTTTATGATGCTCAAGCGGCTAATTGCCAAGGGCGCAGTCACGATGGACGACAGTGGAAAATTTCAGAAATACAGCGCAGCCGTTGCGTATGCCGATGTAGAGCCGGAGGAAACGGAATCATTTCTGTCCAAGGTCTACGGCGGAAGCGTGGGCATGATGGTATCGAACTTAGTCGGACGCGGCGCGCTGTCGGAGCAGGAGATTCAAGCGTTAAAAGCCATTTTGGATGCAGCAGAACAGGAGCATTTGCAATGAAAAAACAATTTCTCTTTTTGATACTCTGCATCGGCCTGCTGTTATCAGGCTGCCAGAAAACACCGGAGGCTTCACCAGCAGCGCAGCCGGTGGAACCTCCATGGGAAACCGAATCGCCGGATGTACTGCCGTCCTACACAGCGTATTTCACAGAGATCCGCATGTATGATACGGCAGACTATGCCTATACCCCGGCATGGCTGCAAACCGGGGACTATGAAATAGACTGCATCGACGGCAAACTGGCACTGTTCCAAACCTCGGACGGCGAACGGCTGGCTGTCTATGCGGAACAGCCGTTTCTGAGTTGGCGCACAGGATCTAGCGGCGTATATGTGTTCCGGGAACAGGACATCCTGCACTGTTCCTATGATGGGAGCAGCGAAGAAACGCTCTATGCGGCGCAGGATGGAACGATCATCAGCTTTGCCGCGGCCGGAGATGTGCTGTTTTTTGCCGAAAAAACGGACAACTGCATCCGCCTTTGCCGCCTGTATGCGCCGGAGGAACGGCTGGACATTCTCTATGACGCAGTCAGCCCGGATGCGCAGAAGTTTCTCATATTCCCGGTTTCCAACCACGAGTTGTGTTGGAGCATGGACAACCCTGCATTTCTGGAACTGGCAGCGGAGCAGAAGCAGACCTACATCGAAACGCGGAACCTTGACCCAGACGATCAGAGCACCTACTGGGGCATGCTGGAACTGGATTTTGATGTCAATTCCGGCATCCGGTACTATTACAACGACCTGACGCAGGAACTTCGGTCGCAGGAATTCCGGATCATTTACGGCGAGGAAGACGACGCGGATTGGTGGAAGACTGCTGCGCAGGAAGAAACGAAGGACACTTCGGGCATTGATCAATATGACGATGCAAAAACCTGGAGTTGGGCGCCGTATGAGACGCTCTATCGGACGGATGGCGTCCGCATGGGTCTGGTGCGGGAGGCCGACGGCACACGGCACATCGGAGAAGTCCCTGACACGAAGATCTGGATTCGGCTGAAGGACGGCGCGCTTCTTTCTGATGAACCGTTTGACGCCTGCATCGACTATATGGGCACGCCGGAGGGCGAGGTCTACTGCATCCGAAACGGCACCGGCTACCGCTATACCGTCAGCGCCGGAGACGGAAGCTTCCGGCTGAGTGAGGTGGACGAGCCGGAGATTTTGAAGGAAGACCAGTTCGGCTATCGTCTGCGCGTTACCCGCTGGGACAGCCGTGAACCGTGCTATGGCATTGTGACCGCAGACGGAGCAGAGGTGATCGCACCGGTCTATGAGCGTGTGGAGATCCCATTCCCGGATCGCTTCCTGCTCTATGAAGGCGGCGCGTCGCAGGGGCCGGTCATGGGCCGGTGCCGGCTGACGGACGAGAACGGGAGCACGCTTTGTGCGCGCTTCCATTGGATCGATTACAGCGTATTCAACGATGGCTATATCGGCATCGCGGTATGTTACGGTGAACGTGCGGCGTATCCGTGCTATGACAAGGACGGTCAGCCGATGCCGGAGGGCTATTGGCTCGTAGACCGGGACGGAAAGCTTTGCAGCGAGCGCTTCGCGAAGCTTTCCGTCGGCGACGGCGATGAAACGCACACAGCATCAGAAGACGATGTCCTGCGCGCTCTGCGCGAAGATGGCACAGAAGAACTGCTGCCGGTCGCAGAGTTGCTGCTTCCGTAGCTTAGATGGAAAGACAGGAGGATTTCTTATGCTGAGAGAGGTATTGACCGTTTCGGCGCTGATTCTGGCTGTGCTGCTGGTGCGGGCAATTTTCAAAAACCGCGTGCCAAAACGTAATTTTTATCACCAATCTTTTTTACCACCTGACCGAAATAATTTCTTCCTTCATAATCAGATGGATAAGCGCTAGTAATATCCTTAGTTGTCTCCTCTGTCCCAGCCTTATTTGCAAGAAGCTCCGGTGTTTCTGTTGTAAA
>OGYL01003054.1_pt1 | contig 11148 bp, 8 predicted proteins | sample 1576541 | NCBI WGS metagenome assembly OGYL01 (sample SAMEA3541551, study PRJEB24748) | human gut metagenome | biome: human gut; feature: human-associated habitat; material: faeces | place: China | collected 2012 | reverse complement strand
GCCGAGCCACCTCCCCTGGAAGGGGAGGCTTTGAGATGCGCAGCATTCTGTAGGGGCGGGGCTCTGCTCCGCCCGAAAACGTTCCGGTGTCTGAAGCAGGCTCCGTTACGATTTTGATGATTTTATCTGCTGCCGCACTTCTTCGGTCGCAAAAATGCAGCATCGGTGATTCATATTGATCTCGATTGTGCCCTCCGTCTCGCCGTACCGATATTTGAAGCCTGTTCCGAAGTTGGATTGATCATTTTCTGTCGGAGCCTCATAACCTGCAACGGTCGATGTGATCTCTCTGTCATACGTGTCATCGTTGCTTTTGTAGGTACCGGTATAGCCGGTGTCCGCATAGATCACACCGTCGACCATGACCATGGGGATCAAGTCATACTTGACTTCTTCCTCCTGTGCGGCGCAGGCGATCATACCAAACATACATACCATTACTATGAGGAAAACCAGAAGTTTTTTTGATGAAAGGATCGTTTTCATATCAATTGCCTCCTTCCGTTCGGGCCGTTTTTCACCAATTACGATTGACGTTCATCTTTCAGGGGACGTTCTGCGGAACTCTATGGTAATTCTACCAGAATTACTCAAGAATTGCAAGAGTCCGGGCTCAGCACAGAAGCGCAGCCCCCTTCGGTAAAGGATCAAATTGCAATCGCCGCACAGATGGTGTAGAATAAAAGAAAATACGTCCGCGATGGCTGTGCGGCGGAAGGGGAGGATGGGATGCGCAAAACGATTGCATATTTTCATCTTCCCGGCCTGTTTGAATTTTATGACTTTTATCGCGTCTTTCTGCCGCTTTACCGGACGCATCGGGAGTATTTTTACGACTGGTGCGAGATTGCCTCGATTTACGGTGCGCCGGAAGGCTGCCTTTGGGGCGGCGGGCGCGTAGGCTGCGGCAATCAGGATCCGCACACAGTTCTGGCGCTGACGCAGGAATACGGTCTTTCCGCCCGCCTGACGTTCAGCAATTCTCTTTTGACCAAGGCGCATCTCGCAGATTCGGTCTGCAATGCACTCTGCCGCCTGTTTTCGGAGGCAGACGGTCCGCAGAACGGTGTGATCGTCCATTCCGACCTGCTGCTGGACTATCTGCGCGCCGCCTATCCGCAGTTCTACTTCATTTCTTCCACGACCAAAGTGCTGACCGATTTTCCCCAGCTTCGTCAGGAGTTGGAGCGCGAAGCCTTCCGTTTCGTCGTGCCGGATTTCCGGTTGAACAAGGCGTTTGACCAGCTTCTTACGCTGCCGCAGCCGCTGAAGGGCAAGGTGGAATTTCTGTGCAACGAATGCTGCTGGTTCGGCTGCAAGGACCGGAAGGCCTGTTATGAGGCTGTCAGCCGAAAAAATCTCGGAGAGCATGCACCGCACCGCTGTACTGCGCCGGGTTCAGCGAATGGCTACCGTTTTTCCCGGGCAATGGAAAACCCCGGCTTTCTCAGCGTCCGCGATATTCAAACAGTCTATCTTCCCCTGGGTTTTTCCAACTTCAAGCTGGAAGGCCGCAGCCTTGGCAGCGCCATGATTCTCGAGTTTCTGCTCTACTATCTGACAAAACCGGACTATCAGCTGCGCGTGCGCGAGGAGATCTATCTGGATGCGATGCTGGACTTGTTTTAGCGTCAGTTGTCATTGCAGCACGCCGAATTTCCGTAGAGGGCCGACAATTCTTGTCGGCCCTCCTCCTGTTTCTTTGGTCTTGTTCTCTGCGGGAGGACAAGATACTCCGCTCTCGCAAGTATCATACAGACTGCTTCTATGTCTGTAACCGTTTTGTCCGCCACCAGCCGCGCCACTGCCTTCTGGATGACCGCCCCGTTTTCAGGATCAATGATGACTGTGAGGAAGGTTCCGATGCTCAGCGTGCCGTGCGTGTAGAACAGCCATCCGAACGGCAGAACCGTGAGCATCTGCGCCGGAAAGAAGGCGTAAGCCATAGACATGCCAAGCTGGCTGCGGCGCATCCAGTCGAAATAATACTGCGCGTTCGCCCGCACCTTCTCCGCCAGCCGCGCATAGGAGGTCTTCCCCTGATTGAACGCCTTGATGACTTCAATGCCGTTGATGTATTCGATCATGGAACTGCTCATCTCGTTGGTTGCCTGCACTGCGCCCTCGTAGTCCTTCGCATAGCCGCCCATGACTGACATCATGAACACGAACGCAATGGGAAACACCGCGAGCGACAGCAGCGCCAGACGTCAATCAAGCACAAACAGATAGACAAGCGTCAAAACCGGAGCCGTGATGTTGGCCGTCATTTCCGGGAACAGGTGCGCCAGCGTCGTCTCCATGCTGTCCACCTGATCGACAATGATCTGCTTGAGTTTGCCACTGGCCGTGTCCACGACTGTTCCGAGCGGAAGCTTCGGCAGCTTGGCAAGCAGCTTCTGTCGGATGGTTTTGAGAATGCGGAACGTCGCCTGGCGGGAGACGGACAGCGCACCGTTATACAGCGCAGTGCGGAGCAGATACCCGCACAATGCCGCCGCAAGCCATGGCGCATAGATGCTGAACGCCGTTTCGCCTGCCAGCAGCAGCGCAATGATCCGCTTCGCCCAACTCCCAGATTCGCTGGACCGGGCTTTTCTCTTTCATATCGGATTCCTCGTTTCATAACCGAGTTATGAATTATAGTTAAATGTATTTAATTTGTCAAGTTCTCTTTTTCAAAATCCCCAGCAGCAGCAAAACCTCCCCCTGCCGTGTCCTGCGCGGCAAGGGGAGGTTGGTCAGTTTTATGTTCAGAGCGACAGGAAAGCTTTCCATGTCCGGATATAGGACTGGGCTTTTTCATCTGTCTCGGCCTCGGCGGCCATGCGTAGAAGCGGTTCTGTGCCGGAGAAGCGGCAAATGACCCAGCTGCCGTCCGTAAAATAGACCTTGCAGCCGTCCTCGCGGCTGATGTGGTCAACGCATTCAAATTCCGGGCAGGCGTGCTGTTCAAACAGATATTGCTGAAGCGCAAGCTTGCGGGCCGGGGTCATGGTGAAGGACGCCTCGGCATAGCTGAGTGCGCCGTACTGCGCCTCGATCTCACGGTAGAGCACGGAAAGCTTCTTGCCGGTCACGGCCAGCATCTCGACGAGCAGCGCGGCAGCGTAGATTCCATCCTTGCCGGAGATATGCCCCCGAACGGCAAGACCACCGGACGATTCGCCGCCGATGATGGCATTCGTCTCCGTCATTTTGGCCGACACCCACTTGAAGCCGACGGGGACCTCATAGCAGTTCTGCCCCAGTCCCGCCGCAACGCGGTCAAGCAGGACAGTCGTAGAATTGTTTCGCACACAGGGACCCTGCCAGCCGCGGTATTTGACGAGGTAATAATAGAGCAGGACGAGCAGCTTATTCGGGTGGACGAATTGGCCCTGATCGTCGATCACGCCGAGTCGGTCGGCGTCACCGTCGGTTGCAATGCCGAGATCACAGCGGTACCGGTCCATAACGACCGCCGCAAGCGGACCGAGCGTGTCTTCATTCGGCGCAGGAAGCTTTCCGCCGAAGAGTGTGTCGTGGCGGTCGTGGATGATCTCGAGATCGCAGCGGCAGGTCATGAGGATCATGCTCAAGCTCGTCTGGCTGACGCCGTACATGGGGTCGAGCGCGATGCGCAGCTGCGCGTTCTTGATGGCCTCGATGTCGATGGCGGACAGAATGCTGTCGATATATTCGTTCGTCGGGTTGTGCTCGGTGATCATGCCTGCCGCGACGGCGGCGTCATAGTCCATGGATTGAATTTTGTCCGGGTCAATTTGGGCGATCTCGGACTCGATTTTGTCCGTGACGGTGCGGTCCGCGTCGCGGCCTCCGGCGGTGAAGACCTTGATGCCGTTATAGAGGGCCGGGTTATGGCTGGCCGTGACTGCGATGCCATAGGGCATGACGCGTTTTTTGACCATGAACATCATGAGCGGCGTTGGCGAGGAACGATTGATGACATAGGGCCGGAAGCCATAGCCCGCCATGACCTCCGCCGCCCAGTGGGCAGATTCCTTGGATAAAAACCTCCGGTCATAGCCGACGCAGATCTCCGCGCCGTCGTGTCCCTCCTTGTGCATGAGGCTGCAAAGGCCCGCGATGAGCAGGCGGATATTCGCCTTGGTGAATTCGTCCGCAATGACGGCTCTCCAGCCGCCGGTACCGAAATGAATCATCTGTTTGCCCCTCCCATGATAACTTCCGCATGGCACACGCTGCCCGCAGGCAGCACCGGCAGCGCCTCGACCGGTCTGCCGCTTATCAGAATTTTCCTGACGCCCTTCTGCACACTGTCCGGGTTCGTAACATGAATATAATACTCCGCGCCGCGCCAACGGCGCACGACGGTGAATTCCTTCCAGTCCGCCGGGATACACGGGTTGACGCGCAGGCAGTCAAAGTCCGGCTGCACGCCGAGCAGATACTGCGTCGCGGCATAATATGCCCAGCCAGACGAGCCTGTCATGAACGGGTGGTGCGCCTCGCCGTAGGTTGTGTGCGCCTTACCGGAGATGAACTGGCAGTAGGTATAAGGCTCGGCTTTGCGTGTTTCGATTTTATCGTTTTGCAGCGCAGGGCAAAGCGCGTTATAGAACTTCATAGCCCTGTCTCCCCTGCCCAGCTTTGCCTCGGCACACCATGCCCACGGATTCGGGTGGCTGAACACAGAACCATTTTCCTTGAGGCCGGGATAAACGCGAGTGACAAAGCCGATGGCATCGTCCGGCTTTGTAAAGCACGGCGCGTTCAGCATCAGGCCCCAAGGCGTATAGAGATATTCGTCTACCGCATCCATGGCGGAAAGCCCTCGTTCCCGGCTGGCCGCACCGGACAGAACCGCCCAAGTGTTGCTCTCCATATGGACGCGGCCCTCGGTATCCTGCTGCGTGCCGATTTTTCGGCCGTCGGCGGTGATGCCGCGGATATACCATTTTCCGTCCCAGAGGACGCTTTCACAGGTTTTCGTGACGGATTGGCGGAGTTTTTCATAGCGCGCCGCATCGACCGTACGCCCAAGGCGATTGGCCAACTGCACAAAATTGTCCAGTGCCCAAATATGCAAAAAACTTACCATGGCACTTTCGCCGCCGCCGAGATTCAGGCAGTCGTTCCAATCGGCGCGCAGACCCTTGCAGATCCCGTGCGTCCCCACCTGTCGGGCAGAGAAATCAAGAATGTGCATCAGATGCCAGTAGACCGTCTCCTCGCCGCCGTCAGCATAGGTCACAGGCTCGTCGAGGAAGGAAAGTTCACCCGTCTCCTTGACATACTGTACAACAGCCGGGACGAGCCAGAGCGCATCGTCCGCGCATGCGTCCTTTAGACCGTGGACAATCTGGCTCTTATCCGGTGTCGGAATGACCGTGGGCGATTTGAACGACTGCTGCGGCGCGTCCTTTTCAAACCAGCGCGGCTCAAACAGATGCAGGCCGTAGCCCTCCTTCGTAAGCGCCCGCAGGAGTTCGACAAGGCGGCTGCGGCATTTTTCAGGGTTTGCGTGCGGAACCATCATCGCGTCCTGCGCCGTGTCGCGGTAGCCGAGGCCAACGCGCCCGCCGACCTCAATGAACGAGGTGAACCGGGAGAACATAACGTTGATCTCGCTCTGGTAGAGGTTCCAGATATTCAGTTCGGTGTTCATGCCCTCGTTCGGCGTGCTGACCTGCAGGCAGGAAAGCTTCTTATCCCAGAATTCTGCAAGGCGTGAAAAGTCCTCATCCGCCTTTTCCGGTGTCCAGCGGGTCTTAGCCGCTTTTCCGGCCTCGAGATCACCCTCGCCAAGCAGGAATAGAAGCCGCGCTTCCTCCCCGGGCGCAAGCGTCACGTTTTTTTGCAGCACACCGCAGTGGTTTCCGCCCTTCTGGCCGGGAATTTCACATATGCCTGTCTCAACCGCGAGAGGATCGCGCTCCGTGCGGTACGGGCCGAGAAAGCGGTCACGCAGACAGGCGTAACCGTCAGGGGTAAAATCGGACGCAAAAAACTGGAATCCATTTTCTTCATAATACAGATCGTTTTCGATCACGCCGACTTCATATCGGCTTCCGGAGGCGTAGAGACTCATCTGGAAGTTCTGGTTATCCATCTGAATCTGGTGGAAGCTGAATTCCAGATAGGAAAAGACGGACAGATTCCGTGGGATACCTGAGTCGTTGCGGAGCCTGATGTCCCAGAGTTCGATCGGCTCATCCATGGCGACGAACAGCTTCTGCTCGGCATGAATCGCGCTGTAATCGCAGAGGTATTTCACATAACTCAGTCCATGGCGGCAGGAATAGAACTTTTTGTCCTTCCCCACCGGCTGCCACGAAACAGACCAGTAATCGCCGGTATCATTGTCGCGGATGTAAATATAATGCCCTGGGCCGTCCATCGGCACGCCGTTCGGCCGGAAGCGCGTGATGCGGTGATATTCCGGCGAACGGTACAGAAGATAGCCGCCTGCCGTGTGATTGAACACGCCATACATATCGCCGACACCGATGTAATTTGTCCAAGAAACGGGCAAATCGACACGGTCGATCACATATTCGCGGCTTTGGTTGTCAAAATGGCCGTACTGCATAGCTTCTCCCACCTTATCTCAATAATGTATCGCGCAGCTGCGCGGCGAAGGAATGATTCTTCGTATCGAGGCTTGCTTCCCAGACAATAATCCCGGCCAAGTCCGCATTACGGATGAGGTCAAGCTTCTGCCCGAGTGAGCGTGCCGTCTCCACCGATAAAAACCAGCGTTTGAATGTTTTATCCGTCCCGTCGTAGACAAGATACGCGCCGCCTGCCCGCGCGTCATAGGCGCTGTGCCAGCCGGGCGTCTGCAGAAGTTCCAATAAATCCTCCTGCGCAAGCGTATCCCACGTCGGCCGCTCCGGCTCGACGGGAGCGCCGAGCGCTGCCTGTATAGACACAGGTTTTTCCCGCAGGCGCATGGCCGTGCAGTAAAATGGCGAACCGATGCAGACCTTTCCGGACGCGACACCCTGCGCCAATATGCACTGTACGGCGATTTTCGCCTGCGCTGCGCTTGAGGCGTGGCCGCTGACGCCTGCCCAGCAGCCGCATAGATCGTAGGTCATAAGGTTGATGAGGTCGAGGTACTGCGCAGCGCCTGCCCAGTCCTGCCGTGCAAGCGTATCCGGCGCGCCGGAGGCGCAGGCCGTCAGTGCTTTCGTTCCTGTTCCAAAGGCGTCATCCATGGCGGCGCGGAGTTCTGCAAGCAGCAGGACAAAATTCTCCCGGTCCTCCGTTTCCGTTCCAAAGACGCAGCAGCCTTCGTCGCCGTCTGGGTCGGCAGGGTTTCCCTTCCGCTCGCAGGCGGGATATTCCCAGTCGATGTCAAATCCGGCCAGCCATTCGTACTGGCTCAGAAGCGCAAGGCAGTGCTCGATAAAGTCCGCGCGCCCCTCCCTTGTGTACGCCATTTCGGAAAAATACCCGCAGCGTGTCCAACCGCCGATGGAAAGTAGAATTTTCACTGCCGGATAGTTTTTGTGCATCGCCGCGTACTGCGCAAAGTGATTGCGCGGCAGCCCCGGCGCGATTACGCTGGGCGATGCGTCATCCGTGTCGCACTCCGGGTGCAGAGAGACGATGCGCCATGCAGTCCGCGCGTTTTTTTTCGCGGCACGGCGGGCAAACGACGACTCCTGTTTCCCTTCCGCCGGTTCAAGCGCCCAGAACGCGTGATTGAGATACGTCGCGCAGTCCCACGGCAGCGCGCAGACCTCGCCCTTCCGCGCCGGTCTTCGGTTCAGATTCCAGTTTGCAAAGTATAAAACAGCCTGCCGCACCGATTCCGCCCTCCTTTTTTCGTTTATTCTGATTCGATTATAGACGCCCTGCTTTTCGCATGCAACGGCTCTGTCCGACATCGACAACAACGGGCAAAAAAAAGCAAGGATATCCGCAGGGGCTCTTTGCGCGAATTGGGGGAAGTATGGTATACTGTGGTCAGGCTTATGCGAAACTGACAGAAATTCTGCCTGCGCGTTTGTAGGGGCCGATGCCCACATCGGCCCGTTGAGATGTTGCGAATTTTCCGAAGATTTCCGAAAAAACGGTACATATTGCCGGGCGGAGCAGAGTGTCACCCCTACAAACTGCATCCGTCTTTTGTTTGCTTTTTTCATGCACTTACAGTTTTGAAACAGGAGGATCATTGCATATGCTTGTACGCCCCATCACAAAGGAAGAGCGGCTTCAGTCCGCGCAGCTGTTTGCCATTGCTTTTGAATCGCCGTTTGATCCGAACGATCTGACACCGTTTGCGGAAAATCCTTGCATCTGGGCCGCGTTTGACGAGGAAAGCGGAGAGATGATGAGCACAGTCTATGTGACAGACTATCGGGTGCAGTTTGACGGCGGTCGCTACAAAATGGGCGGAATCGGCGGCGTGGCATCTCTGCCGCAGTACCGCCGCGCGGGCGGTATCCGCGCCTGTTTTCAGAAAGCGCTGCCCATTCTGTACCGCGAAGGCTATGTCTTTTCCTATCTCTATCCGTTCTCTACAGCGTATTACCGGAAATTTGGCTATGAAAGCTGTGTACAGCGGTATCTGGCCGTTCTTGACCTGCGGCAGCTGCGCCCGGCGGAGTTTTCCGGCTCGTTCCGGCTTGCGCGAGGCGGCGATATGCTGCTGCCCGCTATCCGGCAGCTCGATGAGAGGTGGGAAGCGCAGTATAACATGATGGTTCAGCACGCAGAGGCAGACTACCGCTGGCTTCTTTCGGCAGCGCCCGCATCAAAGCAGGAATTTATATATGCCGCGTTCTCAGCAGCCGGTGAACCGCTTGGTTATGCGGCGTTCAAAAAGCAGGACGAGCCGGACGGTCGGAATCTTGTCTGCTCCCGCCTCCGCTTTTCCGGAAAAGACGGCTTCGCAGCGCTTATGCACCTGTTCTCGCGCTTTGCTTCCGACCACCGCTTTGTCAAATTCCCGCTCCCATGCTGCACAGCCATGCAGTACCTGCTGCCGGAATGGTCGCTCGGCGCGGTGCGATGGGAACTGCAAAGCGCCGGTATGGTGCGTGTGGTGAACGCGGAGGCGGCGCTCCGCGCCGCGTGCTACCTCGGCGGCGGAAGCGCCACGCTCCGGCTGCATGACGCGCAGATCGAGGAAAACAATGCGTGCTTTGCCGTCCAGTTTGAAAACGGGCGGGCCATTTCTGTCAGCCGCTCAGATACGCAGCCGGATGCAGAATTGGAGATCAGCACGTTCTCCGCGCTGCTGTGCGGCGTGTGCGATTTTTCAGAGGCGCGGCAGTATTTCCCCGGCCTCGAAGTGTTCCACGAATCCGCGCCGCTTGACTGCGTCTTTTTCCGCAAGCCGCTTTATATTGAGGATTACTTTTAAGTATTCTTTAGGTGCGTCCTGTATACTCACAGCAGAAAGGACGTGATGAGCATGATGATGAAACATCGTATTTTTCTGCTGCTTCTGGTCTTAAGCCTTATGTGCGGCCTGTGCGCCTGCACGGCAGCCCCGACAGACACCGGCGCTTCCGCGCAGACGGATGAATTGTCCGACGCACAGGAAACAACCGCATCCTCTGTGTCGGACGGCACGGAAACAATCATTCAGTTTACAGATGAAGCCGCCTCCGTCTCCGGCAGCGGCTGTGAAGCGGATGGGACGGCGCTGACCGTTTCCGAAAGCGGCGTTTACCGCCTGTCCGGGAGCTGCGCTGACGGCTCCGTCACGATCAAGAAGGGCACAACAGACGTGACGCTGATTTTGGACAATCTGACGCTCACGAGTACGGACACTGCACCTATTACCTGCGGCAAGTCCTCGCAGGTCACAATCGAGGCGGCTGCTGGAACGGTCAATGCGCTTTCCGACAGCGAACAGAACAACGGCGACACATACCCCGCGAACGAGAACGCAGAAAACGCCGTTCTCAAATGCAAGGACGGCTCCCAGGTGACGCTCTGCGGAACCGGTTCGCTCACGCTCACCGCCAACGGCAAAAATGGGATCAAATCCGGCGCTTCGACAGACGAAGACGGCGAAGCCAGCCTCACCATCCGGGAGTTGACGCTGACGATCCATGCGCCAGTCAACGACGCGATCAACGCCGGGCAGCTGCTGACGATCGAAAGCGGCGAGCTGACCATTTCCGCCGCAGACGACGCGATCCACTGCGACTACACGCTGCAGATCGGCGCGGAGGGCACGGACGGGCCTGCGATCTCGATCACAGACTGCTATGAGGGACTGGAGGCTGCCACGCTGAACGTCGCCTCGGGCGACATTCGCATCCGCGCCTCGGACGACTGTCTGAATGCAGCTAATTCCGATCTGACCGGCTTCGATTTCTCCATGAATCTCTCCGGCGGTACGATCAACGCCTATACGACGGACGGCGACGGCTTTGACTCCAACGGCACCATGACTATCTCCGGCGGCACCATTTGCGTCTGGACGGCGAACACGGCAGACAATCCGCCGCTTGATGCTGACGGAACGATCACCATCACCGGCGGAACTGTTTTGGCTGCCGGTGGCAGCGCGGGCATGGGCATGAAGCTTTCCGTCTCGCAGCCATATGTGACCTTTGGCCAGTCCGGCAGTATGCAGCCGCGCGGCGGAGGCGCGGACGCGCTCATTTCAAACGGCAGTACGCTTGCCATTTGGGATGAAACGGATACGCTTTTCAGCATGGAAGCGCCGTGCAGCGCGCGCTTCGTCTTCTATTCCTCGCCCGAACTGACGGAGGACGGAAGCTATACGCTCCTGTCCGATGGTGAAAACGCCGGAACTGCTGAGGCACAGACAGGCGAGAGCCAGTCCGGCTTCGGCGGCATGCCGGGCGGCTTTGACCCGAACGGAGAAGTTCCCTCTGACATGCCAAACAGCGAAACACCGCCCACACCACCCGATGGCGGCACGCCGCCTGAAAAGCCGGACGGCACATCCATGCCGGAGCCTCCGGACGGCAGCACACCCCCGGAAAAACCGGACGGCGCACCGGAACCTCCGGATTCCGGCAGCGTATAACAGCGCCCCGCTCTGGTTTCTTTTATACCGAACCCAAAGAACCACAAAACCGCTCCCCCGGATGCCCGGGGGAGCGGTTTTGAAAAAGCGGAGTTATTTTGCAGCCTTGGCAGCCTTCTTGGCGGCCTTCTCGCGCTCGAGGCGGGAGATGAACAGGG
>OGYL01003050.1_pt1 | contig 11160 bp, 8 predicted proteins | sample 1576541 | NCBI WGS metagenome assembly OGYL01 (sample SAMEA3541551, study PRJEB24748) | human gut metagenome | biome: human gut; feature: human-associated habitat; material: faeces | place: China | collected 2012 | reverse complement strand
GTAATGCCGAAGCTGCGCGATGTATCGCATCTGAGTAAGCGCCAGCATCGTCAACTGACTCCACACGAAGACCTAAATATTCTTCCATAAACGCCTGATCCATAATGGAACCGCCGATACCCATACAAACGGAACCAATTTGCAGATAGGATTTACCGCGCATTGTAGCAGCAGCCACTGCGGCACGGCCAAATCTGAGAAGCTTTTCTTTTACGTCTTCGGGAATGTTTGTAACATCATCCCTGTCCTGCACTTCATGGCCGTAAATGCCGAATGCAGGAAGGCCTTTTTGCGCGTGGGTTGCAAGAACAGAAGCAAGATAAACCGCCCCCGGCCGTTCAGTGCCGTTAAAACCCCAAACACCTTTAATCGTCATGGGATCCATATCCATGGTTTCAGATCCATAGCACCAGCAAGCAGCAACGGTTAATGTAATATCAACCCCGGCCTTGCGGAATTTTTCTGCGCAAGCAGCAGATTCAGGGGCACGGCCGATGGTAGAATCAGCTACAATAACCTTAACGGGCTCGCCGTTTGAATAACAAAGATTTTCTTCAAAAAGTTTTTTTGCGGCCATGGCAAGCGCCATTGTCTGGTCTTCAAGGCTTTCGCGCAGCTTCATGGGGCCGCGTCTGCCGTCGATTGCCGGACGTATTCCGATTACCGGATAACCGCCGATTAATTCGCTTTTAGACATAAATACTACCTCCGTTGTTTTATTAATGAATATATTGGTTGTCCATAAAAACCTGATGTAAATATATTAGTCGTCGATCAAAACGGTTCTGGTTGCCGGGTCCCAATCGACGCTGGCGCCCAAAGATTCCGAAATTGCACGTACTGGCACCATGGTTCTGTCTCCTACAATCTGCGCGGGAACATCAATTTCAATGTCTGCGCCGTTTTTCTTAATGATATTCGTGTCGACCACCAAAGAGATGTTAATATCGTCCCGGCGCGCCGTAACCGTTCTTGTTGTGGGCTCCCAGTCAACAACCGCGCCCAACGCCTCAAAGATTGCACGCAGGGGAACCAGCGTTCTGTCGTTCACAATTACCGGAGGCTGGTCGAATGTTAAAAGCGATCTGTTAACGCTCACCATAATTTCTTCCGGAGCAGGAAGAGAGCCGTCAAACGGAATATCATGTTCTTTGGCAAAGGTTTCGGCGTAAGAGCCGGGAATGCCGACAATTGTTAAATCGAAACAGTTATAAAACGCGTCGCTGCTGATATAATAGACGCTTCCAGGCACGGTGATGGTTTTTAAAGCCTCGCAGCCCACAAAAGCGCCGCCTTCCACCCGTGTTATACGGTCTGACAACACAATGCTTTCTAATCCCTCGCAGGATAAAAATGCGCTGGAGCCAATTGTGGTCATAGAAGAAGGAAATTCAACCGTTTTCAGTTTACGAAACGCGGTAAACGCGCCTTCCGCAAGCGACGTAATCCCGTCGCCGATTACTATGGTGTCAATATTGTTTCTTTCTTCATACCAGGGAATGTCCGTCAGATATTCATACGTCAAGGTCATGTCGCCGCTGCCCTCTAAATAGAGCACAGAACCGTCAACCTTCCAGGTTATATTGCCGCCCAGCACATTGTCGGCTGCAAAAGCTGAAAATGCGCAGGTAAGCAGACAAACTGCTAAAAACAGACTAAAAAATGAATGAACCTTCTTTTTCATCATTTTATTTACAATCCTTTCTTATGTAACACAAAGTCAATAAATCACATCGTAATTATTATACTATAATCCAGCGCAAAAGTCAATGTAGATATGTAAGAAGAATATAGAAATTTTCTCTATTCCTTGGGCATTACGGCGTGGAGTTCTTTCATATATTGTTTTGGCGTTTTGCCCGTCATATTTTTAAAAACACGTGAAAAATGTGTCGGGGAATCAAAGCCGTTGGTAAACGCAATTTCGGTAACATTGTTTAACCCATTCAGCATCATTCTTCTGGCTCTGGTAATTCTAACGGTGTTCACATAGGTGACAAAGGAGGCGCCTAAATAGTCCTTAAACTGTCTGGAAAGCTGATATTTGTCTATATCAAAGGTTGACGAAATCATATCCAATGTGATTTTGCTGTGGCAGTTGTTGTTGATAAAATGCGCAATGGAAGTAAATTTTTTGGCAATGTCATCATCAATTTTAACAATTTCTTCGCCCACACCCTTTTTATTGATGAGCAGAATCAACTCGCAGAGCTTCAGCTTTAAGTGATAGTCCTTATAAAAATTGTCATACAAGTAAATCTGGAGAATGTCTTCAAAATATTTACGGATTTTTTCCCGCGTCTCATTGTCAAATTCAAACACATGGGTCTCCATATTGAAAATGCTGAACAGGGAATCGTCCGGCAGCATGTCGGAAATAAATTCTTTCTTAAAATTAATTAAAATCCTGCGTTTGGTAAGGGATCCGATTCCGGTGGCCTTATGCGCAAGATAGGGCGGAAGCAGCGCCACGTTGTTCTGGTTCAGCTCATACTTCCTGTCGCCGATGCACATCAGCCGTTTGTCGTGGGTCATATACATGATTTCATAGTGGTTGTGATGATGGTAAAACATCATGTTGACCTCGCCGTCGTAAATTTGCTCTTCAACGGCAAACAAGCTGGTAGTATCTTCCAGCAAATCCTCGGTAAAAATTTCCAAGGGAAAACACCTCCTGCGCAATAAATATTACTTTTACCTTAGTATATCAGGACAAAAACCATTTGTCAACACAAGATTTGTATAAAAATAATGTTGAAAAACGCAAGAAATGTATTGCACGCAAGTTATTTTTAGTGTAAAATACAAGTAAAGAATCAATAAAGATTGTGTTTTAAGGGATTTGTCCGCCTCTCTCTCGTTCCCTGATATATTATATACCATTATACAAATACGGATAAGTCCCTTTTTACTAAAACAAAAATTCCCCAAACAATTGTTTGGGGAATTTTTTAATCTGTAATTGACCAGGTATGAACGCTTTTGTATGGATTTAGGGTTAAAATGTTTTCTGCTTTAATCCGTTCATCACACAGCAAAACCTCATTTTTAAAATAAAGCCCGGCCACAGGCCGCTGGGCGCTGTAAAGGCTTAAAATTTGTGAATAGTTTTCTTTTTGGGTCATAGAATCTGTTGCATTTTGTGCGTCTTTTATTTCGTCTGACAGCGCGCTGTCTGTCTGGCTCAGCTTTGAAAGCGTTAAAATGTCGTCAAAATCAAAGTTGGGCAAAAGTTCTGATTCACCAAGAAACAACTCATAATCACCCGATGAAATTTTTGATTGATAGGCTGCATAGGGCAGAGAACGAATTTTTATGTTAATTCCCAGTGCGGACAGGCTTTTTCGAATGCTTTCGGCAATCAGCGTTTTTGTGGGACTGTCTGCGCTCACAAGCAGTTCAAACGATAGCTCATATTTTTTCGACAAAACCGTTTTATCTAAAATTCCGTTGCTGTCTGTATCAGCCCAGCCCTCGGCCGCAAGCAGCCCGCCTGCCCCGGATTGATTAATGCCGTAGAGGTCGGTATCCGAACTGTAGAGATAGGCTCCGGGGTGAACGGGCAGAGACGAAATAACGGCGTTTACGTTTCCGGCGGATAAAATGTCCTCCCGGTGAATGGCGGCAGAAACGGCGCTGCGCACCTTGGGTGTGTTGGCTTCCTTTTCTTTTGTGTTCATGCCCAAAAAAACAAACCTGCAGCCGTTGTAGGTTTTATAATTTAGCTTTTTTCTGGGGGTGTAGGTTTCAATGTCTGCCGCATATCCGGTAAGCATGTCAATTCTGCTGTTTTCCAGCATGCTGACTGCCGTTTCGCGGTCAGCGACCATGTGAATGACAACAGTTTCAATATACGGCAAGGTGCCGCTGTGATGGCTGCGGTTCACTTTGAGCCGTATCTCCTTGTTTAACTGATATTCTGAAAGCTGATAGATGCCGCTGCCGGGAATTACGGAGCTCAAAACGTCGTTATTTTCACTTTTTGCGTGTTCCTCTTTACCGCCTTTGGGCAAAATGGGAAAGTCCAGCAGCACATTTAAATTTGCTGTGGTTTTTTTTAAATAAATTTCTACACGGTTTCCCTTCGCCGCCGCTCCTTTAATCATAGTAAGCCGGTTTTTATAATACCCGTTTGACGCAATAATTGTGTTAATTGATGCGGCTACATCATTAGCTGTAAGCGTTTCGCCGTTGGAAAACTGAACGCCGCTGCGGATTTGTACCGTATAGGTCAAACCGTCTGGAGACACAGAAGCATTTTCCGCAAGATTTGCAGCAGCGGAAAAGTCCGACTGGGCGGTGTATAAACTGTCGTACATGAAAGATAGGACCTCGGCGTTGTGTTTCACCGAGGTCGTAAGCGGATTTAACGTGTCGGTATTATAAATGCACAGGTCTAAAATGTCGTTGTCTACCCAAGCCTCCGCTTTTGCCGCGGCTTCGGTTGAGCTTCTGCCCTCGCCGGTTTCTGTTCCTGCGCTGTTATTTTGCGCGCAGGAACAGGCAAGCGGCACGGCAAGAAGCAGGACACAAATTGCTGTGACAATCCGTTTCAAAGCTTCACCTTCACCTTTCCAAATCCAAATAACGCGCCGTTATTGCGCATTAGCATAATCTTCATACCGCGGCGGGTTACATTCCGGGCACTGCCAGAATCCCACCATTTTGATGTATTCCCACGAAACTTCATTTGTTTCTTTTCCCTCTAACAGCTTGCAGTTTTCTAAATGATAGGTCAGCTTGTCCACGTTAGACTCTGCGTCCTGAATCATAAAAACCTTCGGTGCATTTTCTTCTTTTACCACTTCTTTGTTTTCTGAAACAGCGGGAAGGTCGTTTTCCTGAACGTTGTCGCCGGGTGCTGCATTATTGCCGTTGTCCGGGGCAGCAGATGCAGACGGGCTGCTTTCGGGTGAAGTTGACGCAGCCGCAGACTGGCTGGGCGCAGCGCTGCTTTGACTGTTATTATCTTTTTTGGCACAGCCGCAGGCGGAAAAAAGCCCAACTGCAAGCAAGAGTGTTATTGATAAAAATACAATTCTTTTCATTGCTTTACTCCTTTTTATTATAATAAGTTTTCCTTAATATATGCGATTGTTTTGGAAACTGCTTCGTCTGCGCTTACATCTTCAGCATCGCCGCCGCTTCTGAATTTAAACTCGCAAATTCCGTCAGCCGCTTTTTTGCCTACAGTAATTCTCACCGGGATTCCAATTAAATCTGCATCTTTAAATTTCACGCCGGCACGTTCCTGGCGGTCGTCAAGTAAAACTTCAATGCCGTTTTCTTTTAACTGTTCATAGATTTCTTCCGCAAGCATTGCCTGGGTTTCGTCTTTTACATTCACCGGAACCACGATAGCCTGATACGGTGCAATGGCCAGCGGCCACACAATGCCGTTTTCGTCACTGAGCTGTTCAATGGCAGCTGCAATGGTGCGGCTCACGCCAATGCCGTAACAGCCCATGATAATGGTCTGCGGTGTGCCGTTTTCATCTAAGTATGTGCAGTCTAACGCATCCGTATATTTTGTGCCTAATTTAAAGATATGGCCCACTTCAATGCCCTGTGTGGTAACAATAGGCTTTCCGCATTTCGGACAGGGATCACCGGGCTCAATGGTGCGCACGTCAGTAACCTCGGCTTCAAAATCCTCTGTATTTACATTAATATAATGATAGTCCGTTTCATTTGCGCCAACAATAAAGTTAGACATAAACGAAACCTCTTTGTCCATCACGACAGGAATTTTAAGCCCGATGGGGCCTGCAAACCCAACGTTAGCGCCGGTTACCTCACAAACAACGTTCGGTGCGGCAAGCTCTAAGTCATCGCAGCTAACACCTAAATGGTTTGCAAGCTTCACTTCGTTCACTTCACGGTCGCCGCGAACCATTACGGCAACTGTTTTTCCGCCGCCGGAATAAATTAATGTTTTAACAAATTTTGAGCTGTCTGTGTTCAAAAAGCTTACAAGCTCATCAATGGTTTTTACGTTGGGGGTATGAATCTTTTCGCGGGGAAGTGCGCTTTCCTTTTCTACCTCAACCGCAATGCATTCCGCCTTTTCAACATTTGCCGCATACTGGCATGCAGGACAATGACAAATGGTGTCTTCACCCACTTCAGATTTTACCATAAATTCCTGCGAGCCGGAACCGCCCATGGCGCCGGAGTCTGCATCAACAACGATATAGTCAAGTCCCAAACGGTCGAAAATCTTGCAGTAAGCGTGATACATCTTGTCGTAGGATTCGTCCAACCCCTCCCAAGTGCGGTCAAAGCTATAAGCGTCTTTCATCACAAATTCCCGGGAACGGATAATGCCAAAACGAGGACGGCTTTCGTCCCTGTATTTATTCTGAATCTGATATAGGGTAACAGGAAGCTGACGGTAGGATTTTAAGCAGGATTTCACCGTGTCTGTAAAAATTTCTTCATGGGTGGGGCCTAAGCAAAAGTCGCGGCTGTTGCGGTCTTTTAAACGAAACATATTGGCGCCGAACACGTCCCACCGTCCTGAAGCCTGATAGGATTCTGCCGGAAGCAGGGCAGACATTAAAAGCTCCTGGGCGCCGGCGTTGTCCATCTCTTCGCGAACAATATTTTCAACCTTTCTAAGCACACGGTAACCCAGCGGCAGATAGGAATATACCCCGGCCGCAAGCTTTCTGATAATTCCCGCCCGAAGCATCAGCTGATGGCTGATGGTTTCCGCCTCGGCAGGAACCTCCCGGAGCGTGCCTAAAAACAATTCTGACATTCTCATAAACTAACATAGCCTTTCTGCCCACTTAAAATGAATGTTTGCTGCGCTGCCATACGCGGGCATATGACAACAACTTCTCTTGTATCTTTTCAAATAGTTACTTAATATAATAATATGAAACGTAAAGCCTGTCAACCGTTTTTAAGAAAATTTGGCGAAAAAAATTTTGGCACTGTACTGCTGGATTTTCGCAAAAATGAAATAAATAAAAATGAAAATTGCAAAAATTAGTGTTTGAACCGAGAAAATAAAAGAACAATCTGCCTAAAATGAAATGAAATATATAAAACAAAACAAAATCTATTGACTTTATTATGAAAATAAGATATAATATTCCGCAGAAGCTTAGAGAAAAATTATGCAAAGCAGGTGAAGTTATGGAAGGCGAAAACAAGGAATATTTAAAAAGCGCGCTGGAGCAGTGGTGCAGTGTGATTGAACAGAACACACAAATTGAACCCGGCTACTATGACAATTATAAGGTGAAACGCGGCCTGAGAAACAGCGACGGTACAGGCGTTTTGGCAGGTCTCACCAATGTGGGCCAGGTGCACGGCTACATCATGTATGAGGACGAAATGATTCCTGATGACGGAAAGCTCAGCTACCGCGGCGTTGACGTCACTGACATTGTAACGGCCTGCGAAAAAGAAAACCGGTTTGGTTATGAGGAGGTTTGTTACCTTCTGTTGTTCGGAAAACTGCCTACGCAAAAGGAGCTGGACGATTTTAAAGCGTTGGTCGGCGCAATGCGTCCGCTTCCCTTTGGTTTCCGCGAAGACATGATTATGAAAACCCCCAGCAATGACATTATGAACAAGCTTGCAAGGTCTGTTCTCTCCATGTATTCCTACGACAACAACCCAGACTCCACCGATTTATATAACATCATCCGTCAGTCCATTCTGCTGTTTTCCAGAGTTCCCACCATGGTGGCCTATGCCTATCAGGCAAAGGCTCATTACTTTGACGGTAAAAGTCTGTATATCCACAACCCCCAGCCGGAGCTTTCCATGGCGGAAAACTTTCTATATATGATCCGGCCGGACAATCAATATACCGATTTGGAAGCAAAGGTTTTAGACTTGGCCATGATTCTGCACGCAGAGCATGGCGGCGGCAACAACTCGGCCTTTACGACCCGGGTGGTTTCTTCGACCGGCTCGGATACGTATTCGGCCATTGCCGCGGCGATTGGTTCGCTGAAGGGCCCAAAACACGGCGGTGCAAACCGCAAGGTTATGGCAATGATTGAAGACTTTAAGGCCAATGTAGATGATATGAACGACCGCGGCGCTGTGGCAAACCACATTGCAAAGCTGTTGGACAAAGACGGATTTGACCATTCCGGCCTGATTTACGGTATGGGCCATGCGGTTACACAAAGTCTGACCCCAGAACCGTTCAGCTGAAGAAAAAAGCGGAGGAGCTTGCAGACGTTACGGGAAACATGAAGGAATTTAAGCTCTACAGCCTGATTGAAGAGCTCACCCCAGAGATTTTTGCGGAGAAAAAAGGGAAAAAGCACATGTGCGCCAACGTGGATTTGTATTCCGGCTTTGTTTACAAGTGCCTAAACATTCCGCCGGAGCTTTACACTCCCATGTTTGCCATCTCGAGAATGGCGGGCTGGTGCGCCCATAGAATTGAAGAAGTGATGTATGGTGGCAGAATTATCCGCCCGGCATATAAAAGCGTTTGCGGAGCGGGAGATTATGTTCCCATTAAAGATCGAGCATAACGAAGAGCTTTGCCGTTCTTTTGATCATAAAAAGGAATTCGATAAAAACGTGATAGATAAGGGGGGCGGCAAAATTTGCCGCACCCCTTTTTGTTTAGTAGAAAACGTTAACTGCCATATTCTGTGCGCCGAATAATATGGTTTTGATAGCTTAAATCCAGCTCGTTAAAATAACCGCTCCAGCCCCAGACGCGCACAATTAGGTTCGGATAGTTCTCCGGGTGCTTTTGGGCGTCGAGCAAACGTTCCCTGTTGATGGAATTAAGCTGCAGCTGGTGGCCGCCCAAAAGGATATAGCTTTTCACAAGCATTGCAACCTTTTTGATGCCAACGTCATTTCTTAAAACGGTGTCGTGTATTTCAATGGTCAGCGGCCCGCCGTTTACAATATTGCATAAAGGATACTTGGTAAAGGACTGCATTACCGACAGAACACCCGCCGTTTTCGCATCCAGCGCGGGGGAAAAACTTGAAGAATAGGCCTCTTTCGCCTTCCTGCCGTCAGCGGTGGCGGGACACTTTTCCCCTTTCCAGATATATTCCATTGCACTTCCTGTGCCTGCCCTCCAAACTCCGCCGTGTCCGTTTTTCTTGTTGTTTAAGTGATTGGAGAAACAGTCCATTAAATCACAGGCAATGCTGTCGACATAGTCGTCGTTGTTTCCCATTTTAGGGCTATTTCTAAGTTGATTACGAAGCTCGTCATGGCCACGAAAATTATTTGCCAATGCGTTTAAAAGCTCCGATTTTTCAATCGTCTTCTCGTCAAAAACATTCTTTTTCACCGCAGCCAAAGCGTCGGCGGCATTAGCAATTCCGGCGCCATGACAGCCAAAATTATGATATTTTGCCCCGCCGTCATACATATCAGCAAGACATTCGATACAGCCGTCGATAAAGATGGACAGAAGCGGACGCTTAACAACTTTTTGTTCCCGGCGTGAATGAATTAACATGCCGCATTCAATCTCAATCTCTTTTTTTACACAGTCCATCAGTTCATCAAAATGTTTACACTCTGTCAGCTTTGCAACAACTGCCCGATTTACAACGGCCGGAAAGTCCATTGTTTGAATGTTTGGAACATCGGCCCCGCAATTCGGTATAATAAATTCCCAACACGCGGCTACCACATAGTTTACAGCGTCTTCATATTCATATCCCAGTTTTAAAAGGCCGGGGATAACAACGTCGTCGTTGCAGTATTGCGGAAACCCTAACCCCTGCTTGGTGAGCAAGGTGGCAAACTCAAAAATTTCGTCCGGCGTGTTTTTGCCAACCCGTAAATTAATTTTTGGGTCAATCAGATTTAATTCTAAAGAGGCTTGCATACACAATTGCGACAATTCGTTAAATTGGCTGTTTCCAGCCTTATCGAAGCCGCCCAGCACCAGGCTTTGTCCGTTGTCCCCCTGCTGCACGCCGGAGTAAAGGTCAGTATCCCGGTTTATTGCAATGAAAAAAGATTCTAAGGTTTCAAAAATCTCGTTATCCTGCACACCACAAGTTTTGTCATGCAGATAAAATGGATACATATATTGGTCAAAACGCCCCAGGCCTAAGTGGTCAACAAAAGAAATCCGCAAGAAATAAATGCAGATTTTTAGAAACACACAGGCCTCATAAAACGTTTCTGCTCCTTTGTGAGGAACCTTTTTTAAAGCGCCATACAGCTTTAAATTGCCGCTTGCTTTGGCAGCTGTTTTGTATTGACTGCAAAATTCCAGACACAATTGAATACATTTTGCCATGTTTTTGCCGGAGGCTTTTTTCTCCGCATCTGTAGTTTTGGCAACCGCTTTTCCAATTTGGTCTAAAACCGCATCAAAGCCCTGGGAGATAATGCGGTAATAATTCGGCGTAACATTGCCGCCATACGGTGGGATGGTCAAATCAGTGCTTCTGTTAAAACCAAATTCGTCGTTTTCCAAGAAAGAAGGCTTTTCAAGTGCTACGATTTTCTGAAAATTATTGATAAAGTTTTCCGACTTTTCAATGTCGTCAAACATGGCGTCCTCAATATGTTTCCGCTTTGTTTGATAAGCTTTGCTGTTCAGCTGTTTTAATTGAAGTTCAATTTTTTCAGTCATACAATCACTCCGTTCACATAATTTTTGTGCGTATTCCAAACGACCAAAACAAATCCTGGCGGGGCTGGGGCGGAGCAGCTTCGTCAAAGCCCGGCATATAGTTTCTTTGAAGCATTTTATACTTTCCGCCAGCCATTTTGTTATATGGTAGCAGCTCGGCGTAAGAAACATGGTTATCGTTTAAAATCTGCGCAAGCTGTGTTAGATTGCGCGTTGAATCAGTTACACCGGGAATGAGCGGAATTCTCACAACATAAGGTACGCCGCTTTTTGCAAGTGCCGAAAAGTTCCGTAAAATCGGCCGGTTCGAAACACCGGTATATTTGATATGCATGACATCGTCAGCCAGCTTTAAATCGAACAAAAAATAATCTGTTATATTTAATGCATTGCAAAAGGTATCTGCGTCGCAATAGCCGCTTGTTTGAATTGCCGTATGCAGTTTGTTTTTCAGCTTCATAATACATTCAAAAAGGAATTTACTTTGCAGAAACGGCTCGCCTCCGGAAAATGTTACCCCTGAAAGAAGCGGATCCCCCTTGATCTGGTTTACAATCGCC
>OGYL01003047.1_pt1 | contig 11167 bp, 5 predicted proteins | sample 1576541 | NCBI WGS metagenome assembly OGYL01 (sample SAMEA3541551, study PRJEB24748) | human gut metagenome | biome: human gut; feature: human-associated habitat; material: faeces | place: China | collected 2012 | reverse complement strand
CCGGCAGCGCCGGAGACAAAAGCTGAGGAGCCGAAGCCTCAAGAACCAACTGAGACGAAATAGCACAGAAAAAAACGCGGCGGATTTTCCGCCGCGTTTAAAAATTACTGCTGATTGCAATCACACTTACCACAGGAGATATACAAGAAAGGAGCAGTAATTCATTTTAGGGGGAGAGAAACGGCGTGGGACCGCTGTTTCTCCGTGAAATCAGTTGACAGAAAGCGCAATTGCTGTTATAATGATATTGTCACATATTACTATTCCAGGGCAATCTCTGTCTTTTTTTGATTTCATTGTTATTATGCAACAGGAATATCTGTATATCAATGCTGAAAACAGAAATTCCTGTAATTTGTGAACTGTTACTAAATAAGGAGGGGAGCTGTTATGCAAAATAAACAAATTGCAGAACGTATTAGAGCACTTTGTGAAGAAAAGTCGCTTGCAAAGTCTGCTGTTTTGAAAGCTTGCGAAATTAATCGCAATTTTATTTATGATTTAAAACATAACGATACATCTCCATCCTGCGACAAAATTGTAAAGTTAGCAGATTATCTCGACTGTTCAACGGATTATCTTTTGGGCAGAACGGATAACCCGAAGATAAACAAATAAAATTTTTAAGGCCGCATGAAAGCGGCCTTTTTTGTGTCTTTTTGTCCTTTAGCGGTTTGACAAGTTTAGGCAAAAGTGGTAAAATTAAAAAATATATGTGATAAAAGGGGTGGGAAAATTTGAGAAAGCTTTTTGAATATATTGCGCCGCTGAAGTTCTATATGCTGGGCGGCCTGTTTTTAAAATTTTTTGCCGCCATGATGAACCTTTTGGTGCCGTCGGTGCTGGCAAAAATAATTGACGACGTGGTGCCCGCAGGCAACGTCAGCATGATTTTTGTCTGGGGCGGCGTTATGGTTTTGTGCTCGGCGGCAGATCTTGTTTCCAACGTGATTGCCAACCGAATGGCCACAAAAAGCGCGGGTAAAATTACCCGAAAGCTGAGGCGGGACGTTTATGAAAAAATCTCTTACCTTTCGGCAAAGCAAACCGACACGTTCACCATTCCTAAGCTCATTTCCGTGCTCACTTCCGATACATACAACGTGAATCAAATGCTGGCGAGAATGCAGAGAATTGGCATTCGCGGCCCGGTTCTGCTCATCGGCGGCCTGTTTGTCACCTTCAGTTTAGACCGTGCTTTAACCCTGGTGCTGGCGGCCCTGCTTCCGCCCATTGCCGTAATTGTATATTTCATTACGAAATACAGCATGCCGATTTACGCCGCCATTATGCGGTCGGCCGACTCGCTGGTGCGGGTTGTGCGGGAAAACTTTGCCGGTATTCGCGTAATTAAGGCGCTCTCGAAAACCGACTATGAAAAAGAACACTTCCGCACCATTAACACAGAGCTGTTTGAAAAAGAAAAAAAGAGCGTAAATTTAATGTCCATCACAAGCCCCGCCACCACGCTGATTTTAAACGTGGGGCTGTGCCTGGTAATTTTGGTGGGAGCATATCGCGTAAACGGCGGCCTTTCCCAGCCGGGCAAAATCATTGCGTTTATGACCTATTTTACCATTATTTTAAACGCAATGATTGGCATAACCAATATTTTTATTATGTATTCTAAGGGCGCGGCGTCTATGGAGCGTATTGCCGAGGTTCTGGCGGCAGAGGGCGATTTAAAGGTTTTAGACCTTCCGAAAACAGACACAGCGTTTCACGTGGTGTTCGACCGCGTTTGCTTTTCCTATAACAAGGTGAAAAACAATGTAGAAGATATAAGCTTTGCACTGAAGCGCGGCGAAACCTTAGGCATTATCGGCGCAACGGGCAGCGGAAAATCTACGCTGATTAACCTTTTAATCCGGTTTTACGACTGCGACTCCGGCGGCATTTTTATTGATGGGCGCGATGTGCGCAGCATTCCGAAAAAAGAGCTTTACAGCAAGTTTGGCATTGTGTTCCAAAACGATTTTATCATGTCCGACACCATTGCGGAAAACGTGCGGTTTGGACGCAGCATAGAAGATGAGCAGGTGGTTCAGGGATTAGAAAACGCCCAGGCAATGGATTTTGTGTCCCATCTTGCGGAACGGCAGCAGCACGAGCTTACCGCCGGGGGCAGCAACATCAGCGGCGGACAGAAACAGCGGGTGTTAATCGCCCGCGCTTTAGCCACACGGCCCGAAATTCTGATTTTAGACGACTCGTCCAGCGCGCTGGACTATAAAACCGACTCCCAGCTTCGCAAAACGCTGAGCCGCCTGCTTCCGGACACCACAAAAATTATTGTGGCACAGCGCATCAGCTCGGTGAAAAACTCCGACCATATTTTAGTTTTAGAGGGCGGCCGCATGTTAGGCTATGGCACACATGAGGAGCTTTTGGCAACCTGCGGGGAATATAAAAGCATTTTCGATTTGCAGATGGGAGGGTTAAGCAATGAAGAATAAACCTTCTTACCGCACGGCCACAGGCAAAACCAAAAAGAAATATTTGCTGCTGCGGCTGTGGAAATATATGAGCCGTTACCGGCTGCTTATTGTTTGCGCTGCAGTGCTGATGCTTGTGAGCAACATTTTTGCCCTGCTGGGGCCAAAGCTTTCCGGCGACGCTATCGACGCCATTGGCACAAAGCCCGGCGGCGTTGATTTTCCCACTGTGTTCTATTATGTGAAGTTTATGTTGTTGTTTTATGTGTTGTCGGCGGTGTCGTCTTATGCGCTGTCGCTGATAATTCAAAAAATTGGGCGCAGAATGTCTTATGAAATGAGAAAAGACGTGTTCGACAAATTGGTTTCCCTGCCGGTTGGCTTTTTCGACCAGCATCAGGCCGGCGACATTATCAGTATTATTTCCTATGACGTGGACACGGCAAACTCTTCTTTGTCCAACGACTTTTTGCAGGTGTGCCAGAGCGCGGTAATCATCATTGGCTCGTTTATTATGATGCTCACCATTGCGCCGGTTTTGGTTTTGGTGTTTGCTGTTACCATTCCTGTGTCGGTGGTATGGACGCGGTATATCACAGGGAGAGTGCACCCGCTGTTTCGCAAACGCTCAAAAAAGCTGGGTGAATTAAACGGCTTTGTGGAGGAGATGATCGGCGGTCAGAAAACCACAAAGGCCTACCGGCGGGAAGAGGCGTTTTTAAAGCGGTTTGACGTGAAAAACGACGAGGCGGTGGACGCTTATACCACTTCGGAATATTACGGCACCATCACCGGCCCGTCGGTAAACTTCATTAACAATGCGTCGCTGGCCTTGGTCAGCGTGTTCGGCGCCTTTCTTTACTTTTTGGGTTCCATCGGCATTGGGGACATTTCGTCCTTTGTGCTCTATTCCAGGCGGTTTTCCGGGCCGATTAACGAAATAGCCAACATTTTGGGCGATTTGCAGTCTGCCTTTGCCGCGGCGGAGCGGATTTTCAGACTGCTGGACGAACTGCCCGAAAAAGAAGACGACAAGGCTGCGGCGGTGCTGAAAGACGTTTACGGCGACGTTTTGATTGATAACGTAAGCTTTGGCTATACGCCGGAAAAGATGATTATAAAGAACTTAAACCTCCACGCCGAAAAGGGAAACTTAATTGCCATTGTCGGCCCCACCGGGGCGGGGAAGACCACCATCATCAACCTGCTTATGCGGTTTTATGATGTGCAGCAGGGCGACATTTTGGTGGACGGGCAGAGCATTTATTCGCTGACCCGGGAAAGCCTGAGAAAAGCATATACAATGGTTTTGCAGGACACCTGGCTGTTTGGCGGCACAGTGTTTGAAAACATTGCCTACGGCAAAGAGAACGTCACCCGGGAAGAAGTGGTTCAGGCCGCAAAGGCGGCAAAAATTCACGACTTTATCGAGGCGCTGCCAAACGGTTATGACACTATGCTCACCGACAACGGCATTAACATTTCAAAGGGGCAAAAACAGCTTTTAACCATTGCCCGGGCCATGCTGTTAGACTCTAAAATGCTGATTTTAGATGAGGCCACCTCCAACGTAGACACCCAGACGGAGCGGGCAATTCAAGACGCAATGCGAAAGTTAATGGCAGACAAAACCTGTTTCGTTATTGCCCACAGGCTGTCTACCATTCAGCACGCAGACCTGATTTTGGTGGTGAAGGACGGCAACGTGGTGGAACAGGGCGTGCACGACGAACTGCTTGCAAAACGGGGCGCTTACTTTTCGCTTTACAATTCGCAGTTTGACACATATGATTAAAAAAAGGGAGGAAAACTATGATGAAAACCATTCTTTGCATTGGCGAAGCATTAATCGACTTTATTCCGGCTCAAAAAGGGTGTGCGTTAAAGGATAACGCAGTGTTCGAGCGGGCCTGCGGCGGCGCGCCGGCAAACGTGGCGGCGGCAGCGGCGCTTTTGGGAGCGCCTGCAAAAATGATTACCCAGCTGGGAAACGATGCGTTCGGGGACTACATTACCGAGGTGCTGAAAGGCGCCGGGGTAGACACGTCCTGCATTTTGCGCACAGATAAGGCCAACACCGCTCTTGCCTTTGTTGCGCTTCAGGAAGACGGCAACCGGGATTTTATGTTCTACCGAAATCCCAGCGCCGACATGCTGCTGGAAAGCTCCCAAATAAAAGACGAGTGGTTTTCCGACTGCGGCATTTTGCACTTTTGCTCGGTGGATTTAATTGATGCGCCGGTGAAAGATGCACACCGCCGGGCCATTGCTCTGGCTAAGGCGAATGGGGCTAACATCAGCTTCGACCCCAACATTCGCCTGCCGCTGTGGGACGACGAACAGGAGTGTAAAAAAACGGTGCAGGAGTTTATTGATTTTGCAGACATTTTAAAAATTTCTGACGAGGAATTAGAATTTATCACAGGGGAAACAGACATGGAAAAAGCCGCACCCGGTTTGTTTGCCCGGGGCGTGAAGATGATTATGTTCACCCGGGGCAAGCAGGGGGCGAGCATCATTACGCCGGACTTTACCGTTTTTGCAGACAGCGTAAGCGTCACCGTGCAGGACACCACCGGCGCGGGGGACTCAATTATCGGTGCGTTTCTTTTCTGCCTGACGGAAAAGGGCGTAACAGACCTTTCCGCCGTTTCAAAAGAGGACATGGAGGCTATGCTTCGCTTTGCTAATTTCTATTCGTCTTACAGCGTGACGAAAAAAGGCGCCATTACGTCTTACGCCGGCTATGACGAAATTATAAAGTTTATAAAAAAGCAAATTAATTAAAAATATATATTTTGGGATTGCGTAAAGACGCTGCAGAAAAATAAATGTTTTTCCGCAGCGTCTTATTCGTGAATTGAAACGTTTATAGAGAGAGCAAAAAATAAAGAGCGTACACCAAAGCAAAAACAGCGTGAGGACGATTGGGATATGGAATTGTAACAGTTTTTAGATATAAAAAGACAAAAAATAATATCCCGTAAAAATCATCGGAAATATTGACAGTAAGCGGCTTTTAGTGGTATAATATAACAATGTAATTTGAACCAAATAAAAATGAAAATATATTTCTCGGTAACAGACGTGTTTTTTTACGGGCGGGACATGCCTGTTTTGTATTTGGGCGGGCATATCTGCTTTATGAATTTCTTTAGAAACGTAATATAAACGAAAGGATGACGAAAAATGAAAAAATCAAAAAACAGGTTGTTGTCAGCAATACTTGTAATGTGTATGATGATAAGTATGCTGTCCGGCGTGAGTCTGACTGCGTTTGCGGAAGGTCCGAACAACATTTCTTCGGTTGATGATTTAGAGGCGCTTCGCGATGCGGTCAACAACGGAGAAACCTATGCGGGAAAGACGGTTACATTGACCGAAAACCTTGATTTGGGAACGATACCAAATTGGACGCCGATAGGAACAAGCAGCAACCCGTTTGAAGGAATATTTGACGGTGACAGCCATATTATCTACAATCTGACGATTGACACAGACGTCCGTTACTGCGGACTGTTTGGGTATGTTTCAGGCGGGGCTATTAAAAATCTTGGTCTTGAAAATGTGAAAGTCACTTCAACGGCTAACGATGTTGCCGGTCTGACCGGGTTTGCGGGATACGGCTCAACGATTGAGCGCTGTTATGTAACCGGTGTTGTTACGGGTTATGCGGCGGTAAGCGGCATTGCAGGGTCAACATACGGCAATGTGTCAACGGTGAGGAATACATATGCACGCGTACAGATTAACCGTACATCGACCAGAGGAGACAGCGCAGGCATTTCCGGATGGAATGAGTCGGGAAGCGTTAAAATTGAAAACTGCTATTCTGCTTGCACCGGCGAGGTTCGTCCGATTGCCGGCTGGAGCGACGGTGCTGCAGTTCCGAACGGGCAAATTATAAATACATATTTTGATCAAACACTTTCTCCCGATTTCAGTGCTTCGAGCGGCAGAGTTGATTTGGGAAGAACATCGGAACAGCTAAAAACAAAAACAACATACGAGGGCTGGGATTTTGAGTCTGTTTGGACAATAGACGAATCAATAAACGGCGGCTATCCGTATTTGCAGGGATTTACGCCCGGTCTCGGCGGCGCACCCGGTTCAATTTCTGTTGCTGTAAAGGATGCAGACGATAATCCAGTGACAGATGCTGATGTATATATCACAAACGGAACGGACAACATTCCCCTGAATCATCAGGGAGACGGGATTTACAGCGGCACGGTTGAAACAAATGGCGAAACCTATGAACTCTATGTGAACGATAAAGAGATGGGTTCATTTACACAGAACGGATCGGGTGCTTTGACCATCCCTTCTATTACGATTGAAGCTGCGGCAACGCAGCCAACGAAAGTAGGACCGTTTATCGTGAGCGGCGGAGTTGAGGGACAAGATTATAAGTATACGGAAGTTTTTGACGACGAACACAACGTGTATGATAATGTACTTACGGTTTTAACGAATATACCGTTGAGCATTACGGCGAGCAGCACTGTAACTACTGCGCGGATTGCTGTTGCGGACGGAGTAAATGCGAACATTACTTTGGATAATCTGAAAATTGATTTGAAGAATCATAACGGCAGCGCGCTGGCTGTTCCAAACGGTGCAAGTCTGAAACTGACAGTAGCGGGAGATAATCTGCTCAGAAGCTATGCGGCAGGCCCGGGCATTTTGGTGGATAACGGCGCAGAGCTGGAAATCAACGGAACGGATACCGATATCCTTGAAGTTTATGGTTCACAGTTGTACTCCTATACGGATCAGGGTGGCACCAGCGGTGGTTATGCAACCGGATTTGCCGGCATAGGCGGACCGAACTCCGGCAGTGCATATAACTATACAGGAAAAATTACGATCAATGGCGGTACAATCACGGCGCATGGTTTTGGATACGGCGCCGGTATCGGCGGCGGAGATTATGGCGGCATCATCACGATCAATGGCGGCATTATTACCGCAACAACGGGCGAAGGACTGCCAAACGGATGGATAGACAGCTCTACCGCAAATGCCAGTGGTATCGGAGCTTCCCAGGGACAACCGGGCGGCACAATTTTGATTACCGGCGGTACGGTGAAGGCTTCAGGCGGATATGGCTGTGCCGGTATTGGCGGAGGTACTGCCGATGTGACGATCACAGGCGGTGATGTAACAGCTTACGGAGGCCCGAAAGCGGCCGGTATTGGCGGATATGACCAGAATAAGGGAAATATAAAAATTACCATAGGGGCCAATGCTACTGTTACTGCATACGGCGGTTCCGGTGGCTGTGGGCTTGGTCAGGGATCAAATAAAACAGCACCTACGACATTGAATATTGAGAAGGGCGCAAAGGTAATTGCGTTTTCAAAAGAAAATAGCAATCGCCCGGCTGTAACAGCAATTGCCAACAGTGCAGAGAATCCGGCAAATATGGTGAATGCTTATATCACAAATATGACATTGCCGTTTGATGTGCCGATTACGGCTGTGCTCGGTGATGAAACTGTTAATCTGACTGTTCCGGCCGGCACGGGAGGCGTAGCATTTACTACAGAAGCGGCAGGAGAATTTATTGCAAAAACATCTGCTGCTGTCGGCAACGTTACTTATCAGTTTATTCCTGTCGATAACAGCAAAGCAACCGTGACCTCCGGCGAGACTTTAGCAAAAGAAGACGTCAAAGCTGTTGAGGCGGCAGATTTTGTAAAAGAAACGAAGCCGAATGCATATGTAGACTATGAAAACGGCAAATTAAGCGGCGTAACTGCAGACGCAGATTACCGTCTGTCTTACGAAGGCGCACCTGACGGATATTATCTTGATTTAACCGCAGACAATGAAGGTAATCTTACTCACCAGATGTTTAATCAGTTTCACGGTAAAAATGTTTCTGTTATAAAGCTGGGAAATGGAAAAACAACTCTTAACAGTGATCCGCAATGGATTTTTATAAAACAGGTGCAGGCGACGTTAAGCATTGAATCCGTTCCCGAAAAAGTTTATGGCGACGAGTCGTTTGAACTGAGCGTCACGGGCGGCAGCGGAACAGGCATGCTTACTTATACCGTAAGCAATGGTGAAAATATACAAGTTTCTGCAAATGGTCTTGTTAACATTCTTGGAGCGGGTGAAAGCACGATTACCGTTACTAAGGCCGAAGATGAAAATTATGCGTCCATTTCACAGAATGTTGTAATCACGGTAAATCCCCGTCCGGTGAACATTGTATGGAGCGGAACAGAAAATCTTGTGTATGACGGCAATGACAAGACTATTAGCGCAAGTGTTGGGAATATTGTTTCAGGCGATACGGTAAATCTCACGCTTGCCGGAACTGTAAAAGCAGTGGCAAAAGGAAACTATACGGCGACAGTTACTGCTATTAATAACAGCAACTACACACTTGAGGGCGGAGTAAATCTTTCCAAAGAATGGTCCATTGCCGCAGGCAGTAATGAATGGACAACAGAGCTGGTTCTAAATGGCTGGACTTACGGAGAAACAGCAAACGAACCGCAGGCGGCAGCAAGATACGGTACGGCAGTATTCAGCTATTCCGACAATGAAAACGGCGCATATACTGAAAATGTTCCTCAGAATGCGGGAACCTATTGGGTAAAGGCTACTGTCCCCGGCACAGAAAACTATGCTGAGATCTCTGCAAAAAAAGAATTTGCGATTGCTAAAGCAATGCCGCAGGCGGTGAACTTCCCGACAGCGGGGACAATTACATACGGCGATGCTCTTTCAGCTGCTACGCTTACGGGTGGAAGCGGCGACGGCACATTTGCATGGACGAATGGCAACATTATTCCGACCGTAATTAACGATGGTTATGAAGTAACCTTTACGCCGAATGATGCAGAAAACTTTGATTACACAGGTGCAGTCTTTACGCAAACAGTTGAAATTACAGTGAACAAGGCAACGCCGAGCTATGATGTTCCGGCGGATGTAACAGCGGTTTACGGCGATACACTTGCTGATGTTACACTACCGACCCGCTGGACGTGGGCAGATAATACACAGAATGTCGGCAGCGTCGGCAATCATACTTTTAAGGCGGCATTTACGCCTGCTGACACGAACAACTATAACCTTGTAACGGACGTTGACATATCTGTTGCAGTAAACAAACGCCCGGTTAATATCATTTGGAGCAGCACAGAAAATTTTGTGTATGATGGTACGGAAAAGACAATCTCGGCTGAAATTGAAAACCTTGTTTCCGGCGATACGGTAAATCTAACGCTTGACGGAATTGTGAAAGCAACCGAAAAAGGCAGTTATACAGCTACGGTTACAGCGGTTGATAACGGTAATTACACGCTTGAAGGCGGCACAAATCTGGAAAAGAATTGGTCGATTTCCGAAACCGTAAATGAGTGGACACAGGAATTAACAATCACAGGTTGGGCTTACGGTGAAGCAGCAAATGCACCACAGGCAACGTCAAAATTTGGTACGGTGGTTTTCAGCTATTCTGAAAGTGAAAACGGTGAATATACGGAAAATATTCCTCAAAATGCCGGAACCTATTGGGTAATGGCGGCCGTACCCGGTACGATAAGCTACGCTGAACTTTCTGCAAAGAAAGAATTTGTGATTGCAAAAGCAAATCCTGTCATAGAAGAAGCACCGGAAGCAACACGGGTGCGCAGAGATTATGAGTTGTCTAATTCAACTCTCAGCGGCGGTATTGTAAAGGGCGTGAACGATACTGTTCTTGAGGGGTTATTTGCTTGGAAAGACGGAACAGAGGTAATGAATGAAACAGGCGAATTTACAAAAACGGTTGTATTTACGCCAGTTGATGGAAACTATGCGCCGGTTGAAACAGAGATAACCGTAACAGTTTACCGCCTGTCAGGCGGAGGAACTACTACGACACGCTATACCGTAACATTTGACACGCAGGGTGCCAGCAAAATTTCATCGTCAACCGTAACAAGAAATACTGTTGTGAAAGAGCCGGCAGAACCTACGAAAAATGGATATGTTTTCAGCGGGTGGTTTACCGATAAGGAATGCACAGAGGAATATGATTTTACAGCAAAGGTAACAAAGAATATTACTTTGTATGCAAAATGGACCGAGGACAAAAAAGAACCGTCGGAGCCAACAGACCCAACTAAGCCTACCGACCCGACAGAGCCGGAGAAATGGGAAAATCCTTTTACCGATGTGAAAGAGGATGATTGGTTCTATCATGCGGTACAGTATGCGAGCGAAAACGGTCTGTTCAGCGGCGTAACGGAAACTGCATTTGCCCCCGATGAAGACATTACCCGCGGTATGCTGGTAACGGTGTTATGGCGCATGGAGAATAAGCCTGTTGTCAATTATCTGATGACCTTTGCGGATATAGATGGTAGTGCCTATTATGCGGAGGCGGTACGCTGGGCGGCAAGCAATGGTATTGTCAAAGGCTATTCTGATACGGAATTTGCACCGGACAAATTGGTTTCCAGAGAAGAAATTGCGGCAATTATGCAAAGATATGTTGATTTCAAGGGAATGGATACTACAGCAAAGGCTGATTTGAGTAAATTTACAGACCATGCAGCCGTTTCAGAATGGGCGAAAGGAAATGTACAGTGGGCAGTTGGTTCTGGTTTGATTTCCGGCGAGGACAATAACCGTATTGATCCGCTTGGCAGCGCAACCCGTGCGGAAACAGCGACCATTCTGCAAAGATTTTTAGAAAAAACAATCAAATAATACAACAGCCCCTA
>OGYL01003044.1_pt1 | contig 11178 bp, 14 predicted proteins | sample 1576541 | NCBI WGS metagenome assembly OGYL01 (sample SAMEA3541551, study PRJEB24748) | human gut metagenome | biome: human gut; feature: human-associated habitat; material: faeces | place: China | collected 2012 | reverse complement strand
TGCGCCGGCAGGATTTGACATGGAGATCGTGGAGACGCACCACAACCAAAAGGCGGACGCGCCCAGCGGCACGGCGCTTGCCATTGCCGACGGAATTGCGGAAAGCCTTTCGAACAAGCCGGAATATGTTTATGAGCGGCACAGCGTAAGAAAGCCGCGGGAAAAGCAGGAAATTGGCCTGCACGCGGTGCGCGGCGGCACAATTGTCGGCGAGCATGAAGTGTTGTTTGCCGGGCCTGACGAGGTGATTAGCCTCTCCCACAGCGCCCAGTCGAGAGATGTGTTTGCACAGGGTGCGGTGCGCGCGGCAAAATTCTTAAGCAAAAAATCCGTTGGATTCTATTCTATGGACGATTTGTTTTCTGATTTAGTATAGTTGAAATAAAAAAAAGCAGGGCTTGTGCCCTGCTTTTTTATTTACGGTTCATATCAGGATTGTCCGTCCGCCCTACCAGGTAATCAATGGAGCAATCAAAATAATCAGCGAGTTCCATCAACTTATCAATAGACGGTTTTCTATTACGCCTTATATTATCTATTGTTGAGGGATTCAAATTTGCATCTTTCAACATGACCTCGATGGTAACATTATTCTTCCTTTTCCTCAAAATTTTAATTCTCTCCAAACAAATTTGTGCATCAAACATTTTTGACACTTCCTGTCTGATTAATTTTATCGGTTAACTTCAGGAACGTCTGTTCGCCCTACCAGGTAATCGATAGAGCAATCAAAATAATCAGCGAGTTCCATTATTCTGTCAATTGACGGTCTTTTCCCCTGCTTAATATTATCAATTGTCGAAACGGGAATATCTGCATCTCTCAGCATTGTGCTAACATAGCGAAACCCTTTCTTTTTCTGCATGATGAGAATTCTCTCCAGACAAACTTGTGCATTATACATTTTAATACTTCTTATCTCCTTCATATTAACGGTTAACCTCAGGATTATCTGTCAGCCCAACTAAATAATCTATTGAGCAATTAAAATATTTAGCAAGACACATCAGTTTTTCAATTGATGGTGTTTTCCCGCGTCGAATATTATCAATTGCAGTTGGGCTCATATTCGCATCTTTCAACATAGCATCATTAAAACGAAATCCCTTTTTGTTCCGCATAACTTGAATTCTTTTAAGACATATTTGTGCATCATACACAATTATTCAACTCCTTTTTTGGTTAAATTGCCAAATTTCGCCGAATGGCGAAATTTTACTTGACTTTTCGTACAAAGGCGAATATAATATAATTGTAAAAAGGGTAAACGTCCCCGAATGGTAAAATTGGTTGTGGTGACTTCATTATACCATTTGGGGAAAACCTTGTCAACAAAGGGTGATTTTTATTGAATATTTTAGAACAACTGTTCAACGGAGACTTAGACCCAGCCCATAACATTGAACCGCACGACATAGAATATTGGAAAAAGGACAAGCTGGTAGATGAAATGCTCAATCAGTGGGCAGAAACTTTGGGCAAAGAATTTGTAGATTTTTATTGGGATATGATGGTGGTCTGCCTGCACATGGCACGCTTTGAAAAGCAAGAAGCCTTCCGCTATGGGTTCTCCTTAGCGGTCTCCATTATGGAGGAGGCACATTGCGTCCGTCTGCACACAGAAAAAAAGTCGTAGTCACACAAGGCTGACAAATAAAAAAAGACACCCGAAACGCGCACAAATTTATTATAAGGGAAAGCCGCGCGTTTCAGATGCGTCAAATATCCAATTGTTATTTTTTGGAGCCTTGTCTTGGCTGCTGCCGCGGGGCACCCGCCGTGCCGGACGAATTTGTTTGCAGCTCTGCGAGTTTCTTTGCAGACTCGTCCAGCTTCTTTTTTAAAAGGGCAATTTCCGCCGCCTGGCTGTTTAAGGCTTCTTTGGCTTTGGCCTCGGCATGCTTCATGTCGTCCGCCACGTTTAGGGCGACCAAAATAGCCGCCATAGAAGTGCTCAGGCGGTTGTTCTGGTTTTTCACCGCAACCATTTTCCGGTCAACATAGTCCGCCATTTCCAGCATATATTCCCGGCTGTCGTCTGAAACCAAGGTGTATTCCTGTCCGCAAATTTTAACCTGCAATTTGTTCGCCATACAGCCCCTCCAAATTCTGTTTTTATGTAAGTTCTGCGTTTACAATTTCGTTCATAATATTTTCAACTTCGCTCTGTTTAATGGCTTTCGCCACCACCAGCTCGCTGACCAAAATCTGTTTTGCGCCGTTTAACATTTTCCGTTCCCCAGTGGAAAGCCCGCGGCTTTTTTCCCGGAACATCAAATTTTTCACAACGCGGACAACCTCATAAATGTTGCCGCTTTTAATTCGCGCCACGTTTTCGCGGTAGCGTTTATTCCAGTTAGAGTCCATCTCGGTTGAACAGGAGCGAAAGCTTGCAATCACCTTGTCCGCCTCGTCCTTGTCAATCACGTCGCGAATTCCGATTTCGTCCGCATTGCAGGTGGGTATCATAACTTTCATATCCCCAATTGGCATACGCATAATATAGTATGTCTGCTTTGCGCCCATGATCTCCCTGTCTTCAATCGCCTCGATTACACCGGCGCCATGCATAGGATAAACAATTTTATCCCCTATATTATATTCCATTTTAAAAACCCTCCCCATTTGGCTTTTTTTAAAAAAAGCCTCTGGCAAAAAAAAATAATATCCCTTACTTATATTTTAGTACAATTTTACTATTCTGTCAAGGTTTAAATGGCCCAGCTTGGCAAAAAAGTCGGAAAACTGCGTATTTTGTCTTGCAAGGAAGTTAGGAACGCTGTATAATAGAAATTGAGTTAAATTTTAAAGAAATGGAGTTAAAATGGTTAAATTTCAATCTTTTTTAAGCAGCTCATCGGGCAATTCAACGTTTATCACCGACGACCATACAAATATATTAATCGACTGCGGCGCGACCAAAGGCTACATTGAAAAGTGCCTGTCCCGGCTGGGAACCGACGGCACGCACCTTTCCGGTATTTTCATTACCCACGCCCATATCGACCACATTGCCGCAGCCGGGGCATTGTCCAGAAAATTTAGCCTGCCGCTATATGCCACTGCCGAAACGTTTGCAAAGGGTGCGCGGCAAATCGGCATGGTGCGCGAGCACAACCTCCGGGAAATTACCCCGGGTGACGATATAACCGTTAATACGCTGACCGTTCACGCCTTTTCTATCCCCCACGATGCAGACGGGGCGGTGAGCTACACCGTAACAGACGGAGAATCGAAATTCGGAATTGCTACCGACTCGGGCATTATCACCGACGAGATTATGCAAAACCTCACCGGCTGCGACACGGTGATTGTGGAGTCGAACCACGATGTGGATATGCTCCAGCGCGGGCCATATCCCTACCCGTTAAAAAAGCGGATTTTAGGCGAGGGCGGGCACCTTTCCAACGATATGTGCGGCCAGCTCTGCGCCGCTTTGGCTAAGTGCGGCACCAGGGCTTTTTGGCTGGGGCATTTGTCCGATAAAAACAACTTGCCCGATTTGGCATATTCCTGCGTAAGCCGCGTTTTGGCGGAAAATGGCATTACCGTTGGGTGCGACGTTTCCTTAAACGTAATTCCAAAATTTTGGATTGAGGCGACAATATGAACATTAACATTATTGCGGTGGGAAAAATGAAAGAGGACTTTTTAAAAAAAGCCTGCGCCGAATTTGAAAAACGGCTTTCCCGCTTTTGCAAACTAAATATTATTGAAGTGCCTGACGAACCCATGAGCGACAGGCCCTCAGAAAGCGAGCGCGACGCGGTTCTGAAAAAAGAGGGCGGGCGGATTTTGGCGGCAATGAAAAACACCGACATGCTCATCTCACTCTGTGTGGAGGGAAAGCAGCTCTCAAGTGAAGAATTTGCTGAAACGTTTAACCACGCCTGTATCAGCGGCGCCTCCACCTTCACCTTTGTCATTGGCGGAAGCCTGGGGCTTATGCACGACATTAAGGCAAAAAGCAATTTAAAGCTATCGTTTTCGAAAATGACCTTTCCTCACCAGCTGATGCGGGTCATTTTGCTGGAGCAAATTTTCCGCGCCTTTAAAATTAATCACAACGAAAGCTATCATAAATAGGGGGACTAAAAAATGAACCGAATCTTAAAAGATGAAATTCTAAACCGCATTGAACAGCCCTGCATCACCGGCGGCTGGCACGAGGTTTCCGGCGAAGTTACGGCGAACGCCATTCAGCAGGCGCTAAATAAATACTGCAACGTGTCCATCCCCTATTTGGGCAAGCCCATTGTTTTAGACGAACCCATTGTGCTCTCCTCTAATAATCATTTGAAAGTGGATAGCCGCCAGGTCCTTCTGCAAAGTTCCACATCAAACATGTGCCTTGTGCGGAACGAGCACATAAAAGACGGCGCAAATGGCCCGGCAGACCAAAACGGCCGCGACAAAAACATTAGCATTGAAGGCGGTATTTGGCACATTCGAACAAACCAGCAGTGTTACACCGACAGGGAAGAGTCAGTAAAAGGCGCCATTGGTGCAATCATTCTTTGCGGCGTAGAGCAAATTGCGCTGAAAAACATGGTAATTTGCGACTCTGAATTGTGCGGCCCGGCAGGGTTGACCGATTCGAGCTATGGAATTCAGATAAGCAACTGCAAAAATTTTATGATTGAAAATATTGATTTTAACGATAATCATAGAGACGGCGTGCATGTAAACGGTCCGGCTGCGTTTGGCTGTATCCGCCGCATCCGCGGCGAAAAAATGGGCGACGACATGGTGGCCTTAAATGCATGGGACTGGAACACGTCGGCCATAACCTTCGGCACCATTGAACATTTGGTGGTGGAAGATGTGGCAGGCAGCGGCAACGAGTTTCGCCTTCTGCCCGGGCAAAAGCTGTTTGATGACGGAACTGCGGCAGACTGCGACATTCGAAACTGCGTAATTGAAAACCTTTCCGGCATTTATACCTTTAAGCTCTATGCCCAGCCCAACATTGCCAATGCTGAAACAGGGGCTAATGACGTGTCCGGCTCTGTGGGAAAAGTTGAAAACGTGTTGTTTCAAAACATTACCTTTGCAAAGGCAACGTCTGCCGGATTTCACGGCTTGCCTGTTAAGGGGCTGTTTGAAGTTTGTGCCGACTGCAGGCGGTTGTTTTTAGAAGATATTTTCGTTCAAAACACCGTTCAACAGTGCGAGCAGCTTGATTTGCGGCTGATGAACGTAGGGCCGCTTTCTGCCGTGTGGAAAAACGGGTCTGACAATCCTGACGACTGGGGCGAGGTGTTCGACCCCGATGCAGTTTGCTCGGTGGACGAAATTTATTTAAAAAATATCCGTTTTGCGGGGACAGCTATAACCGATTTGAACCTGCTCACCCGCGAGGTTCACATGAAAGTAAATCCCGATTATCCCAAAACCACGCCCAAAGGCGGCACGGGGTACGGAATGATAAAAAGGGTATATGTGGAATAAACAAAGAAGCCTGCCGCATTGGCATGGCCCAGATACAGCGGCGCATGGCCGAAGCGGGCATTACCAACGCCGGTGAGGAATGGGATGGGCTTGACCCGGTGGAGCCGCTGCCCACGGAAACCGTTGACCCCGGCGACGGCTTTTAAAAGCATAGAGAGATCGTTTTCATTGTCGCCGATGGCCGCCACATTTTTTAAGTCGATGTTAAAGTGTGCGCACAGTGTTTCAAGCGCGTTTCCCTTGCTGGCGTTTTTATGATATATTTCGTAATAATACTGGTGCGTTTTAATGATGGTATAGTTTGCATGATAGGCCGAGCTGCGCATTTGTTCGTTCAAACGGTCTGTTTTGTCCGGCTCCTGAGCAAACAAAATTTTCAGCCATGGAGCGGGAACCTCCTCTAAGCTGTCCGCCCTCCGGGCTGTAATTTTTTCAAAGGCAATGTGCCTGTCGGTGGCGAAGGTTTGCTTCACCACAAAAATGCCCTCAGGCGTTATAACCTCAACGCCGCTGTCCGGCGACAGCTCTATAACTTGCTCTGCGGCTTTATGTGCCTCCTTCGGAAGCTCCACCGTGTCGATATAACGGTTTGTGTAAAAATCGTAGATGCTGCACCCATTATGGCAGATGCAGGGGAAGTCCAGCGTAATTCCGTGCAAAACCGGCGTAACCGCCTCAGGAATTCGGCCTGTGGCAAGGGTAAATTTCCCTCCGTGGGCCCTGAAATATTGAATTGCCTCTAAATTTTCTTTTGGAACGCTGTTATGTTCGTCAATCAGCGTGCCGTCTACATCGCTGCACAGCACAAGTCCCTCAAACCGTTTCATGTGTTACCTTCCTTTATTTTAAATTTTTATGTTTTGCGCCATACTCTTTCGGCGAAACCCCAAAATGCTGTTTAAACTGTTTAGAAAACGCAAAGGGGTCTTCATATCCCACCAATCCCGCCACTTCGGAAACAGAAAGCGGGCTTTCCGTCAGCAACTGGCTGGCCATATCCAGTTTTGTTTTTAAAATATATTCCTTCGGCCCCATTTTAAAGTGTTCTTGAAACAAACGGTAAAGATACGTTCTATCAATTTTCACCAGACCGCACAAATCACTTACAGTTATTTTTTCACAGCTTTTGGACATAATGTAGCTTTTGCAGGCAGCGACATATTCCTCCCCGCTTTTCCTTTTACCCAACGCCTGATTGCTATTATGTACCGTCATTGCGTCCAGAACGCTGTATAGGCCGCTCATAACGGCGTAGGTGCCGCCGGCCGCTGCCTGCTGCTCCAAACGGCCAATGGATTCATTCACCAGCTCGGGATTGCTGCTGGTGTAAATGGGCGCTGCTTTTGATAGTCCCAAATCCTCATAAAATTTATCGCCGGTATTGCCGCCGAAATAAATCCAAGTGTAGCGCCACGGGTCGGCTTCGTCCGCCTGATAGCGCCCCCGGGTGTGGGTGGGGATGTAAAATGCGTCGCCTTTTTTTAGGTGAAAGGTCTTGCCGCTGCAAACATAGGTGCCCTTGCCGCTTTCAACGTAGTGAATTACCGTGCGGTCTAACAGATAAAGCGACCAAGCGTGCCCCGGCGGACACTCCTGTCTCCCCACCTCCATAACAGAGATGCTTTTTGAAATGTCTAACAGATGGAATAATTCCATGAAACCACCGCTTTTCTCAAATAGGCTAATAGGCTTTATTTTGCAAAGGAGAATTCGCCCAAAAACAAAACTTCACCGCTGATGTTATCACGAATTACAAAGGTGAAAGGTTCGTTGAATTTGACGTCGATCGGCTGCGGCGGAAGTGAAGATCCTGCCATTCCAATTGAGGTTACCGCCGCTGCCTCGGTACCCTTTTCATCTATTTCAATATAGGTTTTGTGAAGAGAATCCTTAATAAAATATTCACCCATGCCATTTTCAATCATTGGATCAAAAACGGCGGTTTTATAAATAAAAGCGTCTTTAATGCCCAAATTTTGCATGCAGTTGTTTAATTCTGTTTCATACTCAATTTTGAATTTGGGAATGCTTAAAGCTACGAATTCCGATTTCAGCTTTCCGTTTTCCGCTAAGTCTTTCAGGATCCCATCTCGGTAAGTTCCCTTTACGGCATACATGGAAACGTCAAAATCATACCGGTCAACCCCGGTATATTCGCCGTTTTCATCTAAATGTGCCGCGCTGTTTTTATACGGCAGTTCAACAATCTCCACATCACCGTTTTTATAATATTTCATATAGCCCGTCCGGTTCATAAAATCAAGTTGGGACTGCTGCCCGTTCCGGTCGGTAAATGTATCTTTTTTCGTTGCGTTTTCATGAAATTCATTTTCCCAGGTGCCTTTAAAATAAATTGCATTTAACAAAAGCGCTTCAATTTCGTTCGTTGTAATAATCTCTTTGATTTTTCCGTTGGTCTGCTGGTCCACCCAACCGTTAATGGCCGCTAACGCCGTGTCATTTGTCACCGAATTTGCCTCGGCGTTATAAAACTCCTGAACCGTTTTTTTAAAGGTTTCAGTAAAGTCAAGGGACATTCTGTCTTTGTTAATCCAAATGGAATTTGCCACGTTAAATTTTAAAAGCTCCGATTGATTGTAGTGTGCAATCAGTTCTTTTGATTTCTGGTTATAAGCGTTTAAATCATCAATTTCCAGGGCGTTTAAAATCTGCGATTTTGTTTCTCCGCCTGCGCCGTTTGCCGCCATAGCGAAAGCCATCTTTATAGACAAGGGCGAAAACATGTAATTTTCGTCCTTCGGCATTTGGGCGTTTAGCTTATCCACGAAATTTTCCTGATATGCCGCCGGGCTTCCGCACCCGGCAAATAACACGCCTTCAAAATCCTTTTGCTCATAAATGCCTTTGTCAATGAGCGTTTTATAAAGCATTTCGCCCTCCGGCATTTCCGCGGTTAAGGCATGGAAACAAAGCCGGGCTGCATCGCCGCGAAGCAAGTCCACATTGTTATAAACCACGCTTTTTGTAAAATTGTTGGACAAAACTCCGGTTTCTTTGCCCTTGTCATAGGCATTTTCCAGCGTTACGCCCTCATAGCCCATCACCGTGAGCAGAATTTTCACAAACTCCTGACCCGTCACAAACCGGTCCGGCTCAAAGGTTGTTTTACTGGTGCCGTCTACAAATCCAGCATGGTAAAACTTTTCAATTGCGTCCTCCGCCCAGTGGCCGCTAATGTCGGAAAAAGACGGCTCTAGATAGCCAATGTCGTTAAACGCTGTGCCTGTGGTTCGCCAAATCAACATCACCGCTTCCGCCCGGGTTACATTGCGATCTAACTCCATACCACTATCCGTTCCCTTTAAAATACCCAAAGTTTTTAAACCCGCCGCCTCTACGCTGTTCACTGTTAAAGGCGGGATTTCCCCGCGGGCAAGCATGGTTTCTGCCGCTAAACAAGGGATGCTCAACGACAGCAGCAAAACGGCTGCCAAACACAAAGCAAATAACTTTTTCATTTTTATGTACCTCCAAATTTTTTTCATTACTCTAATTTAGACGAAACGAAATAAAATAAGTTCCAAATTATTACTATTTTATCACAAAAGAAAAAAAGAAGCAACTGAATGATTATTTGCATAAAAATGCACAAGCAGCAAATTTAAATGCATATTATTCATGTTATTATGCATAAAAATACAATTTCTCAGGAAAAAGCCTTGACAATTTGAATTTAAACTGTATAATAATAAATAGAAAATGATTTTTAACTTGAAAGGAAGAATAAAAAAATGAAACAATACAACAAAGTGGTCTTGGCATATTCCGGCGGACTGGACACCTCAATTATTATTCCGTGGCTGAAAGAAAACTATGGCTGCGAAGTAATTGCCGTGGCAGCGGATGTGGGACAGGGCACCGAGCTGGACGGATTGCAGGAAAAGGCCATTAAAACCGGCGCTAGCAAACTTTACATAGAGGATTTAAATAAAGAATTTGTAGAAGATTTTATCTGGCCCACGTTAAAGGCCGGCGCAAAATATGAGGGATATCTTTTGGGAACGTCTTTTGCCCGCCCCATCATTGCAAAAAGGCTGGTAGAAATCGCCCACAAAGAGGGCGCAGACGCCATTTGCCACGGCTGCACCGGTAAGGGCAACGACCAGGTGCGTTTTGAGCTGGGCATAAAAGCGTTCGACCCGGATTTAGACATCATCGCCCCCTGGCGTATTTGGGATATTAAATCCCGTGATGACGAAATTGACTATGCTGAGGCGCACAATATTCCCTTAAAAATCACCCGGGAAACCAACTATTCCAAGGATAAAAACCTTTGGCACCTCTCCCACGAGGGGCTGGATTTAGAAGACCCGGCCAACGAGCCCATGTTTGATAAAATTTTAGAGATGGGCGTTTCCCCCGAAAAGGCGCCGGACGAACCCACCTATGTTACCATTTCGTTTGAACAGGGCATTCCGGTGAAGTTAAACGGCGAAGCCTTAGACGGCGTTTCAATGATTAAAAAATTGAACGAACTGGGCGGAAAAAACGGCATTGGCATTTTCGACGTGGTGGAAAACAGGCTTGTGGGCATGAAGAGCCGCGGCGTGTATGAAACACCAGGCGGCACCATTCTTTACCACGCTCATGAGGTGCTGGAAACCATTTGCTTAGACAAGGAAACCACGCACTTTAAGGCAATGGTAAGCCAGAAGATGGCGGACATTGTTTACAACGGCCAGTGGTTCACGCCTCTTTGCAAGGCGATTTGCGCCTTTGTTGACGAAACCCAGAAAACCGTTACCGGCGATGTAAAGCTAAAGCTTTACAAGGGCAACATCATAAACGCAGGCGTTACAAGCCCCTACACGCTTTATGATGAGCTGACGGCCTCCTTCGGCGAGGACGAAGATTATAACCAGGCGGACTCTGCCGGCTTTATCAACCTGTTTGGCCTTCCCATTGCAGTAAAAGCAAAGCTTGACAAAAGGGCAGGAAGAAAAATAGAATATTAAGCATAATTCATTTCCGCACCGAATAGAAATGAACTATACGAATGATAAAATGTGCTGTCATTTGATGGCACATTTTTATTTTACTTTTCAAAAAAGGTGTGTGAAGAAATGAAAGTTTTTGTTATGAACAAAAAAAGAGCGGTGTCTTACCTGGCGCTGATTTTTTGCGCCGTGTGCATTCTTACCATCGGCACTCTGCAAAGCGCAGACGTGTGGAATGACGGCGGGGATAAGCTTTTGCCCATTTACAGTGTGGAAAAAGGGAACGAAAAGGTTTGTGCCCTCACCTTCGACGCCGCGTGGGACGACGCCGATACTGATGTTTTAATTAACATTTTAAAAAAATATAACGTGCCGGCTACGTTTTTCATGGTGGGCAGCTGGGTGGAAAAATATCCCGAATCAGTAAAAAAATTTCATGACGCGGGGCACGAAATTATGTTGCGCGTGAAAACCACGTGCAGCGGATAGTCCGACTTGGAGCCGGTCGTCGCCGCAGCGTTGTCCGAAACCTCCGAAATGGTCGATCCGAGCAGCATTTCGCGCCCGAAAAGCGAATCGGGAATCTCGAAATAGAGCTTCCCCTTGACGTCGTGCAGGCGGAACATGCCGTCGGCCACCGTATGTTTCTCCTTGAAGAGTTTGTCGTAATCGCTTTCCTTCGGTTTTTCGGCCGAACTCTCCGCCTTCTTCGAAGCGGAGGATTTGGGCTTCTTCGCCGTCGCCGTCGCCGCCGTGAGGCAGAGCAACA